>ENA-OQAS01001293-OQAS01001293.1-human-gut-metagenome-genome-assembly--contig:-NODE-1293-length-11918-cov-4.528963_pt1 | contig 11918 bp, 11 predicted proteins | sample MGYA00242733_ERZ504523 | MGnify/ENA primary metagenome ERZ504523 (study PRJEB26092, sample SAMD00036239) | human gut metagenome | host: Homo sapiens | study: EMG produced TPA metagenomics assembly of... | reverse complement strand
ATATATGGCCGGCTTTGAAACCCGGTGGTCTGCTGATTTATAGTACCTGCACTTATAATAGGGAAGAGGATGAGGAAAATGTGGCTTGGATTGCTGATGAATTGGGTGCGGAGATACTGAAAGTGCCAGTGGCGTCGGAATGGGGGATAATAGGAAATTTGGCGGGACAGGATTTTCCTGTTTATCGTTTTTTGCCTCATAGAGTGAAAGGAGAAGGATTTTTCTTGGCTGTATTGAGGAAGAGTGCTGCCATTTCTCATGTTGTTCCTTGTATTCGTTGTCAGGATGACAAAGAGAAAATAACAAAAAAGAAGAGAAAAGGAGAAAAGGGGAGCTTGTCTCAGGTTGTTCCTTTTCCCAAAGAAGTAAAAAGTTGGTTAAAGCAGGCGGAGGATTTCCGATTTGAGGTAAGAGGCACGAAGGTGATAGCCTTCCCCAATGTCCATCTTTCAGAATATGATCTGTTCCGTCAGAAATTAAAAGTTGTTCATGCGGGTGTTACTATAGGTGAGTTGAAAGGAAAAGACGTTATACCGGATCATTCGTTGGCAATGAGCACATTGCTGAATCATGATGGTTTCTCTCGTTTTGAATTGACCTATGAACAGGCTATTGCTTATTTGCGTAAAGAAGCGATCACATTGGATGCTTCTGTTCCGCGTGGTTATATACTTTTGACTTATAAAAACATTCCATTAGGATTTGCCAAGAACATTGGCAATCGGGCTAATAACCTCTATCCGCAGGAATGGCGTATCCGAAGCGGTTATTTACCCGAAGAACTTTCTTTTGTATGCTAAAAGGAGCCATAGATTTGTTCGGGGAAGATTGTGCATATTGTTTTTCATAGACTGGCGCAATGCTTCTCCGGGTACAGACTTGTTTGTATTCTATAATATACAAATTTGTTTGGCTTCGTACAAGGAAAATGTGATTATCAGAAAGGCTTCCTGTAGGTACACCCGTTTTTCCATTCTGAGCAGCCATACGCGGTTTTTCCTTTTATAATCGTTCCTTTGCCACATAGCGGGCAGGATTTTCCCACCAATTCGTTATCGGATGGGATAGTGGGAGCGGGCGTGGCTGAAGAAGCGTTTTTTCGTGAGGTCCCTGCCTTTTTTTTCGGCTGTTTGACCGTAGCGGTTGTTGCAGTTTTCGTTGCTGTTTCCTCTATTGTGGTGACGCGGCGGTTTGTATTATCACTTAAAACGCTGTGTACTATTTCACTTACCATTTGCTTTAATTCATTTAGAAAAGTCGTTGCATCATAGCTTTTCTTTTCTATTTCACGTAGTTTCTTTTCCCATATTCCCGTTAATTCGGCGGATTTCAACAGTTCTTCGCGAATTAGTCCCACCAGTCTATTCCGGTAGGGGTTGCGATCAGATTTTTACGTTCTTTACGGATATAATGGCGTTTAAATAGGGTTTCAATAATGGCTGCACGTGTAGACGGACGTCCTATTCCATTTTCTTTTAATGCATCGCGTAGCTCGTCATTATCTACCAGCTTACCGGCAGTTTCCATAGCGCGTAGTAAAGTTGCTTCTGTATATGGCCGTGGGGGTTGTGTCCATTTCTCGTCCAGTTTGGGCAGATGCGGCCCGCTTTCTCCTTTCACAAAAGCGGGCAAGGAGTGTTCTTCGTCATTTTCACGGGCTTCTGCATCGGGATCGGTCATACCTTCTGGCAGATTGGTTTGTGGTTTGGCAAAGATAACGCGCCATCCGGGATCTAGAATCTGTTTTCCTGTGGCTTTGAATTCTATACTGTCAGCTTCGCCTATTACGGTAGTAGTGGCAAACTTGCAGTCGGGATAGAATACGGCAATAAAGCGGCGTGCTACCAAATCAAATACCCGTTTCTCCATTTCTGTCAGATTTACAGGAGGTTGTCCCGTAGGAATAATGGCATGGTGATCCGTTACTTTTGAATTGTCAAATACTTTTTTGGACTTGATGAGCTTTTGTCCTGCCAACGGAGCGGTAAATACTGTATATGGAGTTAGTCCCGCCAAGATATTGGAACATTTGGGATAGATGTCATCGCTTAAGAAAGTAGTATCTACACGAGGATAAGTAGTCACTTTCTTTTCATACAATGACTGGATAAGTTTTAGAGTTTCGTCAGCTGAATAAGCAAATTTTTTGTTACATTCCACCTGTAGGGAAGTCAGGTCAAAAAGACGGGGAGGTGCTTCTGTGCCTTGTTTTTTTGCTACTTCTGTCACGGTAAAAGGAACATTTTTGATACGTTCCATAAGTGCCTGTCCGGTAGCAAGATCGGTGATGGGAGGAATTCCCCTGTTCCCTTCAGCCTTTTTGGCTTTCTTGGGGTTCTCTTTAGCATCGCTTTCTTCCTGAGCCAGTTCCTCATCGCTTTTGCGGATGATGGCAGAGAATGTGGTTTCCCGGTATAAAGTAGCCAGTACCCAATATTGTTGAGGAGTGAAGTTCTCTATTTCTTGCTGACGCTTTACTATCAGTGCCAAAGTCGGGGTCTGCACCCGTCCTATCGATAGAATTTGTCTGTTTTGTCCGTACTTTAAGGTATAGAGCCGGGTGGCGTTCATGCCCAATACCCAATCACCGATAGCACGGCTTAATCCGGCTTCGTATAAAGGTTGGAATTCTTTTTGATCTTTTAGTTTGCTGAATCCTTCGCGTATGGCTTCTTCAGTCAAGGATGAAATCCATAGACGTTTCACCGGGCAGTGTGCTCCTGCTTTCTGCATGACCCATCGTTGAATAAGTTCTCCTTCCTGGCCGGCATCACCGCAATTTATAATTTCATCGGCATTTTGCATCAGTCCTTCTATAATACGAAATTGTTTTTCAATGCCCGGATCGCTGATTAGCTTAATGCCGAAACGAGGTGGAATCATAGGAAGGCTGGACAGACTCCATGCTTTCCATGAGGGAGTGTATTCATGAGGCTCCTTCAAAGTACAGAGGTGTCCGAATGTCCAGGTAACCTGATATCCGTTTCCTTCTATATATCCGTCTTTTTTGGTTTTTGCTCCCAGTACATCCGCTATGTCACGGGCTACGGAAGGTTTTTCGGCAATACAAACTATCATATTTTTTTTCGTTTCTGTTCAAATAGGATTGCAAAGGTAATAAAAACCTTCGGAAGAGATTTTGTTTTGTCTTTATTAGTTCTTCTTTTATAAGAATTTAAAAGTAGGTATCGGGGGCTTTAAGGTCATTTCAGTGCAAATGGGCTGTTAGGTATGGTTTTTCTGTTATTTGCTGTTTGACGAATGTCTTTTGAACTTTTCTCTATGATTTCAGTTTCTTTTCAGAATCCTATAAGAATTTTGCATCAAAAAGAAACTATAAAACAATGTAATTATGAAAAAGAATTGGATGTTATTTTTATTTTTCGCAGCTTTTGCTGCACTAACTTTTAGTGGTTGTAGTGATGATGACAATAGTGATGTTCCTGAAAACACACATTTGGTTTCAAAAGAAGTACAGGCTGCATTTAATGCAAAATATCCGCAAGCCAAAGACGTGGAATGGGAGCTGAAAGGTGATTATGCTGTAGCAGATTTTTATTGGGATGGTGGAGAGCATTCTGCATGGTTCAATCCGTTATCGGCTGCCTGGTATATGACAGAAACAGATGTTCGTTATGAAAATCTTCCCGAACCTGTACTTGCTGCCCATAAAGCAGGCAAATATGCTGACTGGCGGGTGGATGATGTGGATAAGTTGACTCGTGAGGGAATGGAAACTCTTTATGTCATTGAGGTGGAGAAAGGAGAATCCGAGCTGGATTTGTTTTATTCGTCTACAGGCATATTGGTAAAAACTGTTGTAGATACCGGACACGAAGAAGATTATGATGATTATTTGCCGCAGCCTGATGCAAACGGCATTATAGCTATTGTCAAGCAGAAATATCCCAATGCGACAATTGTAGAAATAGAACGTGAAAAAGGTTTGCAGGAAGTTACTATTTTAGATGAAAACAGAGAGAAAGAGGTTTATTTCAATGAGCGGAACGAATGGATGGGAACAAGCTGGGATGTACAGGTGGCAAATTACCGGAAGCGGTAAAAAATCGGTTATGGAAAATATTCAGATTATGTGATAGATGATGCTGATTATGTGGTGACACCTGATAATGAATGGTATATACTTGATTTGGAAAACAAACAGATCGATAAAGAGCTTAAAGTAAAGGTAGATAAGGACGGCGTTTGGTTGTAATTTTATTATCCCCTAGGCTATGCTAGGTAAACAGGCGGATGTTTCATAGGGCCGGACAGCTTTGGGGTTTTTAAACATTATGATTTTTGTGGCAGGCAGTTGAAGTGTGAATTTGTATTTCTGTTATACATTTTTTGTGATTTTGATGAGAGAGTAAAAGATGAATGTGGAAAAATAGATTTGTATGATATACGATATTCAGTTACATTTGCATTTAGAATAAAAAATAGCATGATGGAAACAGGATTAACTTATACTTCGACTGTTGTCGTTTCAAAAGAAAATGTAGCTGCCACCATGGGTAGCGGCGATTTGAATGTGTTTGCCACTCCCGCTATGGTGGCGTTGATGGAGAATGCTGCCATGAGTGCCGTGGCAGATGAGTTGCCTGAAGGTTCCACTACAGTAGGGGCCATGATGAACACTACTCATATCAAGCCCTCGGCTGTGGGAGACACGGTTTCGGCTACTGCCGTATTAAAAGAGGTGGAAGGCAGAAAACTTACTTTTGAAGTGCGGGCGCAAGATAGCAAGGGCGTGATTGGAGAAGGTACACATGTACGTTATATTGTGGACAAAGAGAAGTTTATGAGTAAATTGTCTTAATAATTATTTGAAATTATGCCACAACTGAGAGCTTCCCTTCTTTTGTGATTCTGAATATTATTTGTTCCGATAACGGGAAATCAAGTAGAGGAATGAAGAACGTGCTTTAATAAAAAATATTTAAGGAGAGCAAAATGAATGACAATCTGAAAAAGAGTGTCATGGAGTTCTGCCCTCCTTCTTTTATTCTTGCAGCGCCAAGATATATTCGTATAACTTCTTATAAAACGGATGTTTCGTCAGCGTAGAGGCATCTCCTAATATAATAAGTTTCATGCGTGCACGTGTAATTGCTACATTCATTCGTCGCAAGTCATTTAGAAAACCAATCTGTCCCTCTTCATTTGCACGTACTAAACTGATGAGGATAACGTCTCGTTCCTGTCCCTGAAAACCATCTACCGTATTGATGGTGATAAGGTGTCGGTAAGGCTTGAAGAAGTATCTCGTTTTATCAGTTGACGGAGATATTGTACTTGTGCTTTATAAGGAGAAATCAGTCCCACATCAATCCGTTCTTCCAGAAAACGGTCTTTACCTATTTTATTGATATAGTTGGTAAGTTGGGAAATGGAGAGTGCCGCCTCCTCTTTATTGATACGGCCGAAGCTTTCACCCACAAACTCTTCGTTGCATTCCATTCCTTCCGTATTTATCCATTCTATCGGTGTGTCATAGTCCAATATACTCCGATATTTTACTTCGGGAGCTGATTTCAGTTCACCCTGATAGAACCATTCTGAAGAGAAACGCATAATTTCATCATTCATTCTATATTGTACCTTTAACAAGGATACAGTGTCGGGTTTGTTGTCTGCAATCTCCTGCATCAGTGTCCGGTCTAATCCTCCACGAGCTGCTTCCATGCATTTAATGGTAGGAGGAAGCTGGCAATAATCACCGGCCAGAATGACACGGTCTGCTTTGCGGATGGCAATCCAGCAGGCAGGCTCTAGAGCTTGTGCGGCTTCGTCTATGAATAAGGTACTGAATTTGCGTCCTGTCAATATTCTGTTGGCGGAACTTACCAGTGTGCAGGCTATCACACGTGCTTCGCCGAACAATGCTTCGTTGATGCGAATTTCCAGTTCGGTGGCACGGTCTTTCAGTGAGTTTATTTTCTGTCGGATATTCTCACGCTCCGCTCCTTTGCGCGAACGTCCGTAGAGCTCGCGTATTGCTTTTCGGATACTCCATAATTGCGGATAATCGGGATGGCTTTCAAAACGGCGTTCATAGGTAAAAGCAAGCATTTTGTCATTGACGCGGGTGGGATTACCAATACGGAGAACGGGAACACCCCGGTCCACCAGTTTCTCGCTAATCCAATCGACAGCCATATTGCTCTGTGCACACACCATGACTTGATTTTCCCGGTGAAGGGTCTCGTAAATGGCTTCTACCAATGTGGTAGTTTTACCGGTTCCGGGCGGACCGTGGACTATAGCAACATCTTTGGCATGCATCACTTTATTTACTGCTTCCTCCTGCGTATTGTTTAACCAGGGGAAACGGGTGAAGCCGAAACTGAAAGTTTCCGCCTTTTGGTTGCCATGAAAAATCTCACGTAACTCTGCCAGACGATTCCCTTTTGCCTTGAGGACTTGTCCCAACGCTTCGAACATCAACCGGTAACTGGTTTCATCAAAATAAAGCTGTACTCCCAATTGTCGCTCGGTTGCCTGTATGCTGAGCAATGCATCTGCCGAGGGGAGAACGATTACCATTCGGTCTTCGTCCACGTAGTTGACAGTTGCCGTAAAATTGAAATAATGTAATTGGCCTGATGCATTTTGCGTAAAAAAGCATACCGGACGGCCGAATTCAAATACATGTTCTATGTCTTTGTCTTCTTGCCTTTCAACTTCTACAACCAATTGATTCAATGAGTTATAATAGCTTCTGCCTGCCGATATAGGATACCAGCACATACCCCGTTTCACTTTGCGCCCGATGCCCATAGCTTCAGTCTGTTGCCTGAAAGTCTCTTTTTCGTAATCATATTCTAATTTTAGTAACAACTCTTTGCGTTGTAGTTTGTTAATTATATTAGAAAGGGGTATATGTTGGTTCATAATGATGCTTTTTTCTATAAGAATTGCAAAGATAATAATAATCCTTTAGGTAGGACTTTATGTTTTATTTTGTTAAACGTATTATAGATTACACAAGAATTCAAATATTATTCCTATATTGCCAAAAATAAAATAGATTTAAAACTGTAATAATTATAAATGGTAAAAGGTATGGTATATGACTTGGACATGTTAAAGGCCTTTTATGCTTCTTTCGAAAAGAAGATAGGTCGGGTAAGAGCCGTGTTGCAGCGTCCGCTGACATTGGCTGAGAAAATTCTGTATACACATCTTTATGATGATGCTCAACTGAAGAATTATGAACGTGGCGAGGACTATGTGAATTTCCGTCCCGACCGCGTGGCTATGCAAGACGCGACGGCGCAAATGGCATTGTTGCAATTTATCAATGCAGGAAAGGATTCCGCTGCCGTACCTTCTACTGTGCATTGTGACCATTTGATTCAGGCATATAAAGGAGCGGGCCCGGATATTGCAACGGCTACGGAAACCAACCGTGAGGTATACGATTTCTTACGAGATGTTTCTTCGCGTTTCGGTATCGGGTTTTGGAAACCGGGAGCAGGAATCATTCATCAGGTGGTACTCGAAAACTATGCTTTTCCCGGGGGAATGATGGTGGGGACGGATTCTCATACCCCCAATGCCGGAGGATTGGGAATGGTGGCAATCGGAGTCGGTGGTGCCGATGCTGTGGATGTAATGACCGGTATGGAATGGGAGTTAAAGATGCCGAAACTGATTGGAGTTCATTTGACCGGAAGCTTGAATGGATGCTTCGCCAAAGGATGTGATTCTGAAATTGGCCGGTATTCTGACCGTGAAAGGTGGAACGAATGCCATTATAGAATATTTTGGAGAAGGGACAGCTTCACTTTCGGCAACCGGTAAGGCTACTATCTGCAATATGGGTGCAGAGGTGGGGGCTACTACATCCTTGTTCCCCTATGACGATCGGATGGCTGTGTATCTGAAAGCTACCGGAAGAGAGTCTGTAGCAGAGATGGCCGGAAAAGTGGCAAATGATTTACGTGCCGATGCTGAGGTTGTTGCCAATCCTTCTGCTTTTTACGACCGTGTGATTGAAATTAATTTGTCCGAGTTGGAACCTTATATCAACGGGCCGTTTACACCGGATGCCGCAACACCTATTTCAGAGTTTGCCGAAAAGGTATTGGTTAATGGTTATCCGCGTAAGATGGAAGTCGGGCTGATAGGTTCATGTACCAATTCCTCTTATCAGGATTTAAGTCGGGCTGCTTCCATTGCCCGTCAGGTAGCTGAAAAACATTTGGCTGTGGCTGCTCCTTTGATTGTCAATCCGGGTTCTGAACAGATTCGAGCTACCGCCGAGCGTGACGGGATGATTGATGCTTTCCAAAAGATTGGGGCTACTATTATGGCGAATGCTTGCGGTCCGTGCATCGGACAGTGGAAACGCCATACCGATGATCCTGTCCGCAAGAACTCGATTGTCACTTCTTTCAACCGTAATTTTGCCAAACGTGCCGATGGTAATCCGAATACACATGCATTTGTGGCTTCTCCTGAATTGGTATTGGCTCTGACTATTGCCGGTGATTTATGTTTCAATCCGTTGAAAGATACGTTGATAAATCAAGAAGGCGAGAAGGTGAAATTGAGCGTTCCCGAGGGAGATGAATTGCCGTCGGCAGGTTTCACTCAAGGTAATCCCGGTTATTTGGCTCCTGCCGGTGCACAGGTAGAAATTAAGGTGAATCCTGACTCACAGCGTTTGCAGTTATTGGCTCCGTTTCCGGCATGGGATGGAAAGGATTTTACGGATATGCCTTTACTGATTAAGGCTCAAGGTAAATGTACCACAGACCATATTTCGATGGCAGGCCCGTGGCTGCGTTTCCGTGGTCATCTGGAAAATATTTCGGATAATATGCTGATGGGGGCGGTGAATGCTTTCAATGGTGAAACGAACAAGGTGTGGAACCGATTGACAAATACCTATGAGAGTGTATCGGGCGCGGCTAAGCAGTATAAAGCGCAAGGCATCGGGTCTATGGTAGTTGCGGAGGAAAATTATGGAGAAGGTTCCAGTCGTGAACATGCTGCTATGGAGCCTCGTTTTCTGAATGTAAAGGTTATTTTGGCGAAGAGTTTTGCCCGCATCCATGAAACGAATCTGAAGAAGCAGGGAATGCTGGCGGTGACTTTTATAGACAAAGCGGACTATGACAAGATTCAAGAACATGATTTGATTACCGTCAGCGGATTGGCGGACTTTGCTCCCGGAAGAAATCTGACTGTGACTTTACACCATGAAGATGGCACTCAGGATCGTTTTGAAGTACAGCATACTTATAATGAACAGCAGATAGGTTGGTTCCGTGCCGGCTCTGCTCTAAATGCAAGATAAAAGATGAAAAAGACAGTACCTTATATTACAGGAGACGGAGTGGGAGTAGAAATCACTCCCTCCATGCAAGCCATAGTGAATGCAGCCGTGAAAAAGGCATACGGCAGCGAACACGAAATAGAATGGATAGAAGTGCTGGCAGGTGAACGTGCTTTCAACGAAACAGGTTCCTGGTTGCCGGATGAGACGATGGAGGCTTTCAAGAAATATGGTGTGGGCATAAAAGGTCCGTTGACTACTCCGGTAGGAGGTGGTATCCGTTCCTTGAATGTGGCTTTGCGCCAGACGCTGGATCTGTATGTGTGTCTGCGCCCCGTACGTTGGTTCAGCGGAGTGGTATCTCCGGTGAAAGAGCCTCAGAAGGTGGATATGCATATTTTCCGCGAAAATACGGAAGATATTTATGCAGGTATAGAATGGGAAGCAGGTACGCCGGAAGCTGAGAAGTTTTATCGTTTTTTGCATGATGAAATGGGAGTGGCTAAAGTGCGCTTTCCCGAAAGTTCTTCGTTTGGCGTGAAACCGGTGTCCAAAGAAGGAACGGAACGTCTGGTACGTGCGGCATGTAAATATGCTTTGGAGCATGGCTTGCCGTCAGTGACGTTGGTGCATAAAGGAAATATCATGAAGTTTACTGAAGGCGGCTTCAAGAAATGGGGATATGAACTGGCGGAACGTGAATTCGGAGATGCCATTGCGTCAGGCAAGTTGGTGATAAAAGACTGCATAGCCGATGCATTCTTGCAGAATACGTTATTGATTCCCGAAGAATATTCGGTGGTGGCTACCTTGAATTTGAACGGAGATTACATCTCGGATCAGTTGGCTGCATGGTAGGCGGTATCGGAATTGCTCCCGGAGCGAACATCAATTACAATACCGGTCATGCCATTTTTGAAGCAACTCACGGTACGGCTCCCAATATTGCCGGAAAGGATGTGGTGAATCCTTGTTCATTAATCCTCTCGGCTGTCATGATGTTGGAACATTTTGGCTGGAATAAGGCGGCGGAGCTGATAGTGAATGCCTTGGAATCCAGTTTTGGCGAGGGACGTGCCACACATGACCTTGCTCGTTTTATGCCCGGAGGTGTCTCGCTTGGCACGTCGGCATTTACAAAAGAAATAATAGAAAGAATAAACTCCTAAAAACTCACGGATATGAAGAAAGAATATATCATTTACAAACTCTCCGAGGAAATGAAGAATGCGACCCGGATTGAGAACGAATTGTTCAAGAAGTTTGATGTAAAGCGCGGATTGCGTAACGAAGATGGCACCGGTGTTTTGGTAGGGTTGACCAAGATAGGCAATGTAGTAGGGTATGAACGTATTCCCGGCAGAGGATTGAAGCCGATTCCCGGCAAACTTTTCTATCGTGGGTATGATTTGGAAGATTTGGCACATAGTATCATTAAGGAGAAACGTTTTGGTTTTGAGGAGGTGGCTTATCTGTTATTGTCCGGTCATTTGCCTGACAAGGAAGAGTTGGCTTCTTTCTGTGAGTTGATTAATGACAATACTCCGTTGGAACAGAAGACCAAAATGAATATCATTGAGCTGGAGGGAAATAACATTATGAACATTCTGGCCCGTAGCGTGCTTGAAATGTACCGTTTTGACCCGCAGGCGGATGATACTTCGCGTGATAACCTGATGCGTCAGAGTATTGACTTGATATCCAAGTTCCCGACCATTATTGCATACGCTTATAACATGTTGCGCCATGCCACGTATGGTCGTTCGTTGCATATCCGTCATCCGCGTGAAAAACTGTCTATCGCAGAAAACTTCCTGTATATGTTAAAAAAGGATTATACGGAACTTGATGCGCGCACGCTTGATTTGCTGTTGGTACTTCAGGCTGAACACGGAGGTGGTAATAACTCTACTTTTACCGTCCGTGTAGTTTCGTCCAGCCGTACGGATACTTATTCGGCCATAGCCGCAGGTATCGGCTCGTTGAAAGGTCCGCTTCATGGAGGGGCAAATATCCAAGTGGCGGATATGTTCCATCATTTGCAGGAAAATATCAAGGATTGGACCAATGTGGACGAAATTGATACTTACTTTACCCGTATGTTGAATAAGGAAGCGTATGATAAGTCCGGTCTGATTTATGGTATCGGCCATGCGGTCTATACGATATCCGATCCTCGTGCTATTTTGTTGAAAGAATTGGCTCGTGATTTGGCAAAAGAAAAAGGTAAGGAAGAAGAGTTTGCTTTCCTGGAATTGTTGGAAGAACGTGCCATCGCTATGTTCGGAAAGATTAAGAATAACGGCAAGACTGTTTCCAGCAATATCGATTTCTATTCAGGTTTCGTATATGAAATGATTGGTCTGCCACAGGAAATATTTACACCTTTGTTTGCGATGGCTCGTATCGTGGGGGTGTGTGCACACCGCAATGAGGAGCTGAATTTTGAAGGAAAACGCATTATTCGTCCGGCATACAAGAATGTGTTGGAAGAACTGGAATATGTGCCTTTGAAGCAGAGGTAATTGGCAAGCACGGATAACATGGGTTTACACGGATTTTCTGTGAAATTCATGTTATCCGTGTCTGAAGAATAATATCATCGATGGTTTACTGTCACTTCTCGCAT
>ENA-OQAS01001292-OQAS01001292.1-human-gut-metagenome-genome-assembly--contig:-NODE-1292-length-11919-cov-2.038755_pt1 | contig 11919 bp, 15 predicted proteins | sample MGYA00242733_ERZ504523 | MGnify/ENA primary metagenome ERZ504523 (study PRJEB26092, sample SAMD00036239) | human gut metagenome | host: Homo sapiens | study: EMG produced TPA metagenomics assembly of... | reverse complement strand
CATGTTTGGCAACATGATCCTAAATTATCAGTAGTACTTACCTTGCCAACGCAGTATATCTTCTATGCCACTTGCAGTATATATCCCATGGATAAGTAAGTAGTACTGACTTTTCCGGCATGAGAAAAGCGTTTCCCTTAGGCGAACAAATAGTTTCTCCTAGGGAAAACTAAAGTTTCGTAAGCACAAAACTAAGGTTTCCTCATGAGGAAACAAATGTTTCCATAGCGGAAAACTTTGTTTTATACCAAGAAAAACTATAAATGTCAATTAATCAGTTTTTTAGATGATATATGAAGCATGACCAAATAGATAGCTTGCCGGCTAAGCAATGTCTCCGTCTTCGGTCGCTTCTTGAAAAAGATAGGACTAATAATACGGTTGGCGAGTAGGGGACGGTGGTGTTTTGTGATTGAAAAGTAGTAAATGGTTGTAGATACGAGCCAATAGTGGTAGATGCTATTTATCTACCACCACCCGATAAATAACTTATGACCAATTGATTATAGCTATAGTTGTAGGTGTGGTAGATGATTTGATAAAAAATCCCGGATAGTGTTTAATCTACCCGGGATAATATATAATGTATAAGACCTTATCTTAGTCTCTGTACTCCCTGCGAGGTCCGCGATCACCACGATCCTGACGAGGACCACGGTCTCCACGATCTTGGCGAGGTCCACGCTCACCTCTTTCTGGTCTTGGCGGACGTTCCTCGTAACCTTCCGGTTTCGGAAGCAATACCTTGCGGGAAAGTTTGAACTTGCCTGTTTTCGGATCGATATCAACCAACTTGACAGAAACCGTATCGCCTTCCTTCAAGCCGGCTTGCTCAACGGTCTCCAGACGTTCCAATCGATCTCGGAAATGTGAAGCAAACCATCCTTACCCGGCATGAACTCAACGAATGCACCATAAGGCATGATAGAGGAAATCTTTCCTTCATAAACCTCTCCGATCTCAGGAACAGCGACGATAGCCTTGATCGCCTTGACAGCCGCGTCGATCGTAGCCTTATTCGTGCCGGAGATCTCGATCTTTCCTACGCCGTCTACCTCATCGATAGATACCGTAGCTCCCGTTTTCTCTTGGATACCTTGGATGATCTTACCGCCCGGGCCGATTACCGCACCGATGAATTCCTTACCGATAATCATCGTCTCGATACGAGGTGCATGAGGTTTCAAATCCTCACGAGCTTCCGGTTGAGCCTCCAATATCTTGCCCAAGATATGCATACGACCCTCTTTAGCTTGAGCCAAAGCATTCTCAAGGATCTCGTAAGACAAACCGTCTACCTTGATATCCATCTGGGTAGCCGTGATACCGTCTTTCGTACCCGTTACCTTGAAGTCCATATCACCCAAGTGATCCTCGTCGCCTAAGATATCAGACAAGATGGCGTAGTTCGTACCCTTGTTCTCGGAGATCAATCCCATAGCGATACCGGATACCGGTTTCTTCATCGGGACACCCGCGTCTCTCAACGCCAAGGTACCGGCACAAACCGTAGCCATAGAAGAAGAACCGTTAGACTCCAAGATATCGGAAATCACACGTACTACATACGGATAGTTATCCGGGATCATACGTTTTAGCGCACGGTGAGCCAAGTTACCGTGTCCGATCTCACGACGGCCTACGCCACGTGTTGCTTTGGCCTCGCCTGTGGAGAACGGGGGGAAGTTATAATGTAAAAGGAAACGCTCGTATCCATGGTTCAATACGTCGTCTATCATTTTCTCATCAGACTTCGTACCTAAAGTTACCGTAGATAAAGACTGTGTCTCTCCACGTGTAAAGATAGCGGAACCGTGAGGACCCGGCAGGCAATCTGTCTCGATCCAGATCGGACGGATCTCGGTATCTTACGACCATCCAACGCTTACCCTCATCAAGGATGGCACGGCGCATAGCCTCTTTCTCTACATCGTGATAGTAGCGACCGATCATTCCAGTTCTCGTCTGTCAACTCCTCCTCGGAGAATTGAGCCTTGTATTCCTCGACGATTTTCTCGAATGCCTCGCTGCGTTCGTGCTTGCCGCTACCGGATGTGGCTACGGCGTAAGCCTTGGCGTAACATTTGTCGTGTACGTCCTTGCGCAACTCGTCATCGTTTACCTCGTGGCAATATTCACGTTTTACCAATTGCCGCAAGCCTCGGATAATTCCAATTGAGCCTTGCATTGTACCTTGATAGCCTCGTGAGCGACCTTGATAGCCTCAAGCATCTCAGATTCCTGAACCTCGTTCATCTCACCCTCAACCATCATGATGTTGTCTATGGTAGCGGCAACCATGATGTCGATATCAGCTTTCTCCAATTCCGCGAAGTTGGGTTGACGATGTATTTTCCATCCGTACGAGCTACGCGAACCTCAGAGATCGGTCCGTTAAAAGGAATATCAGAAACTGCCAAAGCGGCGGAAGCGGCCAAACCTGCTAATGCGTCCGGCAAATCTTCGCCATCAGCGGAGAACAATATAATATTTACATATACCTCAGCGTGGTAGTTGTCTGGGAAAAGAGGACGCAACGCGCGGTCTACTAAACGAGATGTGAGGATTTCATAATCAGAAGCTTTTCCTTCTCTTTTTGTAAAACCTCCGGGGGAAACCGTCCAAAAGCGGAGTATTTCTCTTTGTATTCTACTTGCAACGGCATGAAGTCAACACCCGGGTTCGCGTCTTTAGCGGCACAAACAGTGGCGAGCAACACGGTGTTGTTCATACGAACGGTAACCGCTCCGTCCGTCCCTGTTTGGCCAATTTCCCGGTTTCGATGGTAATGGTTCTTCCATCACCTAACTCGATCGTCTTGTTAATTGGATTAAGCATAATCTTTTTTCTTATTTTTCTATCTGTCAAAAATTGTGCAAATGTAATGAAAGTTTACCTGTAATTGCATGAAAATGAAAAGAAATAACAGTCTTAAAGCACTTTTTTTTGAAAAAAGCCTTGAAGAAATACGGAATAATAGTGCCACAATTGTAAAATAATGTATATTTGCACCGGATTAGTAATATAGACAAACTGGAATAATGAAACAAATATCTACGAATTTACTAGCTGTGCTGTGTGTTATGTTGCTTTTGTTCACGGCTTGTAAGAAGAATTCTGATTTTACGGTGGAAGGTGTAGTGTCCGGCGCAGACGGCAGATGATGTATCTGGAGAATGTAGGTGTGTCGACGGTAGAGTTGATGGACTCCGTAAAACTGACGGCGGCCGGTAAATTCAGCTTTACGAAGCCTCGTCCGGCATTCCCAGATTTTTATCGCTTGCGTCTGAATAACCAATTGATCAACTTCTCGGTAGATTCTACGGAGACGATCTCGTTCGTGGCCGATGCCGGGACTTTCGCTACTTCTTATAGCGTGGAGGGCTCAGAGAATTGCAAGGCGATCAAGAATATTACCTTGGCTCAATTAGATGCGAACCAAGCGATCCATCGTTTACGGAAAGAATCTGAGTCCGGTCTGTTGGCGGATTCCGTATATTCCCGCCAGGTGCTCGAGGCCGCCGAGGCTTATAAGGACGTGGCTCGTAAGTATATTTATTCCGCCCCGATGTCCGCTGCCGCTTACTTTGCCTTGTTCCAGCAAATTGACGGCTTGCTGTTCTTCGATTTGTATGACAAGAACGACTCGAAGGCTTATGGCGCCGTAGCCACCAGCTTCGATCACTATTATCCGGAAAGCCCTCGTGCTAAGCATCTGTATAACTTGGCTCTTCAATCGATAAAGGTGATTCGTAGCCAGCGCCCGATGGACTTGGATAAGGTGGAGAAGAAAGAGGTTAGTTTCTTGGATATCGAGTTGCCGGATGTACATGGGGAAAACACGAAATTGTCTTCTGTCGCTACAGGTAAGGTGGTGTTGATCAACTTCACGGCCTATATGTCCGAATGGTCTCCTGCCTTGAATATGGAATTTGGCGATTTATATACGAGGTACCACGATAAGGGCTTGGAGATTTACCAGATCTCTTTGGATAGTGATCTTCACTTCTGGAAGAACGCCGCTTCTAATTTACCTTGGGCTTGCGTGCGTGATCCACAGTCGGTTTACTCTCAGACCGCGGCGTTGTATAACGTGAAACAGCTTCCGGCGATCTTTATCTTGGATCGCAAGGGAAACTTGGTTAAACGGGTGGACGACGTGAAGAAACTTGAGGCTGACATCAAGTCCGTATTGTAAATTGTTCATGATTTAATCATCAGATTTATATGTTATAAAGCACTTTCGTAAACTTGTTCATCTTAGAAAGATAACCTAACTTGCGGAGTCTTGAAATGATAAAAAAGGGGAGTTCCGGCCATATGACTTGGTCGGGATTCTTTTTTATTATGCGATAATCAATCAATATTAATATAAAGAATAAGGAGGATTTAGTATGGCTGTTAGTTATATGACAAAGGACGGCTACGATAAGATTTTAGCTGAAATCAACTATTTGGAGACCGTGAAGCGCCCTGAAATATCAGCAGATCGCTGGGGCGAGGGATAAGGGTGACTTATCCGAGAACGCTGAGTACGATGCCGCCAAAGAGGCTCAAGGTATCATGGAGGCTAAGCTTGCGCAGTTAAAAGGTTTGATCTCAAACGCCCGTCTGATCGATGAGAGTCGTGTGAAAACTGATGAGGTTCAGATTTTGAACAAGGTGAAAATTAAGAATACGAAAGAATAACGCTGTCATGACCTACACGTTGGTATCGGATTCGGAGGCTAACCTAAAAGAAGGAAAGATCTCCGTAAGCACGCCGATCGCCCAAGGTTTGATGGGAAAGAAGGTAGGGGATGTCGTTGAGATCCGTGTGCCTTCCGGCTTGATGACGTTTGAGATTATGGATATTTCAATTTAAAAACAGAAAGACGTATGGCAACTATTTTCAGTAGAATCGTGGCGGGTGAGATCCTAGCCACAAGGTTGCGGAAGACGATGAGTTTTTGCTTTCCTCGATATCAATCCGGTAGCTTGGGGCATACCTTGGTAATTCCTAAGAAGGAGGTCGATTATATCTTTGATATCGATGATCCGATGCTGGGACGGATGGTAGCTTTCGCTAAACGGGTAGCTCGTGCTCAAGAGACCGCTATCGAGTGTAAGCGTGTAGGATTGGCTGTCATGGGTTTGGAAGTGCCCCATGCGCATATCCATTTGATTCCTATCACGAAGGAGTCCGATATGTATTTCGGCGGGAAGAAATTGGCTGTAAGTCAAGAAGAATTGGCCGAGATCGCCGCTAAGATTAGAAAAGAATTCAAATAATTGAATATAATTTTTTAATTATAAAAAATTGGTTATATTTGTACCCGCTGTTTTATGCGTGACAATATCATGCAAAGGGGACAGCAAATCATTAATATGATTCATTAGTGGTTTTTACTCATAAATTTGTTAACCTTAGAAGAAAGGCCCCTCTGTGACAGAGCGGCCTTCTTTTTTTAAACACACAATAAACATTATAAACTACTAAATTGATATCTTCATCTTACATCTTCGAATAGGATTAGGGGAGCCAAACGGCATGCCTGTTCCAACCGTGTACACCGTTCCAGTAATCATGCCAGTCATATAGCATACCGGATTGATGGATATATACGCCACATAATACAAGGGAGATAAGCCATAAGGCTAATAATATCCATCTTGCTTGCGTCGGTAAGGGACGTACCTTGAACAATTGGCAGCAAATCGCGTATATCAGGGAGAATATGGGGATGCCGATGAATAAGATCGTCCCTATGCATCCCATGATTGCCATTGACAGCGGTGCTCCGTTTATCAAGTCCGCTCCGAACGGAGAGAGATTATAGATGAATCCGGCTCCACCCATGAGCAAAGCGAATGTTAACGACTACCAGAATGAATACGACTAGTACTAGCGGTGGCAACAGGAAGATTCGGCAATATGATGAAAAACTTCAGGATGAACCCGATGACCAGAACGAAAACATCCGCCAGCTTTTGGAAGAAGTTCCTCGGCTTATCCGACTGATAAAGTCGTTCACGTTATTGCTGACTTTCTCGAATCCATCTGTCACGGTCTTTCCGATATTCTCCACCGTCACGCTTTGTCCGCGCATCTCGAGTTTCTCGGTCGCCGTACGTGCCATCGGTACGATGATCCACAACAAAAAGTAAAGCGGAACCGTGATTCCATAGAAGAACATCAGAAGGAAAAGCACGATACGTACGGCAGTCGGGTCCCAATCCATGTAGGCGGCGAAACCTCCGGCGACACCTCCCAGAATACGGTTATCCGGGTCACGCATCAAGCGTTTCTTGGTTGTCTGGGTATGAGTCTCCTGTTGTTGTGTCCGGTAATTATCCTCGTGGTCGGTGCTTTTCTCTTCGTCCTCGAAAATCTCTTCCGGCTTACCCATCCGTTTGATCACTTCCTCTACCTGCTCGATCGTGATGACCTCGTAGCCTAAGCGGACACGCTCGTTAAGAAGTTCCGAGATACGCATCTCGAAATCATCCATGATCTCATCCGAACCCTCTTCTTTTCGGAAGTGGATGCGCAGGTTCGACAGATATTTGTCTAATAATTGGTATGCGTCTTCGTCAATGTGGAAAACTGTGCCTCCTAGATTAACAGTAAGTGTCTTCTTCATCACTCTTTCGTTTTAATTGTTTCTGATGTGGTTTATTGTATCATTTAGTTCCTGCCATGAAGCCTCCAGCTCGCCGAGGAATAGTTCTCCTTTCTCGGTCAGTTGGTAATACTTGCGTGGCGGTCCTTGCGTAGATTCTATCCACTGATAACTTAATAGCTCGCTATTTTTTAGTCGGGTTAAAAGAGGATATAAAGTGCCTTCCACAACGATCAACTTCGCTTCTTGTAACTTCTGAATGATATCAGAGGTGTAAGCGGGTTCCTTTTTGAGAAGCAGGAGGATGCAATATTCCAGCGTCCCTTTCCTCATTTGTGATTTTACGTTCTCTGCATTCATTCTCTTTTAATTTTATGCTACAAATGTATGTATTACATATGTACTATGCAATACATGCTACTATGAATTATTATTATTTAACCGAACACTTGCACAAAAAGAGCAATTATGTGTAAAAAAAGGACTGATGTCGTGTCTTTTAGAAGAGAAAAGCGTACTTTTGCGGTATCAATTCAAATAAGGAATTATGATTTATTATCATTCGCCGAGTTAATACACCGTCAGGCAGAGAAATATGGGAACCGTACAGCGTTGAAACATAGAGATAACGCTACGGGGAAATGGTTGAAGATTTCTTGGAGGGAGTTTTCCGATAAGGTTATGCTTACGGCCAAGGCGATGGCTGAGTTCGGGATAAAGGTACAAGAGAATATCGGAGTTTATTCCCAGAATATGCCTCAGTGTTTATATACGGACTTCGGTGCGTATGGTAACCGGGTGGTTCCATCCCGATGTACGCGACGAATTCTCCGGGACAAATCGAGTACATCATCAATGACGCTAAGATCCGCACGTTGTTCGTGGGTGAGCAATTGCAGTATAATAACGCTTTCAAGGTACAGAAGGACTCTAAGTATCTGGAGCGTCTGGTTGTCTTTGATCCGGCGGTCAAGATGAATCCGGAAGATAAGACGTCCATTTATTTTGATGATTTCTTGCGCTTGGGGGATAACGCGCATGCGGAGAGCACGGTGAAAATACGTATGACGAACCGTTCCGGAGGATCTGGCTACCATTATATATACGTCCGGTACGACAGGTGAGTCGAAAGCGTAATGCTTCCGTCATTCTTGCTATCTGGAGCGATGCGGATACATGATGTCCGTCTGCCTCTGGTAACCGACAAGGATCTATCCATGAGTTTCTTGCCAATGACTCATATCTTCGAGAAAGCTTGGTGCTATTATTGTCTCCATAAAGGGGTTACGATGCTATCAACCAAGACCCGAAAATGATCCAGAAGACATTGCCGGAGGTTCATCCTACCTTGATGTGCAATGTGCCTCGTTTCTGGGAGAAGGTGTATGCGGGTGTGCACGAGAAGATCAACTCCGCCTCTCCGGCCATGAAGAAGATTTTCTTGGATGCTATCGAGACCGGGCGAAAGTATAATCTGGAGTATAAGAATAAAGGTATTCCGGCCCCGTGTGGTTTGAAGTTGAAGTTTCAATTTTACAATAAAACGGTTTTCACCTTATTGAAAAGGGTATTGGGTATTGAGCGTGGACGGTTTTTCCCGGTGGCGGGCGCTCCGTTATCGGATACGGTTAATGAGTTCTTGCAGTCCGTGAATATCCCGATCGCTTATGGTTATGGACTGAGCGAGACGACGGCTACGGTTTGTTTCTACCCGGAGATCGGATTCCAGTTTGGTTCTATTGGTGAGGTAATGCCGGGAGTTCAAGTGAAAATAGATCCGGGGAATAACGAGATCTTGGTGAAAGGCAAGACCGTGATGTCCGGATATTATAATAAACCGGAAGAGACGAAGAGGGCTTTCACCGAAGATGGTTTCTTCCGTACCGGCGACGCTGGTCGTTTGGAGGGTAATACGTTATTCTTTACGGAACGAATCAAGGATTTGTATAAGACTTCAAACGGAAAATATATCGCCCCGCAAGCGATCGAGATGGTGATGAGCGGTGATAATTATATCGAGCAAATCGCTGTTATCGGCGATCAACGTAAGTTCGTGAGCGCCTTGATCGTGCCGGCTTATCCATTGTTGGAGAAGTATGCCGGGGAAAAAGGCATCTCGTTCGAGAGCGGGAGGAGTTGGTGAAGAACAAGGATATCATTCGTTTCATCGAGGCTAGGGTAGAGGAGCACCAGAAGAACTTGGCTTCTTACGAGAAGATCAAGCGCTTTACCTTGTTGCCGGAACCTTCATGATGGGATGCGAGCTGACGGATACGCTAAAGTTGCGCCGTCCGGTCGTATTGCAGAAGTACGCTACCGAGATAGAGGCGATGTACGAGGAATAACGAGTTTGTCGGCTATCAACTATTTCTTATCTTCGCGGTAAATTTAAAAAAGAAAAGAACATATGATCACATCAGACCAACTACATGACGTGTTGGAGCGCGATAAGGCGCTGAGGGGTATCTTTGACATCGATAGCAAGACCATTCAGTTAGAAGAGGAGGAGCTACGTACGCAAGACCCCGGTTTCTGGGAAGACGCCAAACGCGCGGAAGTCCAGATGAAGAAAGTAAAGGAGCTAAAGAAATGGATCGAGCTTTACGGTGAGGTACATGCGGCGGCTGAGGAGCTAGAGTTGGCTTACGAATATGTAAAGGAAGAGATTATCACCGAGGAAGAGGTGGACGCGGCTTATAAGAAGGCCCTTCATTTACTGGAAGACTTGGAGTTCCGCAATATGCTTCGCGACGAGGCTGATCAAATGAGCTGCGTGCTCAAGATCAACTCGGGTGCCGGTGGTACCGAGAGCCAAGATTGGGCTTCCATGTTGATGCGTATGTATCAGCGTTGGGCTGAGAATAACGGTTATAAGATCTCTATCGCCAACTATCAGGAAGGGGATGAGGCCGGTATCAAGACCGTGACCTTCAATATTGAGGGCGATTATGCCTATGGCTATCTAAAGAGCGAGAATGGCGTGCATCGTTTGGTACGTGTATCTCCTTACAATGCCCAAGGTAAACGAATGACCTCTTTCGCCTCCGTATTCGTCACCCCGTTGGTGGATGATACGATCGAGGTAAAGGTAGAGGCGGCGGCTATCTCTTGGGATACGTTCCGTTCGGGCGGCGCCGGAGGACAGAATGTGAACAAGGTGGAATCCGGAGTTCGCTTGCGTTATCAGTTCAAGGACCCGTATACAGGCGAGGAAGAAGAGATCTTGATCGAGAATACCGAGACTCGCGACCAACCCAAGAACCGTGAGAACGCTATGCGTCAATTGCGTTCCATCCTTTACGATAAGGAGTTGCAGCATCGCATGGCCGAGCAGGCCAAGGTGGAGGCCGGAAAGAAGAAGATCGAGTGGGGTTCGCAGATCCGTAGTTACGTATTCGATGACCGTCGCGTAAAAGACCATCGTACGAACTACCAGACTTCCGACGTGAACGGTGTGATGGATGGAAAGATCGACGATTTCATCAAAGCATACTTGATGGAGTTCGCCGGAGAAGAAAGTGCGGAAAAATAAGTTTTTCCCTTTAACATTTGCATATCTCGATAATAAATCGTAATATTGCACCCGATTTCAGAGCCTAGCTCTGAACAGGTCCTATAGCTCAGTTGGTTAGAGCACCTGACTCATAATCAGGGAGTCCTTGGTTCAAGCCCAAGTGGGACCACGATGGATGATCGCTAAATAACGTAATATTAGTTATTTAGCGATTTTTTATTGTACCTGCATGAACTAAAAAAGAATATGAGTGTTTGAGGTCACAATTTGTGATCTCTTTAGAGAAACGCCGCCGCCCTCGTGAATATGGAATGAAAGGCTTGGTTGATCAGGCCCGGATCGATACGGGAGTGTGTCGGGAAGGGGATTTGATGGGAGTAAGCGAACGGGAAATCCAGCTCTTCCAATATCTTGCCGGACGCTTTTCCTAAAGCCTTGATCACCCCGCCAGTAGGCATAACGATATCTTTTTTCAATGAGATCGCCCGAATACGATCGCAAGCCCGTTGGAAGAACGACTCCCGGTAATCTCGTAACACATCCTCACGTACCATGGCCTTAAAGGCTTGCTCCAGAAAATCATTCTTGAACGAGGTGGGAAGCGTACGGTTCTCCAAGAAATCATGCCGGAAGTAATGGCGTACCTTGCGAACGCCTCCTTGTCCATGATATCACGGGCGTTGCCATCCATCTCACTGAAGATAGAGCCACCGCAAAACATGAATAAACGGGTGTCCGTAAACATCTTGTCCGGATTCGCTAATAACAAGACCTGCGAGAGTAACGCCCCGATGGAATAAGCGAATAAGTTGATGGACGTATCTTCCTTGAACAAAGGATGCTCGCCGTTCTTGATCTCATGAACCAATTGCCACATATTATAAACGGATTCTCTGCCCGAGGCGTAAAAGCGTAACGGGTTTTGGGATAGCCGGCTGCTGAGGGCCACGTTGGCGAAGGTGGAGTTCGTCACGTTCGCTACCTCCTCCTTGCGTTTGCTTACCCAAGGGAGGATCGCACGGGGATTGGCCCATAATCCCGGGGTACGGTTCATATGGAAAGCGATCGGGAACAGGATGACCGGCTTACCGGTCGTATGGGTGAGGTATTCCGCCCATGTGAGGTATTTTTCCCAAGTCCGCTCGTTCAGGCCATGCAACAGGATAATCGCCTCATTATTCTTTTTACGTCCCGAGGGCGTGAATATGGCATACGAGAAAGATTTGTTCTCTTGGATACGATCGTCTGTCATCGGACAGAATCCGGTGGGGGTAAGTCCCTTCTGGAACTCGTCGATCTCGCTGGCTCCACGGGTCTGGGTGAAGCGAAACGGGATGATCTCCAGATGGCTCTCTTCCAATTCAGTCTTTTTGTCATAAGAGAAAAGACTGTTCAGTTGCTTAGTACGAAGTGAAATATCCATAATCCTCTGATTTTTTACTGCAAACAAACAATAGAAAAACATCTCTTCAAAATAAATGGTTTAAACGGGCTTGGTTGGGGACATAAAGTGTTATTTAGGGGTGAAATCTTTTATAGAGGGGTGAATTTCGTCTGGGAAAATGATTACATTTGTTCCAAAATAGAGGCAAAAAGATGGGAATGTGGGATCAAAAAATACCAAGTTACATATACGGTAAGCAGAATATCGTGAGGCTGATTCTGTGGACGGCTTTGTTTGCGTTGGTGTTTATCAACATCTACAAGCCGTTTAGCTCCACCTCTTGGTACAAGGTCTCGGAGTTTAAGTTCTTCGTATTCTCCAGCTTGATTATCTTGACGGGAGTATTGGTGGTTGTCTTG
>ENA-OQAS01001291-OQAS01001291.1-human-gut-metagenome-genome-assembly--contig:-NODE-1291-length-11931-cov-3.175788_pt1 | contig 11931 bp, 15 predicted proteins | sample MGYA00242733_ERZ504523 | MGnify/ENA primary metagenome ERZ504523 (study PRJEB26092, sample SAMD00036239) | human gut metagenome | host: Homo sapiens | study: EMG produced TPA metagenomics assembly of... | reverse complement strand
CCCATCATTCATACTTTCCACAAGTAATACGACGAAATACTTGTCAGTGACCAAATACACAATGTTCAATCGGAGTCGAGAATACGGCCTCACACGCAAGTCGAACGGTGACGACACAAACCGATTCACATCATTCGCCTCTCAACCGAATCATCAGAGACGCCTGCCAGCCTAAAAACCACAGTAATCCACAGTAATAGGGTATAGTGATGCTTGTGCCAGAAAACCAATCTCCCACCGTCGCCGTGCTGCTTCCTTGCTATAACGAGGAAGTGACTATCGGCAAGGTTGTTCGCGATTTCAAAGCGTCTTTGCCACAAGCAGACATCTACGTTACGACAATAATTCCACTGATCGCACCGCCGATATCGCTGCGTCAGAAGGCGCTATCGTGCGTAAGGAACCGCGCCAGGGCAAGGGCAACGTAATCCGCGCCATGTTCGAGGACATCGATGCCGATGTGTACGTCATGGCCGACGGCGACGATACGTACCCCGCCGACGCCGCGCCGGCCATGGTGGGCAAAGTCCTCGAAGGCTACGATATGGTGATTGGCGGTCGCTTGAGCTCCACCTACTTCCAAGAGAACAAACGGCCATTCCACAACTTCGGTAACCGTTTGGTACGTGGTTCCATCAATGGCCTGTTCCATGCGAACGTCACCGACATCATGACCGGCTACCGTGCCTTCTCGTTCACGTTCGTCAAAACCTATCCGGTGCTTTCGCGAGGCTTCGAAGTTGAGACCGAGATGACCATTCACTCGTTGAACAACAATCTGCGCCTGTTTGAGATGCCGATTCAGTATCGGGACCGCCCCGAGGTTCGGTCAGCAAGCTCGACACCGTGGGCGACGGCATCAAGGTGATGAGCACCATCTTCCGCATGATTCGCGAATACAAGCCGCTGCCGTTTTTCGGCGGACTTGGCGCCATCCTCGGCATCATCGGCATCGTGCTGTGCGGCAGCGTGACCGTGGATTTCTGGCACACTGGCATGGTGGCGCGATTCCCCACGCTTATCGGCGCTGTCATGCTCGTCATTGCCGGACTGCTATTGTTCATCACCGGCATCATCCTCGATGTCATGGCCAAAAACGACCGCAAAGCATTCATCATTGACGCCAATCAATTCGCCATGATGCGGCGCCAGAAATAGCGCAGATTCCAGATATGGCTGAGAGCAAAAAGATACTTGTCCTCAGCCATATTCTATTGGTTAATCTGTCTGCTATTTCACCCACTTTTGAGCATTCGTGCCATTTGCGGTATACAGTTGCACGTTGGCACCATTCGAGGTAGAAGCACCCGAAACATCAAGAACTTTGTTTTCCGCGAGCGCCGACTGGAACGTGTATGAGCCATCGGAATTCTTGACTGCTATCCACTTCTGAGCGTATGTTCCATTGGAATCGTACTGTTGCACGTTGGTTCCGTTGGCAGATACGCCGCCATTCACATCCAACACTTTGCCGGAGTTCACACTGGTCAAGGTCACGTATCCGTTGGAATCATGCGTCACTTTCCACTTCTGAGCATTGGTTCCATTACCCGCCCAGATCTGCACGTTTCCATAATTTGAACGGGAAGCGCCGCTTACATCCATCTTCATGGACGTATTAAGCCTCGATCCGAACGTGTAGGTGCCATCCGGCAGATCCTGCCTATGCTTGGCTGCGGTTTCGTTCAACGTTCGCGCAACGTCAACGGCGCCTTTGCGACCAACCACTGCTGAGCAACAGTGCCATTCGGCGAATAAAGCTGCAGCTGAGCCTGCTGCACGGCATTGCCACCTGGAATATCGACAGCTTTGTTGGCGTTCACCGACACCAGCGCAATCCTGCCACTGCCATAATTCCGCACCGTCCACTGCTGAGCAACAGTATTGTTACTCGTATATTGCTGCAATGCCGCTCCATTAGCAGTGGATCCGCCAGCCACATCCAGCACCTTGCCCGAATTAGCATTGATAATCTTGTAAGTTCCATTGCCGATTGATTCAAATCGATATTTCTGGGCGTTCGTATTATTACTTGAATAAAGCTGAACTCGCGCCCCGTTCGCCGTTGACGCACCCGTCACATCCGTGACAAGTTTTTTATTCGCAACCGAAGTGATAATCATCGACACTCCAGTAGCTATATTGACATCGCTTGACGAAACAACAAACAGCTGTGAAGCAGTGCCATTGGGCGCATACAGCCGAATCGCAGCACCATTCGCAGTATTTCCGCCACTCAAATCCAGAACCCAATTACCGAGAGCGGACTGCAAATAATATCCCGCTCCGGAATCACGAATAAACCATCGTTGAGCCTGGGAATTATTTCGAGAATACTGTTGCACTACAGCGTTATTCTCAGCAACACCATTACGCACGTCCAAAGCCTTGCCGGAATTCACATTGACGATCTCATAGCTCCCATCAGACTGCCTAGTAAAAGTGAACTGCTGAGCCTTGGAACTGTTGCCGGAATACAACTGAATGGCGGTGGAATCTGCGGCACTTCCACCAGGAATATCAACGCTGGACGCGACTTTGGAACGAACATTGATGTAATAATTGCCATTCGGAATGGTAACTGCAGTCATTTTGCGTACATCAATGGCCGCTTGTAAATCATTGCTACTCCCGCCATTCACATACTCCTTATTCCCAAACGCATTCATATCCACATTGCCCCTGATGCCGCCCACTTTGCCGGAGCTGGTGTATTGCCATCCGCGACTGTTGGTCGGGAACGAGTCGAATCCCATGCGAGCGCCGTACTGCGCCACCCACGTGGTTTTGGCGTAGATGTCGGCATGTTTCAGCGGGCCTTGCAGGTAGCTGGTGTACGAGTAGACGCCCAGGTTCTTGTATCCGGCGGACTGCAGCGCGCCGTACCAATTGTTGACGATATCGCTGTACACGTTCGGATCGGTGGGCGGCTGATGCCCCTTCCACGTCCACTTTTCCAGGTCGTAGTACACGGGGTACGCCAAGTCGCTCGCGCGCACACCGAATCGCTTGAGTTTGGCGACCACGCCGGCACCTTCTTCTTTGGCAATCGACGGAGTGTCCGCGTAGGAATACCAGTAGATGCCGAACGGGATGCCGAGTCGCTTGCATTCGGAAATGTTGCGTTGTGCTTTCCTGTCAGCATTGTTGCCCCAACCGTAGCCGAGGCGGATGATCACGCCTTCCACGCCGTCGGCTTTCGCTTTGGCCCAGTCGATGTCGCCTTGCCATTCGGAAACGTCGATCACGCCTTTGGCTTGCTGCACGAACAGGTTGTTCTGGTAGTCGAAGAAGGCTTTCGTATTGTTGTAAGTGCCCCAGTGCGCGCCGTATTCATTGCCTTCGAATTTGGAGAGCTGTACGTTCGCGTCGGCTACAGCATTTTTGACATCTTCCGCACTCACCGGAATGAAGGATTCGCCATTGGTTTTGGCGAGCGGATCCGGCTGCTGATCCTGCGTACCGACCAGTGTCGCATCGGTCACGGTTTCGCCGGTTTCAATATTCTTGACCTCACCTTCAGGGGTGACGGCCAGGTCTTCCGAAACCACGGTGGCATCGTCGGAAATCTCGTCACTGACAGTGCCTGGAAGTTTCGCATTCGGATTGTCAGGCATGCTGTCTTGCGACTGCTGGTCGCCCGACTGGTCGTCAGACTGATCGTCAGACTGCACAACAACGCCATTATCTGCAGTAACGGGACCGCTCTGCGCGACAGCATCCTCAATCGCGATATCCTGCAATGCGTAAGCCGGCGTAACCGCAACGGAAGCCGTCAACGCAACCGCAGACAGCGCAGTCGCAATCTTCAAAAGATGATGTGGCGAAACCATTCGTCAGCCTCTCTCGAATAAAGTCATCAAACCCAAATAATTCGGCGCGAACGCCCTAATCGCCAACTCTAACCGCACCCTGCTACCCACCTGGCTGGCGGGATACTCCTACACGATGTATCTGGCGCATTCGCCGCTGTCCAAGGTGCTGATCGGCCCGCGGATTCCCGCGCCCACGGATGGATGGTCGTACGCGGGCATCATCGTGCTGATGTTCGCCGCCACGCTGCTCGCGGCGTTGGCGTTCGCGGTGGTCGCCGACACCGTGGTGCTCAAGCCCTTGCAACGGCTGCTGCGCAACGTTGACCTGCCGCGGAAAGGCCGCCTGTAGAGGCGGTCGCTTCACTGCCCCTGCGCGCGGTAGCGGGCCTCGGTGGCTTCCTTGGCCGACGCCCACCAGTCGCGGTGTTCCGCATACCAGTCGATGACGTTGCGCAATCCGCTAGCGAAGTCGGTGTGCATCGGCGACCAGCCCAGTTCGGCGCGCAGTTTGGATGCGTCGATCGCGTATCGTCTGTCGTGCCCGGGCCTGTCGCGCACCCAGTCGAACGCATCTTCCGGCTGGCCCATCAGCTGCAGGATCATGCGCAGCACGGTGATGTTGCTCATCTCGCCGTCCGCTCCGATCAGATACGTTTCGCCGATGCGCCCGCGGGTGAGGATCGCCCACACTGCGCGGGAGTGGTCTTCCGTATGTATCCAGTCGCGCACGTTCTCGCCGGTGCCGTACAGTTTCGGCCGCGCGCCCTCCATGATGGAGGTGATCTGCCGTGGAATGAACTTTTCCACATGCTGGTACGGGCCGTAGTTGTTGGAGCAGTTGGAGATGGTGGCGCGCAGACCGTATGTGCGCACCCATGCGCGCACCAGATGGTCGGACGACGCCTTCGAGGCGCTGTACGGCTTGAGGGACGGTACGGCGTGTCTTCCGTGAAACGCGCCGGATCGTCCAACGCCAGATCGCCGTATACCTCGTCAGTGCTGATGTGGTGGAAGCGCACGTCGTGTTGCCGGGCGGCCTCCAACAGCCGCATCGTGCCTTCCACGTTCGTGCGGATGAACGGTTCGGGATTGGCGATGGAATTGTCGTTGTGCGATTCCGCAGCGAAGTGGACAATGGCGTCGTGACCGGGCACGATACGCTCCAATAGCGCGACGTCGCAGATGTCCCCTACGACAAGATCGACCTGCGACGGCGGCAGGCCGGCGATGTTCTCCGGATTGCCGGCGTACGTCAGCTTGTCGAGCACGGTGATGTGCGCGTGTGGATGGTTCCGCGCCACGTATCGCACGAAGTTCGCGCCAATGAAGCCGCATCCGCCGGTCACTAGAATATTACGCGGCTCGAATACGCCGCTGCACGCCATGCTGTTCACCATTCCAGCATACCGTCGCATGCCAACGCTGCGGCGTTCGGTCCGGGCGCGGACGCTATCTTGCACGGATTCACCGGTAATGAGTCCAAGGAGAGGGCTTTGGCCCCAGCTTCCTCCCTCGCCGGCGGGCAGCACGCGCATCGACAATCCGCTCTCATGAGCCCGCACCGCCGTCATCAGGACTGCGGCAGCAGAATCTCCGTGGTGGAGCGCCGTCCTCGAAGTTGCGACTCAGGTAGCCGCCCGCAGCTCGATGATCTGGTCGATGTGGACCAACCCGAAACCGTGCCCCTCGTCTGATTTGGTGGTGCGGAAGCGTCCACGACCTTGCGCTGCTTGCCGCCCGAGGAAGCTTGGTGAACGAGATGTACAGCTGCGTGCCCTTCATGTCCATATACACGCGAATCATGCAATCGGCTTCAGGCAACCCGTCGTTGGCCCCGATCGCGTTGTCGAACAGGTTGCCGAGGACGCAGCACAAATCGAGTTCCGAAATGCGCAGCTTGATCGGAATATGGGCGTCCACGCGCACGTCGATGCCATGCGCCTGTGCAAGCGACATCTTGCTGCTCAGAATCACGTCGGCCATCGCATTGCCGGACTTGATCGGGGTATCCAACGCCTTCATCGTCTGAAGGTGATTACGGTAGTCATGCCGCCACATGCGCATCTGACGGTACATGTTCTCGACCTCGCGGTAATGCGTGTCGACCAGCTCGCGCTGATATGCCGCGATGGCCCTGTCGGCCTTGCCTCGCCCACAGAACCACATCGTGCCCCTCCTTTGCGTTCTGCCCCGTCCAGCCGGGGACGGCTTTCCGGCACCCTACCGGCCGTGAGCCGGCCATGCGTAATCATGTCTGGTCTATGATTGCCCGATTCAACGGCTCGTACGCCCCACGAGGCAGTGGCAGCGTCGTCCCGTCGGTCAATTGCACGGACGACCTGCCCACGCAGCGGATTCGCCGCAGGTTCACGATCATCGCGCGTCCCACCCGGCAGAATCCGTCGCCGAGCTCGGCCTCGAACTCGCCCAGCGGGCGTTTCACCGTATAATCCCGGTCGGTGTGCACCGTCACATAATTACGGCGCACGTCAAGATAGCGGATGTCGGCCAGCGGAATACGCATCAGCCCTTCCGCGCATTGCAGATCAAGGCACTTGGAATCGCGGCGCATGCGCGCGACCGCCTTGTCGAGCACGTCGAACAGCTTGGCCGCATCCACCGGTTTCATCAGATAATTGAGCGCTTCACGTCGTATCCTTCGGCGATGTAATCCGAATACCCAGTGACGAACACGATCTGCATCGTGCCGCCCGCCTTGCGCACGGCCTTCGCCAACGCCACGCCGTCCATCGAGCCCATTTCGACGTCCAGCAGCAGAATATCGACGTCACGCCGCCGCTCATAGCGCGTCAGAAACCGCTCTGCCGACGGGAATACGTCTATCTGGCTCCAGCTGCCGAGCGGCCGCCCATGATGCGGTCAGCGAGCGCACATACTGGGCGTCGACATCGCTGTCATCGCATATCGCAACGGAATCGTCATCATGACATACGAAATCGCGTCAATGCGGCCCTACCACCGGGCCAGCAGCGACGAAATCCGAAAATCATGCCTTCTTGGGCTTGAGCGCGGCCGGCATGGGCATGGGAATCGGCTTGCGCGGCATCGGCTTGGGCTTCGGAGCCTGAGATTCAGGCGCCTTCACGGCCGGCATTTCGCCACTGGTCGCCTTCGCCGCAGCCTCGGCAGCCCACTTGGCGTACTCGTCAAGGTCATCCTCAGCGACGGATCCTGCGTATTGTCCACGGCGGCGTCGCATCATGAGAATACGAAGCCTCGATATCGGCAAACGGATCGGGCGACCCCTCGCCCGGCTCCTGCGTGCTCAGCTCCTTGGCGAGCTCATCGTAATCGGTATCGGTGGTCAGGTACTTGAGCTTCCGGGCTATTTTCTGCTGTTTTGCTTTCTGCGTCCGCGGCCCATGTGACCCCCTGGCATGTAAATGTAACTATCAATTCATCACATAAGAGAGTACCACTTGTTATGAGAGAATGGTTGTCTGCTTGGACTTTTACGATAAAAGCGATATTTTCGGCGTTTTGAAGCAAGCAAAGGGCGACTTATGACGGACCAAGAACAGCAGCAACTGACCGCAGCGGGCAACGAAATGAGCGCCAGCTTCCTGGCCGCGAAGAAGCGTTCGGACGCCACGCTCGCCAAACTTGAGGCCGAGCCGGGCAAGTTCACGATGCTCACCGGCGACCGCCCGACCGGCCGCCTGCACCTCGGCCACTACTTCGGCTCCATCAAGGAGCGCGTGGCCATGCAGAACCGCGGCGTGAACACCAACATCATCATCGCCGACTACCAGGTCATCACCGACCGCGACACCACTGAGCACATCCAGGACAACGTGCTGAACCTGGTGCTCGACTACATGGCCGCCGGCATCGACCCGACCAAGACCATGATGTTCACCCACTCCGCCGTGCCGGCCGAGAACCAGCTGCTGCTGCCGTTCCTCTCCCTCGTCACCGAGGCCGAGCTGCACCGCAACCCCACCGTGAAGTCCGAGATGGAGCCTCCGGCCACGCGCTGACCGCTTGCTGCTCACCTACCCGTGCATCAGCGTGCGACATCCTCTTCTGCAAGGCCAATGTCGTGCCGATCGGCAAGGACAACCTGCCGCACGTGGAGATCACCCGCACCATCGCCCGCCGCTTCAACGAGCGCTACGCCAAGAAGAACCGGTGTTCCCCGAGCCCCGCCGCGATCCTTCCGACGCACCGGAGATACCGGGCCTCGACGGTCGCAAGATGAGCAAGTCGTACGGCAACTCCATCATGCTGGGCGCCACCGCCGCGGAGACCGCCAAGCTCATCAAGAAGAGCCCGACCGATTCCGAGCGCAAGATCACCTTCGACCCCATCGCCCGCCCGCAGGTGTCCGCGCTGCTGACCACCGCCGGACTGGTGACCGGCCGCGACCCGAAGGACATTGCCGCCGAAATCGGCGATGCGGGCGCCGGCGCGCTCAAGGCGTACGTGATTGAGTCCGTGAACGAGTTCCTCGCCCCGCATCGCGAGCGCCGCGCAGAGCTCGCCAAGGACATGGACTCCATCCGCGACATCCTGCACGACGGCAACGCCCGCGCCAACGCCATCGCCGAGGAGACCCTTGACCAGGTGCGCGAGGCCATGGGCATGAAGTACTGATTTCCGGCAGTCGAACGCAACGATTGCATCAGGCCCCTTCGTCACTCCGCCCCGAGGCACGCGACGAAGGGGGCTTCCCATAACGGTGTCGCCCTTCGGGACAGAAAGCCGTCTGCACGCCCCTGCCCCAACCCGTCGAACTCGCCGAGATAAGGCTATCTGCGTTTCGAGGGGTTGATTTGGACCGCGCCGAATATCTATCTACGTTTCGAGGGGTTGGTGCCAAAGTATAAACGCACCTCAAACCGCATGACCCCAATGGCATTTCACCGGCAATACTCCGGGTATCGCGTTTCGGCAACCCCCTGAAACGCAGATAGATGCCCAGAGGACGCCCAATCAACCCCTTGAGACGCAGATAGCGGCACAGAAGACGCCATCCGGCCAAGCGCAGCCAGCTACAGCCCTCCGCTTCTCTTTCCAACGCAATCACATCAGCGCAATCGTGCGATGCCGCACCCCTGCCTTCGATCACGCGATACCGTCAAGGCATCCGCGTCAGGAAAATCGGCATTGGCGTTCGGGACTCGCGGCAGCATGGTTCAAACCCTATCCGCTCGTACAGTGGCTTGCGTCTCATCGCTCTGGCATCGCACACCTGTTGGATGGTCTTCCGCGCAGTGACGGGCACGGGAATTCCAGTGACTCCTGAATCTTATCCGCGATCCGTCTGGCCAAAGCTTCCTCACTCCATTCATCACCGAGGTCAAGCTTGGTGACTTGGATATACCGCCACTTCTCGTCTTCGATTGCCTGCCGCCGGCGTGCATCTTCCAGCCATTGACCGGCGTGATGCCCTCCGTCGAACTCAATGCAGATCTTGTATTCCGGGTAAGCGAGGTCAAGATATACGGCCCGGTTCAGACGCTTCACTCCAATCTTGTAATTGACGCAGGGCGCGTCTATCCCGTATTTGAGGGGAACGAGTCGGGTGCGCGTTTCCATCGACGAATCCGTCCCCTCCTGAATCACACGCAACGCACGCCGGCAATTGGCATATCCGCGAAACATATTCGGCCGGCGGCCCGTCTCTTCAAAGACCGCTTCCGTGAATTCCCGCGCCGAATCCAGATACGCCGTCAGCTCCTCAATGGTCGTCCTGCGCAGACGCCCATCCCGGCGCATCATTGACTCCGCCAGTACGATCAGTCTTCGAGATTCAGCCATCCGGCGAACATCGCCCATGTGCAGGCCGGAGACACGCACAAGCATTGCTCGACCATGACGACATCAACAGGGAAGGACCATGTCACTTCGTTTATGCCGACGAGATTGCGCCTTTCATTGGCACTCGGGACGACAACTGTAATACCGTTCAACATGGCGCGTCCTTTTGGCAGGCGCGGTATTTCAATCGCCTGAAGCTCCAGGGCCGTGGTCAAGGCGTATGGCGGCTGCCACCTGCTGCGCTGCTGGAATTCAGCGCACTGCTTCATACGCTGGTGCTTCAACTCCGTCAATTGCACCAGTGCGATTGATCCGCCCATGGTCGGCCGCTCCTTTGTGACTCGAATATTGCCGTGGAGCCGAGTGTAGGGAACCGGGCAGTTCCCCGTCTACCGCGCCTCAAAAAATGTGGACAAATGTGGATGAATGTGCGCAACGCGGTGGATAACTCACCTCGGCTCGGCGGAGACCGCGCATGAGGAAATCGCCGGCCGCCTTCTTTCGCACGACTGTACACACCGGCGGGTTCTGTTCACAGAAGACTTGCATGTACACTGGGAAGACGATTTAAACGTGACGTCGAAGGTGACGCCACACAATTAGGGGGGTACGGCGAAGGGGATTGGTGTAACCGGCCAAGCAACCGAGGCGCGAACGGATATGTACGATGTTTCTGCCACATGCGCCCATGACCTTCTGATCTGATGCAGGATGGCAGGTACAGGCAATTATGACGATAATCACCAACGCGCGGTTCCCGGGCAGCGCCCGCCGCGTAGACATCGCGATCAAGGGCGGCGCGATTGCGGCAATCACGCCCGCCGGCTCCCGGATCTCGGCGACGGCAACCGGCGGCGCGGCGACTGGGCCTGACCGTGGGGGAGTCCGGTCTTGTGGCGAGCTCGAATGGTTCGACGCCTACTGCAAGCTCGACAATGCGCCCGGAGCGGCGGAGGAGACGCTCGAACTGATTCGCAAGGCCGAGGCGATGCCGCCCGCAAAGGCGTGGTCGGCATCCGCGACTATGAGATGGCGGAAAACGTCGACACGTGGACCCGCCGGTTCTCCGCGGCGTCTCCCCCCCCCGCGACGCTAACGATTCCGCTTGGACAGGCATCGATTGGGATGCTCATTCACCCATGGCATCCGAGGATTGCGCGTGGAGGCGGGCGTGTATCCCGAACGGCTGGAGGATGCGATTGAAGCCGGCTGGAAGACGGGCGTCGAGCTGCCCGGCAGCGATGGACTGGGCCACGTCGGCGCGATGAAGATGATCTCGGACGGCTCGCTGAACACCCGTTCGGCGTTCTGCTCGATGCCGTATTCCGATATATTCCCCGACTTTTACGGCACGCTCAGTTACGCACCCGACCAGATCGAGACGTATTTCCACGTGGCGACATGCCATGGGTTCGCCATCGCGTGCCATGCCATCGGCGATGAGGCGAACACCATCGTGCCCAACGCGGCGGCAAGCACACACGCCCACGGTTCCATCGAGCACGCCCAGATGCTGAAGCCGGCGGATATTCCCCGATTCGCGAAGCTCGGGCTGACCGCCAGCATCCAGCCACAGCACGCCATGGACGATCGCGATGTCATCACGAGGTTCTGGGCGAATCCGGTGGAATCCCTTACGCATTCAAGGCACTGCACGATGCCGGCGTCAGGCTGCGCATGGGGTCGGATGCGCCGGTTGCGCCGCTCGACCCATGGATGGCGATATCGGCCGCTGTGTTCGGCACGGAAAGCTCAGACCGCGAACCGTTCCAGCCGGAGCAATGCTTGGATGCGCGCACCGCGCTGGCGGCTTCCACAGCGTCGGACGCGACCGCCCTGAGCCCGGAGATCCAGCCGACCTGGTGCTCTTGGACCGCGACCCGTATGCTGTCTCCACGCCGGAGGAGATGCGGCGATGCCGGTGGCGGCGACCATGCTCGCAGGCCGTTGGACGTACTCCTCTTTGCACGGCGAATGATTCCCGACAAGGAACGCATGAGGATTCCTCACACGAATCCCATCGGGAACCGTCCGCTGCGCAGGCAAGGCGTCAGACGTCATACCGCCATGACTTATCGGTGATCACGCGGGCCATCACCAAACCTATCGGCAGGCAGATAATCACCATGAACGCTCGGAACGCCCAGTCCAGCGCGTGCAGCGTATCGAACTGTCGAGGTAGAACATCGCCCGGTACATATACAGACCGGGCACCATGATGACGATGGACGGCACGGTCAGCAGATGCGCGGATAGCCAGATGCGGCGGCAGCAGGCCGTTGTGCACGGCGGTGCGCCATCCGGCAGCGAGCAGACCGGCCAGCAGCGCGCC
>ENA-OQAS01001290-OQAS01001290.1-human-gut-metagenome-genome-assembly--contig:-NODE-1290-length-11949-cov-3.334461_pt1 | contig 11949 bp, 11 predicted proteins | sample MGYA00242733_ERZ504523 | MGnify/ENA primary metagenome ERZ504523 (study PRJEB26092, sample SAMD00036239) | human gut metagenome | host: Homo sapiens | study: EMG produced TPA metagenomics assembly of... | reverse complement strand
TATTGGTGTATTAAGCAATGGTATGGTTCTTATGAACATCAGCTCATATATGCAGATGGTAATCAAAGGAATTATTCTTCTTCTGGCAGTAGGTGCTGACTGCATTCAGCAGATGAATCTTCAGAAGACAAAAGCAATTGCATAAATTTATACTAAATATTCAAGTTAAGAGGAGGAAAAGACAAATGGAAGGAAACATGAAAGTAGCAATTATGACAGACGTAATGAAAATGGATTTTACAGAAAGACCAATTCCTCAGCCAAAGGATGACGAGGTTTTAGTTAAAATTGAACATGTAGGTGTGTGTGGTTCAGATCTTCATTATTTTGAAGCAGGTGGAATTGGAAGAAACATTGTTCATCCACCATTTGTTCTTGGACATGAGGCTGGTGGTACTGTTGTAGAAGTTGGAAAAAACGTGACTCATTTAAAAGTTGGTGATAAGGTTGCTTTGGAACCAGGAAAGACATGTGGACATTGTGAGTTCTGTAAAACAGGAAGATATAACCTTTGTCCGGATGTTATATTCTTTGCAACTCCGCCAATAGATGGTGTATTTCAGGAATATGTAGCACATGAAGCAGCACTTTGCTTTAAGATTCCTGATAACATGGATACAATGGAAGCGGCTCTTATTGAACCATTGGCTGTTGGTATGCATGCAGCAAGACAGGGTAATGCACATCTGGGACAGACAGCAGTTGTTACAGGTGCAGGATGTATTGGACTTGTTTCCATTATGTCATTAAAAGCTATGGGAGTAACAAGAATTATTGCTGTAGATGTTCAGGAAAAGCGACTTCAGAAGGCACTTGACTTGGTGCAACGGACGTTATAAATGGAAAAGAAAAAGATACGGTGAAAGAAATTTTCCGTTTGACAGGAGGAGCAGGAGCTGATTTAACAATAGAAACAGCAGGAACAGAAATTACTACAAGACAGGCAATTAATTTCGCAAAACCTGGTTCTACAATTGTACTTGTTGGTTATTCTGCGTCAGGAGAAGAAACTTTACCTATGAGTCTTGCGTTGGATAAAGAACTGACATTTAAAACTGTTTTCCGTTATCGTCATATTTATCCTGTTGCAATTGAAGCAGTTGCAGCTGGAAGCATAAATGTAAAGGGGATTGTATCAAATGTCTGGGATTTTGATGACATTGAAAATGCAATGATTCAGAGTGTGAAAGATAAAGCGAACATTGTTAAATCAGTAATTAAGATTGGATAATAAGGAAACTTGCAGATGGAAAGAAAATACGTAATCGGATTAGATTATGGAACATTATCAGGACGGGCTATTATAGCTGACTGCAAAGATGGTACAGTTCTGGCTTCTGCAGTAAAGGAATATGATCATGGAGTCATGAGTGAATATCTTCCGGATGGAACAGAACTTACAGGTACAGGATGGGCTTTACAGAATCCAAAGGATTATATAGATGTTTTAAAATATATTATTCCAGAAGCAGTAGCACAATCGGGAGTTTCTTCAAAAGATATTATAGGAATAGGATTGGATTTTACTTCCTGTACTATGCTACCGGTAGATGAAAATAATGTTCCATTATGTTTATTAGTAAAAAAACGTTTCAAGACCTCATGCATGGGTAAAATTATGGAAACATCATGGAGCTCAGAAACAGGCAGATGAAATAAATGAATTGTTAAAAAAGAGAGGCGAAATTGACAACATTCAATTTGGAGGAAAAATATCCTCTGAACTTCTTCTTCCTAAAATTTTACAGATTGTAGAAGAGGATCCTGAACTTTATGATGAGGCAGCAAGTTTTCTTGAAGTTGGGGACTGGCTTACACAGATTTTAACGAATGGTCGTAAGAGATCTGGAAATTTGGCAGGTATAAGGCAATGTGGACGCCGGAAACAGGATATCCTTCAAAAGATTTCTTGTTGCAGTTGTCACCCAAACTGGAAAATCTGACAGAAGATAAATTGGGAGATGATATTACACTGGCAGGACAGCCAGTGGGATATCTGACAGAAGACTGGGCAAAAGAGTTGGGACTTTGTGCAGGTATACCAATAGCAACAGCAGTAATTGATTCTCATGCAGGAATGCCTGGCAGTGGTGTAAGCAAATCTGATCAGATGATGATGGTGCTTGGTACTTCCAGTGTAATGCTGGCTTTATCTGAGAATGGATATAGTAAAATGGTGTTGTAAGTGGAATAAAAGGCGCAATTTTACCGAAAAAATATGCATTAGAATCAGGACTTGCGGCTGTTGGAGATATGTTGGGATGGTTTGTTGATAATTGTGTATCCTGGGAATATAAACAAATGGCAGATCAACAAGGTATGGATTTACATTCATGGTTAACCAGAAAAGCCGAAAAACTTTCACCAGGTGGACATGGACTGCTTGCATTAGACTGGTGGAATGGAAACAAAACTCCATACGTAGATGGACGATTGTCGGGGGTGCTTGTGGGTTGTACCTTACTTACCAAACCAGAAGAAATTTATCGTGCTCTCATTGAATCTACTGCATTTGGTACAAAAAAGATTATGCAGTTATTTGCAGAATCAGGAGTCAAAATTCATACTATAATAGCCAGCGGTGGAATTGCAGAGAAAAATTCCCTTTTAATGCAGATTTATGCAGACGTTTTGAATTGCGAAATCCACATATCAGGCACAGAACAAACGGCTGCACTTGGAGCTGCCATATATGCATCTGTTGCTGCGGGTAAAGATCTAGGTGGATATGAGACGATTCAGGAAGCAGTTGCAAACATGAGTCATTTGAAAGATATTGTTTACAAACCGAATCCCCCAATGGTAGAAAAATATGTGGAACTTTATCAGATGTATTGTAATTTAGTGGAAATGTTTAATCCTCAAAAAATACCACTATGATTACATTAAGTCAATTGCATTAAAAGTCAGAATATCTTTGGAAAACAGAGACAATGAAATTAAAATAAGTAATATCTAATAATTAGAAAAATCTGCAGGAGATACAATCAGGTATCTTATCTGCAGATTTTTTATCTGTTTGAGGTTATTTCATTGCATTCTTAATCGCAGCCAGCAGTTCGTCATATTCTTCGTATGCCGGGATCTCCGGATAATCTGCCTTGATCTTGTCTGTACTGCGGAAGAGAAATCCTGCCTTGCTTGCCTGGATCATACCCAGGTCATTGTAGGAATCACCGCTTGCAATGGTATCGAATCCGATAGACTGTAAAGCTTTTACAGTAGTTAACTTGGATTGTTCCACTCTCATCTTAAAGCCTGTGATCTCACCGTTGTCTGCAACTTCAAGAGTGTTGCAGAATAAGGTAGGTCTGCCAAGCTTCTCCATGAGCGGTGCTGCAAACTGTGTGAAAGTATCGCTGATCAGAATTACCTGAGAGAAAGAACGAAGTTCATCCAGGAATTCCTTTGCGCCTAGAAGCGGATCAATTTTTGTGATCACATCCTGGATCTCTTTCAGTCCAAGACCATGCTCTTTCAGAATTCCAAGTCTCCAGTTCATCAGCTTATCATAGTCCGGTTCATCACGTGTGGTTTTCTTCAGCTCCGGGATTCCGCTTGCTTCTGCAAATGCGATCCAGATTTCAGGTACCAGTACGCCCTCTACGTCAAGACATGTAATATACATAATAGAAATCCTCCTTTGTGTAAAACCTCTTTATTTTTGAAAATCCTTTAATGCTTTATTTGGTGAAATCATTCTAACATATTCTGAGAGTCCTTGCAAATTTAATTTTTGGTTACTGTTCACTGGTAATATCCCGCGAGGTGTTTTTTGTGAGCGAAGGTCACCTACAGAACCTGCCACTGGCAGCTTCTTACGGATGCTTGGCAACAGAAAACCCGAGATATACCGCGCGAATTTATGCGATTAGCATAAATTAAGTTTGCGAAGCAAACGATACTCCTTGGGCATTGCACAAGGAGGTTCATATTTCCTGCATCGCAAAGCGTGTTACTGAGAACGGAGTGAACAGTAACAATTTGAGTAGTTCAAAAGGAGAAATAAAAACGAGTATTGACATAAAAAAACTAAAGCCATATAATAGTAGGCAACTAATGGATAGCAACCTAACTATTATATGGCTTTGCAATAGTATGGGTACTGATTTTAGGAGGTGCGGCGAGATAGACGAGGAAATGAAACAGAAGCTGAATGAGATGCATGTAGGCAGGCTGATACATATTTTATCCCATACAATGAAACGGCATAATCCGGCAGAGGTGATGGAGAATGACGATCTGACGACCATGCAGAAGCATGTGCTGAAATTTATCCTTCTGGAAACCATGCACAGAGATCTCTATCAGAAAGATATTGAAGAGGAATTCCAGATCAGGAAACCTACAGTGACAGGGATCCTGAAGCTGATGGAGAAGAACGGTTACATTTACAGAGAGAGTGCGAAACAGGATGCACGCCTGAAACAGATCATTCCCACAGAGAAAGCAGAGAAGATCCGTCCTGCAATCTTAAAGAGTATTGAAGAAGGCGAAGCCAAAATGCTCCGGGGAATTCCGAAGGAGGATGTGGAACTGTGCAAACAGGTTCTCTGGCAGATGTATGAAAACCGGAAAAATCCTGCGATAGCAGGAATGATTTTAACAGAAATAACGAGACATAAGGAGGACATTGACAAAGATGAATAAGAAACTTTTACGTTCAGTCCGGGAATACAAGAAGCAGTCTGTACTGGCTCCGGTCCTTGTAATCCTGGAAGTACTGATGGAAGTTCTGATTCCTCTGGAGATGGCGAAGATTATCGACGTAGGTATTGCAAACGGAGATATGAGCTATATCATCCAGCGTGGAGTCATCCTTGTTGCAATGGCAATGCTTTCCCTGTTCTTCGGCGTACAGGCCGGAAATATGGCGGCAGTTGCAGCAGCAGGATATGCGAAGAATTTACGACACGATATTTTTTATAAGGTGCAGGATTTTTCCTTTAAAAATATCGATCACTTTTCAACATCAGGTCTGGTCACACGACTGACCACTGATATCACAAATGTACAGCAGGCATACATGATGAGTATCCGCCTTCTTGCCAGGGCACCGTTTATGATCATCCTGTCATGGATTATGACACTGACGATCAACAAACCGATCGCAATGCTTTTCCTGATAGTTGTTCCTGTCCTTGGCGGTACACTGATCTTTATTGCGAAAAAGGCACATCCGCATTTCATCAAGGTCTTTGATGAATATGACAACCTGAACAATTCCGTTCAGGAGAATGTAAATGCCTCACGTGTAGTTAAGGCTTTCGTAAGAGAGGACTATGAGATTGAGAAATTCCATGGAATTTCCAGATATGTTTATAATCTGTTTACTAAAGCAGAGAAAATCGTTGCATGGAACTCACCGGTTATGATGTTTGTCATGTATACTGTAATCATTATCATTGTTGCAATTGGCGGAAGAGGTATTGTTCTCGGTGGCATGGAAACCGGTGAGCTGACAAGTATCATTGTCTACGCACTTCAGATTCTCATGTCCCTGAACATGGTAACTTTCGTGTTTGTTATGATCATGATAGCAGAAGCATCCACAGACCGTATTGTAGAGGTTCTGGATGAAGTTCCTGAGATGCAGGATAAAGCTGATGCAGTAAAGAATGTGGCAGATGGTTCCATTGACTTTAATCATGTAGATTTCAGCTATGCAGGAGAGGGAGGAAATCTTTCCCTGAAGGATGTAAATCTTCATATTAAATCCGGTCAGACAGTAGGTATCATCGGCGGAACCGGAAGTGCAAAGTCTACCCTGGTGCAGCTGATCCCCAGACTCTATGATGTCACAAAGGGTAATGTCCAGGTGGGAGGCGTGGATGTACGCAACTACAATCTGGAAGTACTTCGTGACCAGGTTTCCATGGTACTTCAAAAAATGTGCTGTTCTCAGGAAGCATCTATGACAATATTCGCTGGGGTGATGAACATGCCAGTGAGGAAGAAGTTCGGAGGGTCTGTAAGCTAGCCAGGCAGATGGATTCGTCAGTGAGTTCCCGGATGGCTACGATACAATGATCGTTCAGGGTGGTAACAACGTATCCGGCGGTCAGAAGCAGCGTCTGTGTATTGCAAGGGCTCTTCTCAAGAAACCGAAGATCCTGATCCTGGATGACTCTACCAGTGCAGTAGATACAAGAACAGATGCCCTGATACGTAAGGCTTTCCGCGAGGAGATCCCGAACACAACAAAGATTATTATCGCACAGCGAGTTTCTTCTATTGAAGATGCAGATCAGATCATCGTACTGGATGACGGTAAGATCGCAGGTGTGGGTACTTCAGAAGAACTGCTGAAGACAAATGATATTTACAGAGAAGTATATGAATCACAGGTCAAAGGAGGCGGAGACGATGAATAAGAAGAAAAAATTAGATCAGAACACCATCCAAACTGCCAAAAGACTTCTGAAATATATGACAGGAACCCATAAGATACAGTTTATCATCGTATTTATCTGCATCTTTATCAGTTCCGCAGCAAGTATTGCAGTATCCCTGTCCCTGAAATTTCTGCTGGATGACTTTATCATTCCGCTGATCGGACAGACGGATCCGAACTTGCAGAACTCTATAAGGCACTTGCAGTCCTTGGCTGTATTTTTGCACTTGGTGTGATTGCCACATTTATTTATACCCGAATGATGGTTTATATCGGTCAGGGTGTGCTTAAAAGTGTCCGTGATGATATGTTCGAGCATATGCAGACTCTTCCAATCCGCTATTTCGACCAGAATACAAACGGATCTGTCATGAGCCTCTATACTAACGATACAGATACCCTGCGACAGATGATCAGTCAGGCGATCCCACAGGCACTGATGGCACTGTTTACGATCGTGGTTACCTTTATTTCCATGTTACTGTTAAGTCCGCTGCTTACGATTCTGGCAGTTGTGATCATCTTTATCATGCTGAAGGTTACCAATAAGATTGGTTCCAACAGTGGAAAATATTTCATCCGTCAGCAGGTATCTCTGGCAGATGTGACCGGTTTCGTGGAAGAACGAATGAATGGTCAGCGTGTGGTAAAAGTTTTCAACCACGAAGATAAATCAAAAGAAGAATTCGATAAACTCAATGAAGCACTTTTCGAGAGCTCCGCAAATGCCAATAAATACGGAAATATGATGGGACCGGTGATCGGTAACATCGGTAACCTGCAGTTCGTACTGACAGCAGTACTTGGGGGACTTCTCTCTGTAACAGGTGTGGGCGGCATCACCCTCGGTGTTATGGCTTCCTATTTACAGTTCACCAAGAGCTTTACCCAGCCATTCATGCAGGTGGCACAGCAGTTTAATGCCATTGTTATGGCACTTGCAGGTGCAGAACGTATCTTCAGGCTCATTGACGAGAAGCCGGAAGAGGATGAAGGTTACGTAGAACTTGTTAATGCAAGAAAGGATGCCAGCGGCAATATCACAGAATGCAAAGAGAGAACAGGTATGTGGGCATGGAAACATCCACATTCTGCAGATGGTTCCGTTACTTATACAGAACTGACAGGAGATGTCCGATTCGAAGATGTTACATTCGGATATAACCCGGATAAAGTTATTCTGAAAGACATCAGCCTCTTCGCCAAACCGGGACAGAAACTTGCTTTCGTAGGCTCTACAGGTGCAGGAAAGACAACCATCACAAATCTGATCAACCGTTTCTACGATATTCAGGAAGGTAAGATCCGTTACGATGGAATCAATATTACCAAGATTAAGAAGGATGACCTGAGACGTTCTCTGGGAATCGTACTTCAGGATACTCACCTGTTTACAGGAACTATTAAAGAAAACATCCGCTACGGTAAACTGGATGCCACAGATGAGGAAGTATACGAGGCAGCAAGACTGGCTCATGCAGACCAGTTTATCAAAATGCTTCCAAAAGGATACGATACCATGTTAAGCGGAGACGGTGAGGAACTGTCCCAGGGACAGCGCCAGCTTCTCTCCATTGCAAGAGCAGCAGTAGCCAATCCGCCTGTACTGATCCTGGATGAAGCAACTTCAAGTATTGATACCCGTACAGAGAGTATCGTACAGAAAGGTATGGATAACCTGATGAAAGGCCGTACTGTATTTGTGATCGCCCATCGACTTCAACCATCAGAAACAGCGATGCCATCATCGTACTGGATCATGGAAAGATCATTGAAAGAGGCGACCATGAAGACCTCATTAAGTTAAAAGGAACTTATTATCAGCTTTATACCGGTAAGCTGGAATTGTCATAAGGAACTATCAGAAAGACTGCAATTATTTCAGAACATGAATAATTGTGGTCTTTCTTTGCAGGCGTTGCGTTTTCTGCGTTATAATGCTATGATCGTACAGGTATGTGGATCACAGATGATGAAGTTCCGGTTTACGGATAAAAAAGAAAAATTATGCAGCAGCAAGGGAGAGATATACGATGGTAAAGATAGATCTGATCACTGGTTTTCTTGGTTCAGGGAAGACGACGTTTATCAGGAAGTATGCGCAGTATCTGATGGATGCTGGTAATAATATTGGGATTCTGGAGAATGATTACGGGGCTGTGAATGTGGATATGATGTTGCTTCAGGATCTGATGGGAGAGAACTGTGAGCTGGAGATGATCTCAGGAGGGTGTGATAAGGACTGCCACAGGAGGAGATTTAAGACGAAACTGATTGCTATGGGTATGTGCGGTTATGACCGTGTGATCGTGGAGCCGTCTGGGATTTTTGATGTGGATGAGTTCTTTGATATTCTTCATGAGGAGCCGTTAAACCGTTGGTATCAGATTGGGAATGTGATTGCAATTGTGGATTCTAAGCTGGAGCGTGATCTGTCAGAGGAGGCGGATTTCATTCTGGCTTCTGAGGTGGCAGATGCCGGATGCATTGTGATGAGCAAGAGCCAGGACGCATCACCCGAGGAATCCAGGGTACGATTGAGCATGTGAATCAGGCGTTGGAGAAGGTTCATTGCAGCAGGAGATTTCATTGTGAAATGAATGGTGTGGATACTGCTAATGTTATCCACAAGAATTGGGATGAGATGTCGAAAGAGGACTTTGACAGAATCGCATCCTGTGGATATGTGATGGCAAGCTACAGGAAACCGGAGTTTGAGGCAGAGGATGCCTTTACTTCTCTGTACTTTATGAATGTGAAGATGACTGAGAAGGAGCTGCGGGAAGCAGCTGAGAAGATTCTGTCTGATTCTGAATGCGGGCGTGTGTTCCGAATGAAGGGATTTATGAGAGTAGACAGTGACAGCGAAGACGGTTCTGGAAGTCTGCTCAGACAGATAGCGAAGAACAGCAGTGGATTGAATTAAATGCTACCAAGAATGAAATTACAATCCGTCCGCTTCATGTAGGGCAGGAGGTTCTGATCGTGATCGGGGAAGAACTGCAGGAGGAGAAAATCAAGTCTTACCTGAAGATCTGAGATTTGAACGCAGGTCGCGAAGTGACTGCGTTCATGAGCAAGTAGCGAAGCGGATTGCGAATGTCGTTACTGTTCACTCCGTTCACAGTAACGTAGCCAAAATTCATTCCAGATTGCCTGCGGCAATGGAATTTTGGCTTGTATATCTCGGGATTTTGGCATATTCATGCCAAAAACACCTCGCGGGACAGTGGTGTGTGAACAGTAACCGAATGTCTGCTTTACTTTATAAAAAAGGGCACTTGAAAAATCAGGTGCCCCATTGTATAATCTACTTAGAAGATGACCGGAAGCGTGTTCCGGTTGCCCTCGGTATAATTAATGAGTAAAGAAATTAAGCATCCAACTTTGGGCGGTGGGATGCTTATTTCTTTTTATGTTGATCTATGTAAGTCAATGCCGTAAAAATTACTAACAATAAAGTAAGGACTTCCATTGTGTTCATCGGGCATCACCCTCCTTTCGTGAAACTGGAGGGCAGGGGTCGAAACTTTGCATCCGGGTCTGTTCAATTATACTTGTTCAGTATAACGTGAAAAATAGAAGATATCAAGTACTTTACGTTCTATATTATTAAAAACAAAACAGGGTATGAAGTTCATCGTAATCTGATGAAACTTCATACCCTGTTCAGTTATTTTTATGGAGTTTTGTAACCGTAAGGATTATTTGGTAAACAGATCAACCAGATCCTGGCCGTCTTCGTAGCCCTGGCTCTTCAGCTCATTTACGAACCAGTCGTCTACGCCGTCTACAGCTTTCTTGAAGGAATCGATATCCATATCAGCTTTCTCTGTGAAGGTTACGCCGTTTTTGGATTCCCAGCGTTCTTTAATCTCATTGTCGCTGGAACGGTTGATGTAACGTTCGTATTCAACTGCCTTCTGACCGCATTCATCAACAACTGCCTGCTGTTGTGGTGTGAGGCCGTCGTAGATATCCTGATTGATGCAGAAGAACAGACAGTCATAAATTGCATCCCACATGGAACAGTAAGGCTGAACCTCCTGAACGCTTGCTGCGTCAATAGCAGGAAGTGGATTTTCCTCACCTTCAACCGTGTTCTGCTGAAGTGCTGTGTAAGTTTCTGACCAGTTCATGTTTGTGGCATCAGCACCCCATCTCTTGTAGCATTCCATCAGAAGGTTGGAACCTGCTACACGGACCTTCAGGTTCTTCATATCATCTACAGATTTGATTTCATGTTTGCTGTTTGTGATCTCGCGGAAACCGTTTTCTGCGATACCCATGCAGTGGAGTCCGTATTCGCCAAGGATTTCTTTCAGTTTTTCACCAGCTTCGCCATCGAATTTCGCATCTGCATCGTCGTAAGAATCATAGACGAATGGAAGAGAAACAACGTTGAAACGTGGATCAAATGCAGAGTAGATCAGGTTGGAGTGCATGGAGATCTGAACCGGGTCCCCATTCATCAGAGCCTGAATACCTTCGGACTGGTTGCCGTTTGTAAGCTGGTCAGCTGCATAAATATTGACTTTAACCTTTCCGCCTGTAGCTTTTCCATCAGTTCACCGAACTTACGTCCGCCGTCAGCCCAGGTACTTGTCTCAGTAGTGGAGCATGCGAAGTTCCAGGTTGTTTCCGGCCAGTCCAGATTACTGTAATCTTCCACTGTGTTGAAGGAGTCCTTTGTGAAAAGATCAACCAGATCCTGGGCATCGTCATAACCCTGGCTCTTCAGTTCGTTTACAAACCAGTCATCGATACCGTCAACTGCTTCTTTGAAGGAGTCGATGTCCATGTCTTCTTTTTCTGTAATTGTTACACCGTTCTGGCTTGCCCAGCGTTCTTTGATCTCGTCATCTCCGGAGCGGTTGATGTAACGCTCATATTCAACTGCTTTTTGTCCTGCCTCGTCAACAACTTCCTGCTGTTGTGGTGTGAGACTGTTGTAGATGTCTTCGTTGATACAGAAGAACAGGCAGTCATAAATTGCATCCCACATAGAGCAGTAAGGCTGAACCTCCTGAACACTTGCAGCGTCGATAGCGGGAAGCGGATTCTCCTGACCTTCTACTGTGTTCTGCTGAAGTGCTGTGTAAGTTTCAGACCAGTTCATGTTTGTGGCATCAGCGCCCCATCTCTTGTAGCATTCCATCAGAAGGTTGGAGCCTGCTACACGAACCTTCAGGTTCTTCATATCGTCTACAGATTTAATCTCATGTTTGCTGTTTGTGATTTCGCGGAAACCGTTCTCTGCAATACCCATGCAGTGGAGTCCGTACTCACTGAGGAGTTCTTTCAGCTTTGCGCCTGCTTCGCCATCGAATTTCGCATCTGCATCCTCATAGGAATCATAGACAAACGGAAGAGAAACAACGTTGAAACGTGGGTCAAATGCAGAGTAGATCAGGTTGGAGTGCATGGAGATCTGAACCGGGTCCCCATTCATCAGAGCCTGAATACCTTCGGACTGGTTGCCGTTTGTAAGCTGGTCAGCAGCTGTAAATGTTGACTTTGACTTGCCGCCTGTAGCTTTTTCCATCAGTGCACTA
>ENA-OQAS01001289-OQAS01001289.1-human-gut-metagenome-genome-assembly--contig:-NODE-1289-length-11952-cov-4.816913_pt1 | contig 11952 bp, 16 predicted proteins | sample MGYA00242733_ERZ504523 | MGnify/ENA primary metagenome ERZ504523 (study PRJEB26092, sample SAMD00036239) | human gut metagenome | host: Homo sapiens | study: EMG produced TPA metagenomics assembly of... | reverse complement strand
AAGTTTCTGGTTCTGGCGCTTCATCTGGAAAGCGGCAGCTTTCCGCGGCCCCTCTCTGCCCGGGAGGAAACCGAAGCCTTTTCCGCACTGCGTGCCGGTGACCCTGCCGCACGGGAAAAACTGATCCGGCACAATCTGCGTCTGGTGGCACACATCGTAAAAAAATACTACGCCCTGCCCCGGCGATCAGGACGACCTTATTTCCATCGGCACCATCGGCCTGATGAAAGCAGTGGATACTTTCGACTCTGACCGTCGGGCACGCTTTTCCACCTACGCCAGCCGGTGCATTGAAAATGAGATCCGGATGCAGTTCCGCCGGAACCGCAAAACCGGCGGGACCGTCTCGCTGCAGGAAGCGCTGGAATCAGATGGTGACTCTGCGCTGACGCTGGCCGATGTGCTGCAGGACAGCTTCTGCATGGAGGACACCTGCGAAACGCAGGACGATATCCGCCGGATGCGGCAGCTGCTGGACGGCCTGCCCGCCAGGGAGCGACAGATCATTCTGCTGCGGTATGGTCTTTCCGGCCAGCCGCCGCTGACCCAGCTGGAAACTGCAAAACTGCTGGACATCAGCCGCAGCTATGTTTCCCGTCTGGAATCTCATGCGCTGGAACTTCTGCGCCAGCGGTGGGATGTTCCGAGCACAAAAACAGCGCAGAGGTAAACGGTGTGCTCACCCCTGCGCCATGCAGTCAGCTATCCAGAATTTTCAACTGCAGTTCGTCCAATTGTTCAAAAGTATACAGTCGATTCAGCGCTTCCACCAGCTCCTTTTTGGAAAGACGCGGCGGCAGACCCAGCGCGTTCAGAAGCTTTGCCTTGCGCTCGGCGCTGCCCGGCCTGCCGGAAAGCCCCCACTCGTAGAGGTCGGTATAGGTGATCTGCCGTCCTTCCGGGCGGGCCGCTGCGGCACCCGCCTCAGCGCCAAGGGCATCCCGCAGCGCCTGTAGAACAATGGCATCGTCCACGCCCTCGACCCCCAGCAGGCCCTCCTTGCCGGGCTGCTCCTTGCGCTTTTCCTTGCCGTGGATCGCGGGCACGTAAGCCTGCACCACATTCTTTTCTCCCACCAGATTGGTGATGTAGGTGCGGATGCGGAAGCCTGCTGCGTCCGAATCCGTGAGCAGGATCAGGCCGTTTTTCTGCGCCAGCGCTTTGAACAGCTGCTGGCGCTTTTTGTCGCTGTAAATGCCAAAGCCATCCGTCAGCAGGATCATGGCATCGGTCAGATGGGAGAGCCGGGCCGCATCGTACTTGCCCTCCACAATGAGCACCCGGCCTGTATGGATCATTTTGTTTTCCTTCATCGTCCGCTCCCTGCCATTGCCAACCGGCACAGCGCTGTTTCCAACAGGATCTGGTCATCGGTAGGCTGGCTTTTCAGGCTCTGGTCCAGTTCCAGCAGCACCTGCATACAGTTTTCAATCTGGCCCAGCGTGTAATGCGAGGCTGTTTCGGCCGACCGCTTGAGCCGGTAATCACTGCCCTTATAGCCAAAATCCTTGAATACCGTGCTGTAATTTTTCCGTTTTGCTGCCCCCAGCTTGACCCGGTACAGATCCACATAGCTGCCGATCATGGCCGCTGTAATGGCAATGGGCTCCTGCTGCAGGCGCAGCAAAGTCTGCAGCTTTTTGCAGGCACCTGTGGCGTTTTTGGCCGTGATCATGCGGATCATCTCGAACACGTCTGCTTCCAGACTGACCGTGCCCATTTCCGCCACCATCGCTGCCGTGACCGTCTGATACCCGGACAATGCACAGAGTTTGTCCACCTCATTTTCCAAAAGGAACGGATCCTCGCCGCAGCGCTCCAGCAGCGCCGCCGCTGCGCCGTCCGGCAGGGTGGTTTTCTGCTCCTTTGCGCGGTCGATCATCATCATTTTCAGTTCAAAGGGCTTGGGCTTAGCCAATTCTTCGGTGTAGCCAAGCGCCTTGCACTGCGCGATCAGCTTTTGTGCGCGCTTGCCTGTTTTGAGCTTGCTGCGCTCCAATTCAAACACGCTGCCCAGCACCACCACAGCATTTCCAGACTGGAAAGGGTGCTGTTCAACTCTTCCAGATCCTTGTCACTGTAAGCTGCAGGGTCGATCTCCGGCAGCACCACCACACGCCGGGTACCAAAAATGAGATGGTGCCCGCCGCCATGATGAGCTGTTCGATCTCCGGCGCAGCTCCATCCAGAACCGTGGCATCCTCGTCGCTGTCTGCGGTCAGGATGCGGGTGGCCGCTGCTACAGCCTGCCGCACCAGATACCGCTCACTGGAATAAAAATAGTAGACCGGGCAGCCCTTGTCCGCCAACTGCCGGAGTTTTGTCTCGGTCGCCATGCAGGCACCTCCCTTCTCTTATGGTGTTGTTCTATTGTACCACACTCTGCCCGGATTGCAAAGCATCACTCCGTTTTCAGCCCGCCGTGCCGCCGCAGGCTGATGGATGCCGCCAGTTCTTTTCTGTTGTCCATCCAGTCATAGCTGCGCAGGGCCAGAACATTTTTATACTGCACAGCATCCGGCTTTGCAGGGGAGGCCATCAGCCACTGCACTGTGACCTGTTTTGCCAGTTCTACAGTTCCATTGACCACGGCAACTGCCGGTTGCCCACAGTCAGCCGCACAAGACAGCCATTCCGGGTGCGCAGCATTTCCACCAGAGCCGGTGTGCACCGCAGCTTTTGTGCTGTGTTCACCGCCATTTCTGCTGCCGGAAGTGTCCGCTCTGCTTCCAGTGTACAGGCCGTTTTAGGGTTTGTGCGCAGGTCTGCCACAAGCTCCACAGTCTGCACGCCCCGCCGGGCAAGCTGGTTTTCCACTGCGTTCTGGGCAGAAGCTCCGCCCCGGAACAGCACCACGCGGTATCGTTCTGGGTGACGACCACTGCCGGCGCGTTGGCGCTGCCTACAAGGTCGATGTGCACCACATCCCGGCTGAGAGCATTGCCCAGCCCGATGGAAACAGCTGCCGCCAGCAGGATGCATGGCCCTGCCACCCGCAGCCGTACCCGCCAGTGGAACGCCAGCCAGCACAACAGGATCAGCACCAGACACACGATGCTGCATAGGCCGTATCGAAGTAGATGCCCGCGCCCGGTTTTGCAGAGATCCAGACGGCCCAGCGGTCGAGCAGGCCGGTCAACGCCGCAGACGCTGCGGACAGCACACCATACAACGGAGCAAGAGCGGGTACCAGGCCGGCAAAGGCCGTGCCAAGGCCCAGCAGCATCATGGGCTGGATGAGCCACAGCACCGCCACACTGGATGCCACCGCATAAATGCTCACACTCAGCCCGCGCAGCACCAACACCGGGAATGTGGCCACCGAAGCACAAAACGAGATGCAAATGCTTTCCGCAAGGCCCCAAAGACGTTCCGGCAGTTTGAAATACCCTGGGCGCTTCACCGGATTTTTCGCGTTTTTCCAGAACTGGCGGTACCACGCATCCCGGGCGCGGCGGATGCACACACCGCCTGCCACCGTGCCCACCACCGCCGCAAACGAAAGTTCAAAGCCGATATCGCACACTGCATAGCTGTTGCCTGCGGTCATAACGATACCTGCCACCGCCAGAGAGGTAAGGGTATCCGGCGGGCCGTACAGCCACACACCCAGTGCACCGACCCAGACCGCCACTGCGGCGCGGCATACCGAGGGTGTGAAGCCGGTCACGCCCATCAGCAAAAAGGCCAGCAGACTTCGGAATACCGCCCGGCATCTGCGCCTGCGGTAGCTCTGCTCCCACTCGTAGGGCAGGAGTGTGCTGAGGATATCACCGCACAAAATGGACACATGCATTCCGCTTACCACCAGCACATGGGCAAGACCCGCGCCCCGGTAGGCGCTGCGCATGGCCGAAGACAGATAACTCCGGTCGCCGGTAGTCATGGCAGCCAGCACACCACCGGTCTTGCCGTCCATACGGCGGCGCAGCGACGCACTGAGCCTTTGCTGCAGGCGGTGGGTGCGGGCGCGGAAGCTGCCGCTTTCGCCCAGAACCGTAAGCTCCGACCCGTCCTCGTCCATTTCCGCCTGCAGAGCGATGCCGTCCGCATACAGGCTGACCCGGCTTCCGGATGCCGGGGCCGACAGTATAAATCTTCCCTGCACCCTTTCCCCGGCTTTGCACTCCGGCAAAGCACTGCACTCCACCCGGAAGGATGCCGCGCTGCCGTTCACTTTCTCTACATGCAAAACCGCATCCACGATACCGGGATCGTAGGAATCCGCCGTGCTTTCCACCTCTGCGGTCAGCACCAGCGGACGGCCTGCATATTGCACCCGGATGCGCTCCAGCCGGTTTGCCGTGTGCAGCACCGATGCCATACCCACAGCAGCACCCAGCAGGATGCAGAGCGCTGCTTTGCGGGCAGCATCAAAGATGCACAGCACCAGACAAACGGCAACAAAAAATGCCGCAAACGGCACAAAAAGTTCCGTTTGCGGCAAAAAAACGCACACTAACTCCACACCCAGCATTCCAGCGCAGAAAACGCAGAGCGGGCGTCGCATTGCAGCTTAGTGGAAGAACAGAGGCAGCGGCTCCAGGAAGATGATATCCTTGCGCTCAGCTGCATCGCCCTCGGCCAGAACAGCGGCCTGGCCCACAATGGTGCACTGGGTCTGCTCAGCCAGCGCGTCCAGAGCCTTGAGCGAACCGCCAGTGGAAATGACATCGTCCACCACCAGAACGCGCTTGCCGCTCATCTTGTCCAGCTCCTTGCGGTCGATGACCAGCTTCTGCTTGCCTGCGGTGGTGATGGACTGATCCTCCACCACCACGGGGTCGGTCATATACAGCTTTTCACCCTTGCGTGCGCAGACGTAGGGCTTGCCGCTCTGGCGGCTCATCTCGTGTGCCAGAGGGATGCCCTTGGCCTCGGCGGTCAGCAGGATATCAAAATCCGGGCACTTCTTCAGCAGTTCAGCGGCAGCAGCCACGGTCAGCTCGGCATCACCCAGCATGATAAAAGCAGCAATGTCCATGTGGTCATTCACCTTGCAGATGGTCAGCTCACGGGTCAGGCCTGCAACGTGCAGAGTATAGGTCTCAGCCATAATTCAACGCTCCCTTTTTATTGGAATCAGACAGGCAGCTTTTCGCCGCCCAGAACATGGAAATGCAGATGTTTCACGGTCTGGCCTGCGTCCTCGCCAACATTGGAAATGACGCGGTAGCCGTTGTTCAGGCCCTGCTCCGCAGCCAGCTTTGCGATCACTGCAAAGATATGGCCCAGCAGTGCGCCGTCCTCTTCGGTCAGCGCAGCGGCAGAGACAATGTGCTTTTTGGGCACCACCAGAAAGTGCACCTTGGCCTGCGGGTTGATGTCGTAAAACGCCACCACCTGCTCGTCCTCGTACAGCTTCTTGGAGGGGATTTTCCCCTCCGCGATCATACAGAACAGACAATCTTCCATGGGAAACAACTCCTTCCTGATATTTTATAAACGTCCCCGCCCTCTCAGGCCGCTTTGCGTCCAGCTCTCCCAAAGAGAGAGCCCTTGGCAAAACCATAAACTTTGGCAGCGCGTCAGCGCTGACGGAGAGGGCGAACCCGTTTTCTTATTCGCCCAGAGCCTTCTTGACGATGGCGCCGACAGCAGCCAGAGCTTCGTCGATCTTGGTCTCATCCTTCAGGCCGGCCATTGCAAAGTCCGGCTTGCCGCCGCCCTTGCCGCCGGCAATGGCAGCGATCTCCTTGACCAGAGCACCGGCCTTCAGGCCCTTTTCCTGTGCCTGTTTGGTCACAGTGACAGCCATGGTGATCTTATCCTCAGACTTGCCCACCAGAACCGCCACAGCGGCTTCACAGCCTTGTCGCGGATGGTATCGCACATGCCGCGCAGGGTGTCGCCGGTGGTGCCGGTGAAGTATGCAGAAGCGATCTTCACGCCGCCGATCTCTTCGGCATTGTCAAACAGGCTGGTCACCTTGGAAGCGGCGACCTGTGCCTTGATCTCTTCCAGCTCCTTGGCCAGAGCCTTGTTCTCAGCCATCACGGCCTCGGCACGGACGGCAGAGCGGTCACGTTGTTTGCCTTCAGGGTGTTTGCCACGGTATGCAGCATAGCCTCCTGCAGGTTTGCACGGATCAGCAGGTTGCGGCCGGTGACAGCTCGATGCGGCGGATGCCCGCAGCAACGGAGGCCTCGCTCACGATCTTGAAGCCGCCGATCTGGGCGGTGTTCTTCACGTGGGTGCCGCCGCAGAACTCGGTAGACCAACCCTCGATGTCCACAACACGCACGACCTTGCCGTACTTTTCGCCGAACAGAGCCATTGCACCCAGCTTCTTGGCTTCCTCAATGGGCATTTCCCGGACGGTGACGTTCATGGCTCGTAGATTTTATCGTTCACGATCTTCTGCACGCGGGCCAGCTCCTCGGGAGTGACAGCGCTGAAGTGGGTAAGTCGAAGTGAGTGATCTCTGCATCCTGATAGGAGCCTGCCTGATGGACGTGGTCGCCCAGCACTTCACGCAGAGCTGCCTGCAGCAGATGGGTGGCGGTGTGGTTGCGGGCAATGGCCATGCGGTATTCCTTATCCACCTGAGCGGTCAGGTGGTCGCCCACCTTCACGATGCCGCTCTCCAGCACACAGGTGTGGACGTAGTATCCCTTGGGGGTCTTCTTCACATCCAGCACGCGCAGGCTGCAGTCGGCGCTGTTCAGCATGCCGTGGTCCGCAGCCTGACCGCCCATCTCAGCGTAGAAGGGGGTCTTATCCAGAACCACCAGCACGCCGTCCTTTGCTTCCTCGTCGGTAGCAATGGCATCGGTCAAGGTCTCCTCGTCGCTCAGGGCCACCACAACACCGGTGTCGTTCAGGGTCTCGTAGCCGGTAAAGACGGTGGGCTCTGCATTCAGCGCACCGAACAGATCCTCGCTCCAGCCGGAGATGTTCTTCTTCAGGCGCTCTGCACGGGCACGCTCCTTCTGCTTGGTCATTTCGGCGTGGAAGCCTTCCTCGTCGATCTCAATGCCCTGCTCTGCAGCGATTTCCTTGGTCAGATCCAGCGGGAAGCCGAAGGTATCGTTCAGCTTGAACACATCCAGACCCTTCAGCAGGTGCTCATGTGCCTTTTCCAGACCGTCGATCATGTTGTTCAGGATGTTCATGCCGGCATCAATGGTGCGGGCAAAGTTTGCCTCCTCGGTGCCGATGACCTTCTTGATATAAGCATCGTGCTCGCGCAGCTCGGGGTATGCGCTCTCGCTGGACTGGATAACAGTCTCCACCAGCTCCACCAGGAACGGGCGGGTGATGCCCAGCATACGGCCATGGCGGGCAGCACGGCGCAGCAGGCGGCGCAGCACATAGCCACGGCCCTCGTTGGAAGGCAGGATGCATCGGACACCATGAAGGTGCAGCTGCGGATGTGGTCGGTGATGACACGGATGGAGATATCGGTCTTGTCGTCCTCGCCGTAGGTCTTGTTGGCAATGTGCTCTACATGGTGCAGCACGCTCTGCACGGTGTCAACCTCAAACAGGTTGCCCACGCCCTGCATCACGCAGGCCAGACGCTCCAGACCCATGCCGGTATCGATGTTGGGGCGTGCCAGACGCTCGTAGTGGCCCTTGCCGTCGGCATCGAACTGACTGAACACCAGATTCCAGATCTCCATATAGCGGTCGCAGTCGCAGCCCACGCCGCAGGTCGCTTGCCGCAGCCGTACTCGGGGCCGCGGTCAAAGTAGATCTCGGAGCAGGGGCCGCACGGGCCGGAGCCATGCTCCCAGAAGTTGTCCTCCTTGCCCAGACGCACCATGTGGTCGGGGGCGATGCCCACCTTCTTGGTCCAGATATCGTAAGCCTCGTCGTCCTCTTCGTACACAGAGATGTGCAGGCGGTCCTTCGGAATAGCCATCCACTCGTCAGAAGTCAGGAACTCCCATGCCCAGGGAATGACCTCCTCTTTGAAGTAATCCTGGAAGGAGAAGTTGCCCAGCATTTCAAAGAAGGTGCCATGACGGGCAGTGATACCCACGCGCTCGATATCCGGGGTGCGGATGCACTTCTGGCAGGTGTCACGCGGTGACGGGGCGGCTCTTCCTGAGCCAGAAACCACTTTTTCATGGGGGCCATGCCGCTGTTGATCAGCAGCAGGCTGGGGTCGTTCTTGGGCACCAGCGGGAAGCTGTCCAGACGCAGGTGGCCCTTGCTCTCAAAGAAGCTCAGGTACTTTTCACGCAGTTCATTCAAACCGGTCCATTGCATAGGTTTTCTCTCCTCGATTGTCCTTGGCGTTTGCACGTCAGATTTATGATTATGGCAGACGGGGCGGCACGGTGAAAAAACAAAAAACAGCCCTCATCAAAAGGGACGAAGGCTGCTTGTGCATCAAACTCCGTGGTACCACCCAAATTGCAAAGGATAAAATGTGTCCCTGCCGCTTTCGGCGCGTTAACGCTGCGCTGCGTCCGACTTGTGTCGCCGGAAGCTCCGGGGTGGCGCAAAATGGAACCGACCGGAACGCCTTGCAGCTGGAAGCGCCCTCTCTGAACGGCGGTGTACATTTCTGACCCCATCATTGCCATCTGTCATAATTTTACATTCCGCAAAGCAGACACAATGCCCCTTTGCGTACAGCTAAATTATAGCATACGCAAAACGTTTGTCAACGGTTTTGAGCAAAATTTACGGCACCCAGATGCGGACGATGCTGCTGATGGTGCCATCCTCGGTAAAGACCAGGGTGTTGTTGGGCATCCAGCCGTCCGGCTCGGCGTTGACGCATCGGCCACGGCATCGGCGCCGTCCGTCTCCACGGCGGAAGCCTGCGGGTCGGCCGAGCTGTCGCTCAGGGTCACGCCCCCGGCCAGAGGCAGGGTCACCTCGCCCATCTCATAGTAGACGGGGTAATCGTCAAAGGTCACGGTGCGGTACACATCGTGGTCCAGCGTCAGCTCCACGCCGCCCGCTTCGATGCCGCCGTTGATGGTCACATAGCCGTTGTCGGCATCCCTGTCGATGCTGGTCGCAGTCAGCTTGGTCACGGTGGTGTCGCCCTGGTCGTGGATCCGAAGCACGCTGCCCTCCTGCAAGGCGTCGATGTCCTCGGGCAGGTAGCTGTCGTAGCCGTATACGCTCAGGGTCGCCTGGCCGTCGGCCACCTTGGTGATGCTGGCTGCAAACTTGTAGGAACCCGTCTTGATCTCGTTCAGATCCCCGGCGTCGATGGGCAGCACATCGCCCATCTCACCGGCTGCTTCGGACGAAGCCGCACTGCTTTCCACGCCGGAAGCCGGTGCGCTTGCCGCGCTGCCTGCGGTGCTGTTGCTGCTGCCGCAGCCTGCCAGAACGCCCACTGCCAGAATGGCCGTAACGGCCAGCACCTTTTTGTTCAGTTTCATATTCTATACCTTCTTCTGTTGTTGTCGGGGCGGTGTTTTCCGCACCTGTCTCGGTATCATACGTCACCCGCGCGGAAAAGTCGACATTTCCTTTTCTCTGCGCTTGACGCGCAGTTTTTGTTCCGCTACAATAAAAACGAATCAAGAACCCATTCTATTGCAACTGATTTTAAGATAGAGAGGAATTTCCCGTGAAAATTTTAAAAGTAAAATGTCTTGCCCCCACCCGGCTGGACAACTACCTGATGCAGCAGTACCCGGCACTGAACCCGGCCGCCTGAACAAGGCCCTGCGGGAGAACAAGATCAAGCTGAACGGCAAAAAGCAGCCGCTTTCCACCCGCGTGATGGCCGGTGATGAGATCAAGCTGTTCATTCTGGATGAAGTTCTGGATGCGGACCGCCGTGTGGACGGCCCGGCGTGGAAGAATGCCCGCGGCCCGGCACAGGTGGTGTATGACTGCCCGCAGATCGTCATTGTGAACAAGCCCGCCGGTCTTGCCGTGGATGGTCCGGAGGATGATACCCTGCTGAACCGCACCCTGCTCTACCTGAACCAGCAGGGCGAGTACAAGGAGAACGACCTGTACACCCCGGCGCTGTGCCACCGGCTGGACACCGGCACCAGCGGCCTTGTCATCGTTGCCAAGACCCCGGAAGCCGAAGAGCTGTTCCTTGCAGCCATCAAGAACCGCGAAGTGAAAAAGACCTACCTCTGCGTCACCTTCGGCCGTCCGATGCCGCCGGATGCCACTCTGGGCGGCTATCTGCTCAAGGACGCGGACCGCGGCATCGTGAAGATCGTGGAAGAAAAGCAGCCCGGTGCCAAGGAAGTGGAGACCCGGTACGAGACCATCGCCGTCTCCGGCCGTCTGGCCCTGCTGAAGGTGCAGCTGATCACCGGCCGCACCCATCAGATCCGTGCACACATGGCCAGCATCGGCTGTCCCATTCTGGGCGACAGCAAATACGGCAACAACACCGCCAACCGCGAACTGAAACTCAAGTATCAGGCCCTGTGCGCATGGGAACTCACCATGCCCCGTTTCAACCAGCCGGATTTCGAGTTCCTCAGCGGCAAGACCTTCCGCGCACCAAAGCCCTGGTATTACAGTCAGGTACTGGACGGAACCCTGAAATAAGCTTTTTTTACAATAAATTACAGCAAAAAAAGAAATCCCGGAAGTGTATTCCGGGACTTCTTTTTGTCGTTTATGATTTTACTGGAATAGACCGCCAAACCAGCCCAGAGTGGACTCAGTTGCATTTGCAAAGGCATCCTGAACTTCCTGAATACTGTCCAGCAGCTTGGTGCCCTCGGTATCCTTCACCGACCAGTAAACGCCGCTGCTTGCCGAGCCATCCGAAACCGTGAAGTCACTGGTAAAGCAGAGGTTATCGCCCCGAGAATCGGTCACGACCACCATGTAGGTGTAATTGCCTGCGGGCAGTTCACCAAAGCGGATGGAGCTGTCCAGCGACTTGAAGGAGAAGATCGCCGTATTGGGTGCTGCCTGTGCAGTGAACACCGTCTGGTCGTTCTCGTCCAGCACTGCCACCTGCACATTGGTCAGGGTGGTGCCCAGCGCAGCATTTGCAGTGCCGGTCAGTGCCATGCCCTTGCCCGCACGGACATTGATTGGGTAGCTCATGCCTTCCAGACGCAGGCCGTCAGCCTCTGCAGCAATGAAGTTGTGATCTGATGCCACATACCAGTAGCAGGAGGACCTATTGACCGAAACGCTGGAGTTTTCCAGCGGGATGCGTCCGGAAGAGATGTTGCCTGCCGGATCGGAGCAATAGAAGTTGCCGTTGGTGTAGTCGGTGAGCAGCACTGCATGGGGCTGGCTGCGGTCATACAGCACGATGCCCTCCGGGTGCTGCGAAAGCAGGGTGATCAGGGTCTGTACTTTTTCCTGTTTGCGGGAGGGCAGTGTGCCGTAGCCCACCTGCATCTCCTTATATGTAAAGCTGTGGGAAAGCCCGTTGGACCATGCTGTGGAACGGACACTGTTCTCGGTCACAGTGGACCAGTCGGTCAGGCCGTCAAAATAGGCACGGCGGCGCAGCATCATGGCTGCGGATGCAGTGTGCAGGTGCCGCCACGGCTCTGCTTGAAGTAGAAGCCTGCGTCCACATTCAGATCAACCGCCAAGGCAGCCGGCAGGCAGGTGAGCATAAACACCAGTGTCAGCACAAGGCTCAGCAGTTTTTTACGGGACGGTGCAGCGGTATTCACGGGTAGGTTCTCCTTTCAGCTTCCATGGTTTGTTACGTTTACCACCATAAAGTATACCAACCTGTTACCCTTTTGTAAACGTTTGTGAAGCTTTTTTCTCAATATCAACACGTTTGGGCAGTTTTTGTTGGAGAGAATGCACAGTTTCCGGCAAGATATTCTACATTTTTTACAAAAATCCCGTCCTGACATTTTTCAAGCGCACCGCATTTTGCATTCTTTTTTCATTTTCTGACCACGCTGTGGACAAACAAAAGCTCCACAGACGAACAAATTTCGTCTGTGGAGCTTTTGGTCCAGCAGAGCTGGACAAATCCGAACTTGTCGGGGCACGGCCCCTCCATCTTGCTTGCGCAAGACCG
>ENA-OQAS01001287-OQAS01001287.1-human-gut-metagenome-genome-assembly--contig:-NODE-1287-length-11983-cov-5.631916_pt1 | contig 11983 bp, 13 predicted proteins | sample MGYA00242733_ERZ504523 | MGnify/ENA primary metagenome ERZ504523 (study PRJEB26092, sample SAMD00036239) | human gut metagenome | host: Homo sapiens | study: EMG produced TPA metagenomics assembly of... | reverse complement strand
GCTGCGACATCCGCGAGATGAGCGACGAAACCCGCCGCATTCTCATGAATGACGAAATGATCCGCATCAACCAGGATCCGCTCTGCCGTCAGCCGTATAAAGTGAAAAACCATGCATGGAATGACAACGTTCTGATTTATGTAAAAGCGCTCGCAAACGGAAATCTTGCTATCGGCATGTTCAATCTCAGTGATGAAAAATCGCGTGCAGCCATGAATCTGGATGAGATCGGCCTTCCGTTCTCCACTGGCCGTACTCTGGAACTTACTGAGGTCTGGACCGGCGAGAACCTGTGTGCAAACAATGCATCCCTTGTCACAGAACTCGAGCCGTTTGCATCAAAAGTATACCGTGCAAAGGTCGTAAAACTCTGATGGCACGCTGTATGCAGTGCGGCAAAGAACTCACACATAACGAGATCGGCGCCCACCGTAAATTTATCAACCGCGGCGCAGAACAGTTTTCTGCAAGCAGTGTCTTGCCGAGCATCTCGGTGTAACGCCGGAGCTCATTGACGAAAAGATCGAACAGTTCAAGCGGCAGGGGTGTACACTGTTTGTATAGACCTACACTGTCTGAAATGCACACAGCCGGATTTCCGCCAAATAGAAATCCGGCTCTATTTCATGCTGCATAAAAAATCATTTCTTCTTTATTTCTTTCAGATATGCTCCGGCATCCTTTAGGAATCCCGCCACAATCAGAAGAATTACCATCCGATCGGAAACGCTGCCACGATACTGACCGACTGCAGATTGCTCATAGAGCTTTCGGAAAAGACCAGTGCAATCGGAAGCAGAATCAGCAGAAGGCACCACATAAGCTGAATCGCTTTCGATGGCTGCTGTCCCTCTTCCAGACGGCGGTAGCTGTAGCAGGAAACCGTCAGCGCAATCGAATCAAACGAGGTCGCATAAAAGGCAATCATCGTGAGCAGCAGAACGACAAGAACCAGCGATGCACACGGGATCTTCTGGATCATGGCGATAATCATTCCATAGAGATCACCGTCTTTGGCATACCGCGCGATAAAATCCGCTTTTCCCGCCATCTGCATCCCCATCGATTCATTTCCCAGGATGATAAAGCTTAAAATCGTGGAGCCAACGCCGAATCCATATCCGCCAAGGATTGTCTGCCGCACCGTTCTTCCCCGGGAAATACTTCCGATAAAAAATGGCGCCGCCACGCACCATACCATCCAGTATGCCCAGTAATAAATAGTCCAGTTCTGCGGAAAATGCGTCTCGCGCAGCGGATCGGTATCGGTCGCCAACGTCGGGAAATACTGAATCATCCGTCCCAGCGATGAAAATCCCGTCTCGATAATATACCGCGTCTGTCCGCCGAACAGCAGCACGTACGCCAGTAGCCCGAAAAACAGATAGATGCAGAGCTTTGCCAGAAAACCGATTCCGCGGAAGCCGTGAAGCAGCGAATACGTGTACACAAAACACGTAATCAGCAGAATCACAATTGTCACTGCGTTCCGGTCCAGATTGATATGAAACAATGCATTGATTGCACTTGCCATCAGCGGCGTTGCCACGCTGAATGTCGTTGCCGTTCCTGCAAGGAGTGCAAATACCGCCAGCAGATCAATCAGCCGTCCGCCGATGCGTCCGTCTGTTTTCCCATAATCGGACGGCAGGCTTCTGAATACCGCTGCCGGTTCCGTTTCCGCACGTGCAGCATAAACAAATGCGGCAGCGAGAACGAGATAAAAGCCCCACGGAATCAGACTCCAGTGAAACAGCGGGTACACGCCCGCCCACTCCTGGATTCCGCCCATCTTTCAATCTGCGGATCAGCAGCATACATCACCCATTCTGCAAAAGAATAAAACAGAATGTCTGCCGCAAGGCCGCACGTAAACATCATGGATCCCCAGGCAAAAAAAGAATATTTCGGTTTCTCATCCTGCTCTCCTAACACAATATCGCCATATTTTGAAAATGCCAGATACAAAGAGAGCAGAAAAACGCCAAGGCCAATTGCAAGATAATAGACTCCAAAGGTATCTCCCAAGAAGAAGCGTACCTTCGCAAGAACTGTGTTGGACTGTTCCGGCAGGAGGAAAAACAAAATGCTGAGCGCTGCAATCAGTCCCAGCGGCAGCAGCGTGATCATCCAGTCAATCTGACCTTTTTTCCGTATTTTTCCGCTCTGTTTCTTTTTCGCCACTCTGTTTTCATCAACTGTATTCATGTTTTCTGTTCCTTTCTGCTATACTGCCCGATCCAGCTTATTTTTCTTCTGATTTTTCCTGCCCCTGTGCTCATATCCGCAGTAAGACGGATCCAGATCGCAGAGTTCCGAGAAATCATCAATCTCAATCAGATCTTTGCCACATTGTCAAGTGATGAATTCAAGAAAACGGCAGCCGCAAAGAAAAATCTTTGTGGCTGCGTTCTAATTGGCGGCTTGAAGCAAAAAAATCCCCGGTTGTACCAGGGAAATAAAAACTTTAGTATAGCCTAAAAGAGAAAGCTAGCGCCTTGAGGCGCGGCCAAGTAGAGTGGGCTTAAAGCCTGCGTCCCGAGCCACCCGTTTTACGGGTGGCAGCGACTCCTTGTCTGTTTATCTTATACTTGTCAATTTATATTATCCAATAATGTGAATTATAATATGACAGTACGGATGCATATTATAGAAACATAACTTTGAAAGAATCAAGCATAACCTGTGGAGTGACTCTTCAACGGATAAACTATTTTCACTTCATACAGTTCCGACATATGGAATAAGGAACACCAATCGCCCTCAATACAACTTTCTTTCTATTAGTTAAAAATGCACATAATCAAAAAAGAAAATCGACTTATTTTAGACAAATTCATTGACAAGTTCTGCTTTAGGTGATAAAATAAAAGTGAAAAGTCGAAATTTATATTGTTGGGAGGTAAGACCGATGATTTGTTTTAAGGTTAAGTTGCCTAACTTAATAATGGAGCATTTTTACCGACGCTGCCAGCTTTGGAGGCTTAGAATTAAAATTGTTTCTATTTGCGCATAAGTTAGGCATGATTATTTGTCTACTTATGCGCTTTTTTATTTGAATTTTCAGTATTAGCAGAAAGGAAGTGTTATACATAGATAACATATGGCTTATCCTTTTGCTTCTATTAAGTTTTTTTATGATTTTTAAGCCGGAACTTTTATGGAAAATTGACACTTCTTTTCTGTAAAAGGCGGTGAACCTACAGATTTATATCTTGGTTTGATGCGGGTTGCTGGAGTATTCTTTTTTATTGCATCCATCATTTGCATTATTGTTTTGGTTTTATAAGAGAAGGGGGGCTTTTAATGAAAAAGCTAACACGTAAGATTGTTGCACTTACTCTTTCCTTGGTTATGTGCATAAGTTTTTCTAACACTACTTTTGCTTATGCCGACAACGAGAATATCAGTTCTTCTGCTGAAGCAAGCAAAGTGAATTGGTGGAAGATTGGCTGGATTATCCTTTCAGATTATGTGGAAAAGCTTATCGATCTCGATGGACAGAGTGAAAAGGATAGTAGTTGGGCCTATCTTGTTTCACCTAGCATAGAATATAACACGGGTGATATGGGGCCTGAGGTTTATTTTCGTCCAGAAGTAGATAACAGCGTTGGTTCTATCCGTATGCATGGACATAGGATTATCTTTGTCGATATTTTTACACAGATTGCACTCATCTTGTCAGATGCCTCTGGTGATACGGTAAGTCAAGCAACTACTGGTACAAATCAGTATATGTTTTATACAAAGAAAGCAGGAGACAGTTCTGGTACATGGAAAGCACAGTTTGTTTCAACTGAGACATACAAATGGCAGTTGTATTATGCCCATTATTACAATGCCAATGCTCGTTCAAGTGTTCCTATGACGGAAGATGGATTTTACTTTGGGGATAATAACAGAGTTTATCAATTCTCTGTTGCAGAATCTTACAGACTTAATTCTCTTCCTCCAGAGGTTGTTGATATGACACAACTTAATGCTCAATTTATTAATCCTGCTGATGGAAAAACTGTAGATTATCTCAAAGACTTTAATGCTGGAGATCAAGTTCATTTCTCTGATATAATTATTGACATTAGTTATGATGCGACTGAGGATGCGACTACATTTTATTTTACCGAGGATACTTATGAGGAAAACATAGGATGGAAATTTGCAGGAAATCTTCTTGACCAATATTCCGCTGGTGATGTTCTGAATCTAACTTTTGATGTGTTGAATGTCGGAAACTATCAGGGCATTACTTTTGAAAGCCTCGACTACTTTGAAGCAGCTTACGCGCATAATAACGGTGCCGCTTATCCCAATATTCAAGATTACCAATAATTTGATTTTGACATAAGGACTTATAGAAGAGGGCGTGTTGCGGATAATTTTCTGCAACGCGCCCTTTTTAGTATGCTTTAGCAAAATAAAGTTATCCCTTTTACTCTGGCCAAAGGAATAACTTTATTGCCTGATAGCATTAAAAGAAAATTGTTGTATCACTTTTGATATAAATTAAAAGTATTTAGCGTCTAAATTCTACCTTGACATTTCCCCAACAAAATTGTAAATAATCTTAACCTCCTGTGTCCTCTGACCATCAATCTTCTTGATTTCTCCAATCAGAATCCGGCTAATGAGCCGGTTCAGCACCGCCTCGTCCAGTTCCTCGATGGCGGCATAGCGCCGGATTTCCTTGATAAAAGTGCGGACTTCGCTTTCTTGCGCATCGGCACGACCTTGCATCATTGCCAGGTCATGCAGGCGTTTCTGGTTGGATTCCTGCTCCTGTTCCAGCGCCGCCGTCAGCTTCACAAACCGCTGCTCGGTCAGGATGCCTTTGGCTTATCGGTGTACAGGCTCAGGAACATCCCGTCAATTTCCTGATTTCGGGCTTCCAGCCGCAGGCGTTCCTTTTCTGTCTGGGAGGCGTCCACCAGATACCGGTGCTCCATCCGGCGGCTGAGCCGCTGGTAGAACGCATCGGCATCCTTCATAGCCTGCGCCGCCAGTTCCTGAATGTCTTTCAGCACCAGATTGTATAAATCCCTGGCCTCGATCTTGTGGCTGGAACAGACCTTGCAGCCCATGCGGTTGTAGGTCTGGCAGATATAGTACGCCTTGTCAATCGGCTCCCGCATTTCGCCGGTGAAGCGGTTCTTCCCGGTTCGGCCCACTTTCTCATACCGCACCTGCATGGACTTCCCGCAGGTGGCGCAGTAGACCAGACCGTGGAACAGATTATAAAAGGGGCAGGAATTCCCCTGAATGGTCGGCCTGCGGTCAATGAGTTCCTGCACCTGTTCCCATTCCTCCGGCGTCACAATGGCCTCATGGCAGCCTCGATCACTTCCCACTGGTCACGGGGAATAATGTCATAGGTGTTGGAGCGGATGCCTTTCTGATGCGTCCGAAAGACCAAATGTGCGCCCTTATAGAATGGATTTCTCAGGATGTGACTGATTCTGCTCCGCCCCAGAAATAATAGTTGGCGTCAAACTCCGTGTTGGCTTTGACATGGGTGATTGGGATTTTTTCTTCCATCAGACGTTTGGAAATCCTCATGCAGCCCAGCCCGTCAAGGGCATAGTCATAGATTTTGCGGATGATTGGCGCTGTCTCAGGTCAATGATGAGATGCCCCTTGTCCTCCGGGTCACGCATCAGGCCGAAGGGCGGCGTCCCTCCGCAGAACTTCCCCTGCCGGGAGCGGGTGGTGATGCCTGCCAGCACCTTTTTAGAAATATCCCGGCTGTACATATCGTTCAGGATATTCTTAAAGGGCGTAATGTCCATCTCCTGACGGGTCAGGCTGTCCACGCCGTCCGTGATGGCGATATAGCGTACATTGTGTTTGGGGAAAAAGATTTCGATATAGCTGCCAGCTTCAATATAGTTCCTACCAAGCCTGGATAGGTCTTTGGTGATGACGCAGCCGATCTTCCCCGCCTCAATGTCAGCGATCATGCGCTGGAAGGCAGGGCGGTTGAAATTGCGGCCCGTATAGCCGTCATCCACATAATATTCATACTGGAACATTCCATGCTTTTCAGCAAAGTCCCGAAGCATGATTTTCTGGTTGCTGATGCTCATACTCTCGTTGTCGCCGCCGTCATCCAGAGAGATGCGGCAGTAGAGAGCGGTGATTTTCTCATAGACTTGTTTTTTCCTGCTCATAGCGTTCTCCTTCTATGAACAGGGACACGATACCATTATAGTACCATGTCCCTGCCCCTGAATCAACCGTTTTTACGCAGCGTTTTCGGCCATTTCCCGCTGCTGACGCCATTCCTCGAAGTGTTCGCAGGTCTGACGCTCAATCAGCTGCTCAAAGGCTTCCCGCATGGACTTCTCCCCGGAGACTCCCGCACCACCACAAAACGGACTTTATTTTTCTGCTGTTTGCTTTTTTCCATAGGCTACCTCCATAGAGTAGCAGGCCAGACGGCAGCACTGGCAACGAAGTCCGGCAACGAACCTCTGAAAACCTGTAAACTACCGTCTGACCTGCAAATCTTACTTTATCAATTTTCTTGAAAAATCTCGTTGTTTTCGTTGCCGGAGATAGAGATAGATATTAGAAAATACCTTATTTACAGGCTTTTTCCGTATCCAGACCGGAGAATCCCCGGCAACAAACCCGGCAACCAAGTGGCAACCATCCCGGCAACAGACCGCTAATTTTATGCGATCCACTCCTTCGGCAGTTCCAGCTGGCAGCATTCTTCCTCGGTCAGCTCCACAAATCCATCTTCGTTGCCGGGCAGTTCGTTGCCGGAAACGTCCCGTTCCCAGCCCCTCTGCCTGCCATATCCGGTGAACATCCGGGGATTGGAGAATGGTTTCCAGCCCGTCACCACCGTGTTCATGATCTCGTTGATATTGTGCAGCTGCCACCGCTTCGGCTCATCGTAGGTGTGGCCCAGCGCCTCCTTGAACAGCTGTTTGGAGCAGACCATGCTGCCGGTGTAGTGTTCCAGAAAGCCCTGTATCTGTCCGGCCTCGGTGTCCTCCGGCATGAAATCCTTCTGCACCTCCACCAGCTGGCGCTGGATGGACTTGCTGAACTTCATAGAGTAGTGGCCGCTGCGGTAAATCGTCATGGCCTCCGCCCAGACCTGTAAAAGATAGGCTCTGGAGGCGTCCTCGTCCTCCAAAATGTGAACCTCTGCATTCTCCGGGTAAATCATGATCGGCAAAAAGCGCCGATTTCCGGCCCGGTCAAGGGGCAGGAAGTCCAGTGTGTTGGACGAACCGCCGAACACACACTGCCGCAGCCGGTCTTTGGGCTGGGCCTCGTAGGGCGTCCGGTAGGTTTCCTTCTGGCGGCTGATAAAGGAGCGGATTTCTTCAATGCTTTTGGCGCTGCTGGTAGCCAGCATCTCCGACATTTCGATAATCCAGTGTCCTTGCAGCTTCAGATACACCCTGTCATCGTCCAGTTTTTCAGGTCGTCACTGAACCACTCGTCCCGGATCGCCAGCAAGCGGAAGAAGCTGGACTTGCCAGCCCCCTGACCGCCCACCAGACAGAGCATTTCCTCATATTTGGAGCCGGGGCGGAATACCCGCCGGATAGCCCCCAGCAAAAAGTGTTTCAGCATTTCCTCCACATAGTCGCTCTCGTCCGCACCTAAGAAATGATGGAGACAGGAGCGGATGCGGGGCGTCCCCGTCCCAGACAAGGCCGTTTAGCACGTCCTGTATGGGATGGTAGCAGTTCTCATTCGCCACGATGGAGAGCGCCGCCGTCATCTTTTTCTCACTGGTCAGGCCATAGGTCTGCTCAAAATAGAGAAGCAGATATTTCACGTCCGTATCCGTCAGGGCACTGGTATTCCTGCGCCAGCCTAAATCCTGTACAATGTCCACCCGGTCAGTCAAAAGGTTCAGGCGGATCGCCCCACGCAGGAGAGGGTCATGGCAGAACACCGTCCGGCAGTTGCCGATGGTGTTGGCGGGCTGGCCCTTCTCGGTGACGGACAGGCTTTCCCGCACCTCATCAACGCTCCGCTCCGGCGCTAAGGCTTCGGCTGCGCTCATGGCGGCCTGCCGGGTGGCTAGCGGTAAACTCTGATATTCGCTGCTCAATCTTCCTCACCTCTTTTCCATACTCAGCGACCACGGAAGCACGTTCCTCCATGCTGCCGGACAAGAGAATATCCAGCAGATATTCCGTGTACGGTTTCTTTTGCAGGGCCTCCACGAACAGCGGATTCCACGCTTCATCCGGCGTCTGCGGGGCGTATTCCTTCTCCCAGCGTTCCAGCAGATGCAGGTAATTGCACAGCACCCGGAAACATTTCTGCTCCGCCTGCCGGTAACGCAGTTCCTCGCTGATTTTTCGCTTGACCGGCCTCCTGCGGGGCGGGTCATGGCCTTTGGCGTCATAGTGGACAGAGAAATCCTCCGCCAGCTTCAGCGCCGCCTCCTTACTGCTCAGACTAAACAGACGGGCGGTAAAATCAATCACATCCCCATCTGCCTGACAGCCAAAGCAGTGGAACCGATGGTCAATCTTCATACTGGGATGTTTGTCATCATGGAAGGGACAGCAGGCCATGCCATTCCTGCCAACCTGCACCCCGTAATATTCCGCAGCCTGCCTTGTGGTGACAGACTCCTTCACCGCTTCAAATATATTCGATTTTCTCACCTCCAGGCAGAGAAAAAAGCACCCGTTTCCGCAGAAAATCAGGTGCCTCATAACTCCATATCGTGTTTCTTTTTCGGAGCAATCCGCCCCTCACGTTCCAGCGTTCCCGGTTATCTCGGTCAGCGTTCAGCCTGCCTTTCGCCAGCTTCTCCCGGATGGATTCTCTGGCCTTCTCCTTAATCTGCTCCTTACCGGCCTTCTTGACCTCCGGCTGCATGAGAGTTTTCTGGATTTTTGCCAGGGCGTTCTGCATGACCCGTTTGATTTTGGTAATCACTCCATCCAGACGGGCGGCAGCGTAGTCACGCTCCTTCTTCGGGGCCTTGCGCTCCGGCGAAAGCACCCATTTTTTCGATTCTTCCACCAGACGAATATCTTCCTTGTGTGTCTCCTGCCGGACGGTATCGGTCACCACCTCCACCGCCTTGTCATAGGCCGCATCGGAAACATCATCTAACAGCGTCTCCACGTCCTCGATTTTGAGCGTCAGTCTTCCAGCTTCTGCTCCTGCGCCGCAAGCTGCTCCTTCTGCTTCATCAGGATATAATCCTGTTTTTCCAGATAGTCCCGCCCGCCGTAGGACGGCTCCTGATCCAGATGCAGCCCATGCCGTCTGGCGATGTCAAACAGGATCGTCCGGCAGACCGCATCAAAGGTCTGCTTGCGGTTGTTGTTCCGGCCTTTGGGCTTCTCCGGGTTGGGGAGAGGGATGCCAAGTTCTTCCAGCGCCTTTTCCTGCTGGGGGCACAGTTCCCCATAGCGGTTCTCACAGTCAAAGACGTGCCGCTCATGGATGTGGGGCGTCCCCTCGTCCAGATGGAGCGCCCAGTCCAGGATGTGGATATGGGAACCGAAGCGGCGCTCAAATTCCTGATAAAACTCATTGACGATGGAAAAGAGCGTATCCGGCGAGACGGATTCTCCCATCGTGCCGATCTGGTAGATACTTTCCTCCGGGCAGGTCTTGTTGTTTTTCAGCAAGTCCTCCACAGTGCGGTTGCGCTCGGTGTGCCGGGTTTTCTCATTCCGGGCGTTCTGAGCTTCCACATAGCCGCCGTAATGCTCGTAGTAATACATCCGCTCGATTTCCTCAAAGCTGAAATCCGGCTGCTCCGGGTTCTCCCGGAACTCATGGGTGGTAAAGCCCCGGTAGCAGTCCCAGTAGACATTTTGCCTTGCCCGTTCTGCGTCAATGTGTTCGCTGTTCTCCACATCGAACCGGCGGTCATTGTGGCGGGGATTATAGGTGCCATGCTTGCCGGAGCGTCCATTGTGTCGTGTCAGTTTCAAACAGATTTCCTCCTTCCTGCGAAGATGTTCTGGGGCCGGGGAAGGGGCGGCGAAGCGCAAATCCTGCGAATTTTGCGTCAGGTAATACCCAATACAAGTTGACGCAGGCATCAACTTTCCCTGGGCAAGGCGTTTCACCCTTGACCCGATGGGGCGGCTGCCCTCAACCTGCCAAGCACTTCGTCCTTGACCCGATAATGGCTGCCGCCCTTAACCTGCCAATGGGCGTTGCCCCTTGACCCCAGCAGTGCGCTGCCGCCCCTGCACCCCGCCACAAAGGCTGGCCGCCTCTGTACTTCCGCACCGGCGAAGCTGGCTTCCACCGCAGGACGGTGTTTGCCAGTTTCACCGGCTCCGTATCCACACATTTGCGCCCATAGGCGGGGAGTGGATACGGAATACGCCTGCGGGGATTGCCGGTCAAAACATCGGGTGCAGACCCGTCATTTTTCCCGTAAACACCCCGATTTTAGGCGATTTTTTCTTCCGTTACCACCACCTGAAAGCCATGCTCCTTTGCGTACTCCCTTGCGGCGGCTTTCCGTTCTTCGCTGTACGGAGGCACCAGCCGGATCGACAGCCGGGACTTGTCCAGCACATAGGTCACGCTGCCCTCCGGCGTGCTGCGCTCCAACCGGCACAACAGTGGGTACTTCCGGCTGAAATCAGCCAGCCTGCGCTTCAAGCTGGCGTTGAAGGTGTAGACGCTGGCAAGGTTCTCCGCCTCGTTCCAGTTGATGATGGTTTCTTTCTCATACTTAGACAGCTTCTTCATACAGATCCTCCTCATAATCGGTGTAAGATTTCAGCACACGCAGGTTGCGCTTGAGACGGCGGTACTCGTCCATCTCCATGCGCAGATGGTGATAAAAATCCTCGTACCAGCTTTCGTTCATCTCCGTCTCCACCTTCCGGGCCAGCCCCAGCATCCGGCGTTTGGCCTCCGGGTCAACCGTCAGAGCCGTCAGCCATTTCAGCCGTGTCACCGTATTGTGGTGGCTGAGACAGCCGTAAGCGTAGAGAATCTTCTTTTCTTTCATACTCAGTGTCATAATGATTTCCTCCATTTCTTTGCTGCGGAGCCATGCGCCCCGCATGATAAACTTGTTTCCTGTCCGCCGGTCTGCCTGCAAGCCGCTCCTGCCCGGAATTTCTCCCGGCGTATCGGCCTCTTTGGTGTGCTCGATTTCTGTCCTGGCGTCACTTCCCCGGAGGCCATACCCCTTGCAGCCGGTCATTCGATTTTCAAGGTTCTGTGCCTGTCTGCAAGAACCAGTTTACCGAAAAAAGAGGCCCTTTCCCGTATATCCAAAACGTCGGAAAAACGCTCGAAATCCGCATATTTCCACGCTTATGGAATCGTGCTATAATGGGTGTAATCACTGAAAAAGATAACGAGAGAGGGGGCTTTGGATGTACGCAAAGCTGACAATCCCGGAGCGGCTCAAAGACCTGCGGGTGGTGGACAAGCACCTGACGCTGGAACAACTGGCGGAGCAGACCGGCCTGTCTAAATCCGCGCTGGGAAAATACGAAACCGATGACTACAAGGACATCAGCCCGTTTGCGATTGCAACGCTGGCGGACTTTTACGGCGTGTCCACCGACTATCTGATGGGGCTGACGGAAAATAAAAATCACCCAAACACAGAACTTCAATCTCTGCATCTGAGTGATGATATGGTGGAACTTTTGAGCAGCGGCAAAATCAACAACCGGCTTCTCTGCGAACTGGCTGCCCACCCGAATTTCCGGCGGCTGATGATAGATATGGAAATCTGCATCGACCAGATCGCCAATATGCGGGTGGAGCAGATGAATCTGGTGTTGGAGGCCACCCGGCAGACCGTCATGAGCAAGTATGCGCCCGGAGAAGATGACCTCTATATGCGGACGCTGGAACTGGGGCAGGTGCAGGAAAGCGATTTTTACAGCCATGTCATGCACGATGATCTGGACAGCATCGTCCGGGACATCCGGGAAGCACACCGCAAGGACAAGACTACTGCCGACCCGCAGCCCACGCTGGATGATGTAAAGGAAAAATTTGA
>ENA-OQAS01001286-OQAS01001286.1-human-gut-metagenome-genome-assembly--contig:-NODE-1286-length-12005-cov-5.012965_pt1 | contig 12005 bp, 20 predicted proteins | sample MGYA00242733_ERZ504523 | MGnify/ENA primary metagenome ERZ504523 (study PRJEB26092, sample SAMD00036239) | human gut metagenome | host: Homo sapiens | study: EMG produced TPA metagenomics assembly of... | reverse complement strand
GTGTGCGCCACCATCAAGGGCGGCAAGCTGACCTATCAGGCAGAGAACTGAGAAAATGTTTCACAAAATAATATGATATAAAATAGATAAGAGAGCAAACAGGAGGTACACCCAAATGACGAACATGGACAAACTGTACGAAGCTGTGGAAGCCCGCGGCCCGGTGTGCGTGGGTCTGGACACCGACTTCAGCTACCTGCCCGCCGATTTTGTGGACAACACCCTGTCCCGCGGCGAAAACATCGTGCGCTTCAACAAGAAGCTCATTGACGCCACCAAGGCCGTGGCAGGCTGCTACAAGGTGCAGATCGCTTACTACGAGTCTCTGGGTCTTGAGGGCATGAAGCCTACGCCGACACCCTGAAGGCTGTGCGCGAGGCCGGTGTGCCGGTGATTGCCGACATCAAGCGCGGCGACATTGCCAAGACCGCCGAGATGTACGCCATGGGCCACTTTACCGGCGATTTCGAGAGTGATTTCGTCACGCTGGCACCCTATATGGGTCTGGACTCCATCAGCCCCTACCTGCCCTACGCCGAAAAGCAGGGCAAGGGCATGTTCGTGCTCTGCCGCACCTCCAACGGCGGTGCCAAGGACTTTGAGTACGAGAAGCTGGCCGACGGCCGCCACGTCTACGATCTGGTGGGCGACAAGCTGAACGCTCTGGGCAAGGACTACATGGGCGAACACGGCTACTCCTCCATCGGTCTGGTCATCGGCGGCACCCACATCGAGGAGGCCACCGAGATCCGTGCAAAGTATCAGGACAGCTTCTTCCTGATCCCCGGCTACGGCGCACAGGGCGGCAAGGCCGAGGACATTGCCCAGTACCTCACCAAGGGCAACGGCGGCGTGGTCAACTCCAGCCGCGGCATCCTGCTGGCCTATAAGAAGCAGCCGGGCACTGCCTTTGACGAAGCCGCTTACAACGAATGTGTGAATATGAAGGAGGCCATTGCTCATGCGTGCAGCCTGCTGTGAAGCCACTGTTCTGCGCAATGAGGTCATTGCCCCGGACATCCGCCTGCTGACGGTGGTCTGGCCGGACCGCGATCACGCACCCCACGCAGGCCAGTTCTTTACCCTGCGTGCGTGGGGCGCAGACGAAGCCCCCTTCCTGTCCCGGCCCATCAGCGTGCACCGCTGGAACCCGGACAGCAGCACCATCGAGTTTCTGTATCAGGTGGTGGGCGAGGGCACTGAAAAGATCGCGCAGCTCAAAATGAAGGATACCTTCCAGCTCACCGGCCTATGGGCAACGGCTTTGATGTGCCGGACATCCTGAGCAAGTACAAAAAGATCGCTGTGGTGGGCGGCGGCATCGGCACCGCGCCCATGTTCCAGCTCACCCGTGAACTGGCAGCGGCAGGTGTGAAGCCGGATGTGTTCTTCGGCTTCCGGGATGCCCCCTACTGCATGGAGGAGTACCGCGAGATCGCAAACCTTGTCAAGGTGTCCACCGACACCGGCGCAGTGGGCTTCCACGGCTTTGTCACCCAGCTGTACGACCCCGCCGACTACGATGTGGTGCTGGTGTGCGGCCCCACGGTCATGATGAAGAACGCCGCCCGCCTGTGTGCCGAGAAGGGCACCCCCTGCTTTGTGAGCATGGAAAAGAAGATGGCCTGCGGCATTGGTGCCTGCCTTGGCTGCACCTGCGAGACCAGGGGCGGCGAGGGCAAGAGCGTGTGCAAGAACGGCCCGGTATTTGATGCAACGGAGGTGTTCTTCTGATGGCTGACCTGAAAACCAACCTGCTGGGCTTTGTGCTGAACAGCCCGGTCATCGGCGCATCTGGCACTGTGGGCTACGGTGTGGAGTACGAAGAGCTGGCAGACTTTGCCAAGATCGGCGGCATCTCCGGCAAGGGCCTGACCCTGCACGGCCAGTACGGCAACAAGGGCGAGCGCCTGTGGGAGACCCCCTCCGGCCTCATCAACAGCATCGGCCTGCAGAACCCCGGCGTGCAGCACTTCATTGACGTGGAGCTGCCCGAGATGCTGGAACTGAAGCAGAAATACGGCACGGTGGCCATTGCCAACCTTGGCGGCCACAGTGAGGAAGAGTATGTGGAAGGTGCCGCGATGCTGAGCGACAGCGCAGTGGACATCGTGGAGCTGAACATCTCCTGCCCAAACGTCAAGGTGGGCGGCATGGCCTACGGCGTGAAAGCCGAAGCTGCCGGTGAGGTGGTGCGCATGGTGCGCGCTGCCTGCAAAAAGCCCCTGATGGTCAAGCTGAGCCCCCAGGCCGAGAACATCCCGGAGATGTGCAGGGCTGTGGAGGCCGCCGGTGCGGACGCCATCAGCTGACCAACACCTTCCAGCCTGCGCCATTGATCTGGAAAGCGCCGCCCGGTGTTCAACAACATCTTTGCGGGCCTGTCCGGCCCGGCGGTGCGGCCCATTGCCCTGCGCATGGTGTGGCAGGCCGTGGGCGCTGTGAACATCCCGGTGGTGGGTCTGGGCGGCATCGCCACGGGCCGTGACGCACTGGAGTTCATCATGGCCGGTGCTGCGGCGGTGCAGGTGGTGCCGCAAACTTTGCCAACCCCCGCGCCATGGAGACCATTGCGGACGAGATGGCCGCATGGATGGACAAGAACGGCGTGAAAACGCTGGACGAGATCCGCGGATGTGCCCGGAATGCTGAATAATCCAATTGATATACCAGCAAAATGCCGATTTATACGCATAAAAACAAAGTCACTGCATAAATTTGCAAATCACGCAAAAGCGTGGTACAATACCGTTCAAAAGACATTTTTATAAAAGAGAGGGAAAAGTACAATGAGTGAAGCACTTGAGATCCTGAAGAGCTGTGACGCGTTCCTGGAAGGCCACTTCCTGCTGTCCTCCGGCCGCCATTCCAGCGCATACTGCCAGATGGCCTACCTGCAGCAGTACCCCGACCGCTGCGCCGAGGTGATGAAGGTCGTGGCAGATAAGGTCAAGGAAATGGACGTGGATGTGATCGTCGGCCCGGCCATGGGCGGCATCGTGTACGCCTACGAGCTGGCCCGCCAGACCGGCAAGCGCGCCATCTTTACCGAGCGCGTGGACAATGTGATGACCCTGAAGCGCTTCGCCATCCACCCGGGTGAGAAGTGCCTCATCGCTGAGGACGTGGTCACCACCGGTATCTCCTCTCTGGAGACCAAGCGCGTGATCGAAGAGAACGGCGGCATCTGCGTGGGCATCACCTGCGTGGTGGACCGCACCAAGCCCGAGGCTCCGTCTCCCATTCCCATCGTGGCAAGCGCCTCAAGCTGGATCTGCCCAACTACGCACCGGAAGAGTGCCCCATCTGCAAGGAAGGCAAGCTGCCGCTGGTGCATCTGGCAGCCGCAAGATGAAGCAGGAAGCAAAGCAGACCCTGTAATGTGTTGAAACGAGGAAAACTATGAACGCATATCTTCTTTTGGCAAATGGCATGGTCTTTGCCGGCCAGTCGGTGGGTGCCGAGGGTGTCACCGTGGGCGAGGTGGTCTTTGCCACCGGCATGGTGGGCTTTCAGGAGACCCTGACCGACCCCAGCTACTATGGCCAGATCATCACCCAGACCTACCCCCTTATCGGCAACTACGGCATGAATAAGGACGACATGGAGTCCGACCGCATCTGGGCAAAGGGCTACATCGTGCGCGAGGCCTGCACCACCCCCTCCAACTGGCGCTGCGAGGAAACGCTGGACAGCTTTTTGAAAAAGAACAACACCATCGGCATTGAGGGCATCGACACCCGCCACCTGACCCGCATCATCCGCGAGAGCGGTGTGATGAACGGTGCTATCCTGACCACCTTCGACCCCGCCGACCCGGCCAACAAGGCCGAGACCGAGGCTCTGCTGGCTCAGATCCGCGCCTACGCCGTCACCGATGCGGTGAAGAATGTTACCTGTGAAAAGCCCGAGGTGTTCAACCCGCAGGGCGAGACCCATATCGTGCTGATGCACTACGGCTGCAAGCGCAACATCGTGCGCTGCCTTGTCAAGCGCGGCTGCAAGGTGACGGTCATGCCCGCCTTTGCAACGGCAGAGGAAATCAAGGCCCTTGCTCCGGACGGCATCATGCTGTCCAATGGTCCCGGCGACCCGGCGGAACCCGTGGAGGTCATCGAGAACCTCAAGCACATCTTTGAGCTGAACATCCCCACCTTCGGCATCTGTCTGGGCCACCAGCTGAGTGCTCTGGCAGCCGGTGCCAAGACCATGAAGCTCAAATACGGCCACCGCGGTGCCAACCAGCCCGTGACCGACTTTGAGTCCGGCCGCACCTTCATCACCAGCCAGAACCACGGCTACGCTGTGGTGGGCGACGAGCTGCCGCCGAGATGGGCGAGGTGGCACAGGTGAACGCCAACGACGGCACCTGTGAGGGCATCAAGTACAAGAAGTGGAACTGCTTTACCGTGCAGTTCCACCCGGAAGCAAACGGCGGCCCCAAGGATACCGAGTTTCTGTTCGACCGCTTCCTGAACAACGTCAAAGCAGCAAAAAAGGAGGCACGCTGAAATGCCGAAGGACCCTAGAATCAAGAAGGTGCTGGTCATTGGCTCCGGCCCCATCATCATTGGTCAGGCTGCGGAGTTCGATTACTCCGGCACGCAGGCCTGCCGCGCCCTGAAGGCAGAGGGCATCGAGACCGTTCTGCTGAACTCCAACCCCGCAACCATCATGACCGACCCGGATGTGGCCGACCATGTTTACATCGAGCCCATGACGCTGGAAGTCGTGGAGCGCATTCTGGACATCGAAAAGCCGGACTCCGTGCTGCCGAACCTCGGCGGTCAGATGGGCCTGAATCTGTCCATGGAGCTGGCCCGCTCCGGCTATCTGGACCGCACCGGCATCCGCCTGCTGGCCTGCAAGCCCGAGACCATCGACCGTGCCGAGGACCGCGAGCTGTTCAAGGAGACCATGGAAAAGCTGCACCAGCCCATCATCCCCTCTGAGGTGGTGGAAACGCTGCAGGACGCTCTGGCCTGTGCAGACCGCATTGGCTACCCGGTCATCGTGCGTCCGGCCTTTACCATGGGCGGCACCGGCGGCGGCATCTGCGAGAACAAGGCAAAGCTCATCGAGATCGGCACCAACGGCCTGCGCCTTTCCCCCATCCATCAGATCCTTGTGGAAAAGTGCATTGCCGGCTGGAAAGAGATCGAGTACGAGGTCATGCGCGACCACAAGGGCAATGTGATCACCGTGTGTAACATGGAAAACCTCGACCCCGTGGGCATCCACACCGGTGACTCGGTGGTCGTGGCACCCTCCCAGACCCTGACCGACCACGAGTACCAGATGCTGCGCACCGCTGCGCTGGACATCATCACCGAGCTGGGCATCGAGGGCGGCTGCAACTGCCAGTTTGCTCTGAAGCCGGACAGCTTTGATTATGCGGTCATCGAGGTCAACCCCCGTGTGTCCCGCTCTTCCGCACTGGCCTCCAAGGCCACAGGCTATCCCATTGCCAAGGTGGCTACCAAGATCGCCATTGGCTACACGCTGGACGAGATCACCAACGATGTCACCGGCAAGACCTGCGCCTGCTTTGAGCCTGCGCTGGACTACATCGTGGTCAAGTACCCGAAGTGGCCCTTTGATAAGTTCGTCTACGCCGACAAGTCTCTGGGCACCCAGATGATGGCCACCGGCGAGGTGATGAGCATTGGCAACAGCTTCGAGGCTGCCATGATGAAGGCGGTCTCCTCCATTGAGCTGGGTATGGACACCCTGACCCACAAGCCCTTTGAGGAGCTGACCGATGACGAGATCGTGGCCCACATGCATGTTCAGGATGCCGAACGCGTGTTCTGCGTGTACGAGGCCCTCAAGCGCGGCATCGACCACCAGACCATCTACCGCATCACCAAGATCGACTGGTGGTTCCTGGACAAGATGCAGCATCTGGCAGATCTGGAAAAGGGTCTTGCTAAGTGCAACGGCGTGCTGACCGAAGAACAGTACAAGACTGCCAAGAAGTACGGCTTCCAGGATAAGACCATCAAGCGTCTGGCACAGGTGGACACCCTGCCTGTGGAGAACTACCGCGCCGGCTTCAAGATGGTGGATACCTGTGCTGCCGAGTTCTCGGCCAACACCCCCTATTTCTACTCCACCTACGACGGCGACAACGAAGCTGCTGAGTTCATTGCTGAGAAGGAAGCCGAAGCATCTGCAAGGGCGAGCCTAGGAAAAAGAAGGTTCTGGTCTTTGGTTCCGGCCCATCCGCATCGGTCAGGGCATCGAGTTCGACTACTGCTCGGTGCACTGTGTGTGGACTCTGAAGAAGCACGGCTGCGAAGCCATCCTGGTCAACAACAACCCCGAGACCGTCTCCACCGACTTTGACACCGGCGACCGTCTGTACTTTGACCCGCTGAACCCGGAGAGCGTGGACAACATCATTGCCACCGAGAAGCCGGATGCCTGCGTGGTGCAGTTCGGCGGCCAGACTGCCATCAAGCTGGCAAAGCACATGGACGAGATCGGCCTGCCCATTCTGGGCACCCCGGCAGATGCCATCGATGAAGCAGAGGATCGTGAGCGCTTCGACGAGCTGCTGGAGCGCTGCAGGATCCCCCGCGCACCGGGCCGCACTGTCTTTAATCTGGACGAGGCTCTGGCTGCCGCCGACGAGATCGGTCTGCCGGTGCTGATGCGTCCCTCCTACGTGCTGGGCGGTCAGAACATGATCGTGGCCTACACCAAGGCGGACGTGATCGAGTACATGGGCGTTATCACCGAGCATGTGGACATGGATCACCCTGTGCTGCTGGATAAGTATATTCTGGGCACCGAGTGCGAAGTGGATGCCATCTGCGACGGCGAAAACTTCCTGATCCCCGGCATCATGGAGCAGGTGGAGCGCACCGGCGTGCACTCCGGCGACTCCATCTGTGTCTACCCGGCACAGCACCTGACTCAGGCCGAGATCGACACCATGGTGGATTACACCGGCCGCTTTGCCCGCGAGCTGCATGTCAACGGTCTGGTGAACGTGCAGTACGCAGTTTCCAACGGCAAGGTGTACGTCATTGAGGTGAACCCCCGTTCCTCCCGTACCGTGCCGTATATCTCCAAGGTCACCGGCGTGCCATGGTGGATCTGGCGGTGCGCTGCTGTCTGGGCGAAAAGCTGGCAGATATGGGCTACGGCACCGGCCTGCACCCCAACGCACCTTATGTGGCCGTCAAGGTGCCTGTGTTCAGCTTTGAAAAGCTGCACGGTGTGGATACCCAGTTCGGCCCCGAGATGAAGTCCACCGGCGAAGTGCTGGGCATTGCCCCCAACTACCACGATGCCCTGCTCAAGGGCCTCATCGGCGCGGGCTACACCTTCAAGACCCCCGGTCCTGCAAGCTGCTGCATCTTCACCGTGAAGGACAGCGACAAGCCGGAGTTCGTGGATATCGCATGGAAGCTCAAGAGCATGGGCTACAAGCTGTACGGTACCTCCGGCACCTGCGCATGGCTCAACAAGCACATGGTGCCCTGCAACGAGGTGCGCAATATGTCCGGCGAGTCGCCCAACATCGTGGACCTGCTGCAGAGCGGTCTGGTGGATTATGTGTTCTCTACCAGCGCTAAGGGCCGTGACCCCAAGCGCGACTCCGTGCGCCTGCGCCGCAAGGCTGTGGAGCTGAGCATCCCCTGCATCACCGCAGTGGATACCGCCAACGCTCTGGTGGACTGCCTGCGCAGTGATCACAGTCTGGAAAATATCCCGCTGGTGGATATTGCCACCCTGTATCACCGCAAATAATTACCTCACGAATTACCCGTAAAATGCTTTTTTGCAGCGCCCGCCAAAACAGCGGGCGCTGTATTTGTGAAGGACGGAGAGAGATTACATAAGTTCGTGCGCAATAAATGACGTTTTGTGCGCAATCTGTCGCAAACAGTGTGTGAATTATGTTATACTCAACAACGCAAAATTTGCCAAAAGACGTTACTTTTGGACACTCCAGGAGGATATAGATACATGACCCGTTCCCAGATGATCGAGACTGTGGCACGCAAGACCGGCTTCACCGAAGCACAGGTCGAGACCACGATGGATGCAATGTTTGACCAGATCGCCGACTGCCTGCGCGCAGACGAGAAGGTGACCATCGCAGGCTTTGGCCGTTTTGAGATGCGTCCCCGCAAGCCCAAGGCCTACACCAACCCCAAGACCAAGGTTTCCAGCCGTCTGGAGTCCACCTCCATCCCCGGCTTCAAGGCCAGCGGCCGCTTCAAGCAGAAGCTGGAAGCAGGCAAGGCTGCCAAGACTGAGAAAGCTGTCTGATCCTCAAATCAAATGCAAAGAGCTGTGCCCTCCACTCGGGGCGCAGCTCTTTTTGTTTGTAACTCCCTCAGTTTCGCATTTGCTCAACAGCTCCCTCGGAGAGGGAGCCTCGCCGTGCGGAAAAGTCTCCCTCTGGAGGAAGGTGGCATCGCATTAGCGATGACGGAAGGAGTTCGTTAAGAACCTGCTGACAAGTGTGGCATTTCATGCTATACTGGGTTCAGAATATAAAATGACAAAGGAACGGAGAATCAGATGCTTTACAGTGAGTTGCAGTGCAGCGATGCCATCCACAAGGCCGTGGAGCGCATGGGCTTTGCCGAAATGACCGAAATTCAGGAAAAGACTATCCCCGTCATGATGGCGGGCTATGACGTGATCGCAAAAGCCCCCACCGGCACCGGCAAGACCTGTGCCTTCGGCATCCCGGTGGCGGAGCATATCTTACCGGAAAACAAGTACCCGCAGGCCGTGATCATGGCCCCCACCCGGGAGCTGGCCCAGCAGATCGCGCAGGAGCTGGAAGAACTGACCTATTTCATGCCCGAAGTGCAGGTGGCCTGCGTGTACGGCGGTGCCAACATGGAAAGCAGGCAAAGCGCCTTGCCGAGGCTGCCAGATCGTGGTGGCAACGCCGGGCCGTCTGATGGACCACTACAAGCACCATTCCATTGATATCTCCCATGTGACCCAGATCGTGCTGGATGAGGCCGACGAAATGCTGAACATGGGCTTCTATAAGGATGTGCGGCATATCATTGAATGATGAGGCCCGCAAGTCCCTCTCCATGTTCTCGGCCACCATCAGCCGCGAGGTAATGGACATCGGCTGGCTGTACCAGCACAACGCCGAGGAGATCACCGTTCAGCCCAAGGAAGAAAGCCAGCCCAAGATCACCCAGTATATGCTGGAGACCTCCGGCCGCAACAAGCTTTCCGACCTTGCACAGATCATCATTGGTGAGAACTACAAGCGGGTGATGGTGTTCTGCGATACCAAGTTCAACACTGCCACTCTGGCCAACCAGCTGGCACGGCTGGGTTTCTCGGTAGACTGCCTGCACGGCGACCTCTCCCAGAAGGAGCGCAACCAGATCATGCAGAACTTCCGGGACGGCAAGCTGGCCATTCTGGTAGCCACCGACGTTGCCGCCCGCGGCATCGATGTTTCGGATGTGGATGCCGTGATCAACTACGATGTGCCCAGTGAGAACGAACATTACACCCACCGCATCGGCCGCACCGGCCGTGCCAAAAAGGAGGGCGTGAGCTACCTGTTCTATGTGCCGGAGGAGAAAAAGCGGGTGCAGGAACTGCTGCGCCTGACCCGCAATACCGACCTGTGCACCCCGGTGCACTTCGACTTCAACCATGAGCACATTGTGGTGGAGAAAAAGCAGGACAGCGCCGACCGGTTCCAGATCAAGTGCTACTTCTGATAAAATAAGAACTCCTTCAGTCTCGCATTCGCTCGCCAGCTCCCTCAAGGAGGGAGCCTTTGGCAGTGCGGCAAAGTTTTATGTTTTGCCAAAGGCCCCATCTCCGAGGGGGCTGTCTGCGAAGCAGACTGGGGGAGTCTCACTTTTCTATTAAAATCTATTGACCTTCCCCTTTCTGGAAGGTGTAACATAGGCACGTAAGGAGGCACCGGAACCATGAAGATCAACGAAGTGGAAGCCGCTGTGGGCGTGACCAAAAAGAACATCCGCTTTTACGAGGAGGAGGGGCTCATTACCCCCAGCCGCGAGCCGGGCAACGGCTACCGCAGCTACTCGCAGGCGGACGTGGAACGCCTGCGCCGCATCAAGCTGCTGCGCAAGCTGGATGTGCCGCTGGCCGAGATCCGGGAAATGCTGGAAGGCAGAAGACGCTGGCCGAGGGAATGGCCCAGCAGCTGGAACGGCTGACGCCCGCCGCAAGGATCTGGACGAAGCCATCGGCTTTTGCAAGCTGCTCCAAAAGGACTCCGGCAGTCTGGAAGAACTGGATGTGGAGCAGACGCTTGCGCGCCTTGCTGCACGGGAGGAACAGGGAGTGACCTTTGTGAACATTGAACGCACAGACCGAAAAGGCGAGCGCATCCGCGGTGCCTGTATCGGCGCTGCCCTTTTTGTGGCGCTGATGGCTTTTGTGATCGCAACGATGGCGTGGGCCTTTTACAGCGACCCGCAGGAAGCGCCGCCGCTGCCGCTGCTCATCGTATTGTTCGGCATCCCGGTGGGGTGCATCGTGGGCACGCTGAAGGTGTTGCTGGAACGCATTGAAGAGATCGGGAAGGGAGAAGAAGATGCTTATCGTAACTATTAACGAGGTGCCCGGCAAAAAGCTGGAAGCGCTGGGCGTGGTGCGCGGCAGCACGGTACAGAGCCGCAATCTGGGCCACGATCTGATGGCGGGGTTCCGCACGCTGGTGGGCGGTGAAGTGACCGACTACGCGGATATGCTCACCGAAGCCCGGCAGATCGCCACAGGACGCATGGTCAAGGATGCAGAGGCCCTTGGAGCGGATGCAGTTGTAGGGATGCGCTACGCTTCCGCCAGCGTCATGCAGGGCGCGGCAGAGGTCATTGCTTATGGAACGGCGGTGAAGTTCGTATGACCACAAAAGAAAAGCAGGGCTTCGGCCTTTATTTCCTATTAGCATTTGGTCTGGCATGGCTGTGTCAGGTCGGCGGCTGCATGGTGCTGCTGCAAAAGCAGAATGCCGTGCTGTATCAGTTGGCGCTGGTCGCACCATGCTCTGCCCGCTGCTGGCGGTGCTGCTGGTGCAAAAGGTCTTTCTGCGCCAGCCCACCGGCATCGGCTGGAAGGTGCAGGGCAAGCGCCGCTACTGGCTGGCGGCGTGGTTCGGCCCGGCGGTATTTACGGTGCTGGCCGCAGTGCTCTATTTTGCGGTGTTCCCGCATCGACTGGACCTCTCCGGCAGCTGGCTGGCAGCGCCTACGGCGGCGAGATGGACGCTCAGACCTGCGCAGGGAGCTGGGCGTATCCAACCTCAGCTACATGCTGGAAACAGGTCTGTTTGCGGTCACGCTGGCTCCGGTCATCAATATGTTCGCAGCTTTGGGTGAGGAAGCCGGCTGGCGCGGGTATATGATGCCTCACCTGAAGGCGCAGCTCGGCCTGCTCAACGGCCGCCTGCTGGGCGGCGTGATCTGGGGTGTCTGGCACTGGCCGCTGATGCTGCTGGTAGGCTACGAATACGGCACCAACTACTTGGGTGCGCCAGTGCTGGGCCTTTTCGTGTGGTGCATAGTCTGCTTTGCGTTCAATACCCTGTTGGACTGGCTCTATGAAAAGACCGGGTGCATCTGGGTTCCGTCCATCGCACACGGCGCATTCAATGCGGTGGCAGCGCTGTTTGTGGTTTTGACGAACCCGGCAGACAGCTATTACAATGTATTGGGTCCGGCACCCATTGGCCTGATCGGAATGCTGCCCATGCTGGCTGCTGCAGTCTGGCTGACCCTGCGAAGATCCTGAAAACCTGAATAGTTCCGGGAGAGGACTCTTCCGCTTTTGCCGCCGCAGCTGCAATGCAGCTGCGGCGCAGTTTTTCCTGCGGCCTGCTGCTGTTTTGGGGTGCACGCAAAAAAGAATGGAAAAAATCTGTCAAAAAGTGTTGACAAGGAGGCGGGGGTGTGGGTATTATACTTGAGCGCCAAGCGCTGAGACAAAAGAATGACTTCCAAAAGCCTCAGCAGGAAGCCCTTGAAAAG
>ENA-OQAS01001285-OQAS01001285.1-human-gut-metagenome-genome-assembly--contig:-NODE-1285-length-12009-cov-3.393031_pt1 | contig 12009 bp, 16 predicted proteins | sample MGYA00242733_ERZ504523 | MGnify/ENA primary metagenome ERZ504523 (study PRJEB26092, sample SAMD00036239) | human gut metagenome | host: Homo sapiens | study: EMG produced TPA metagenomics assembly of... | reverse complement strand
CGACGTCGGACCCGGCAGAGACGGATTCGATGTCCCCCGCGCCGCGGCGTCGCCGCCATCGGATTCGTCATGCGAGGAGGGCACGAACGGTACAGACTGATTCATGATCTGAAACCCTTGTAGTACGCGGATTCACTTTGTCCCGGCAGCCGTGGGTCGCGAGGACGCCGAATGGCGACTAGTCGAGAAGCGAGTGGACGGAAATGATGTGGTCGCGCTGAGGGCCGGTGCCGATCACGGAGATGCGGCAGTTACTCAGATCTTCAAGACGCTTGACGTACGCCTGGCAGGCGGCGGGCAGCTCGTCGACTCGTGGACCTGCGAAATGTCCTCGGTCCAGCCGGGCATGGTCTCGTAAATCGGCTTGGCAGCAGAGAAGGCGGCCTGATCCGTCGGCATATCGTCGTAACGCTCGCCATCCACGTCGTAGGCGACGCAGATCGGAATCTCCTTGAGACCGGTGAGCACGTCGAGCTTGGTGAGCACGAGGTCGGTCAGACCGTTGACCTGGCTGGCGTAGCGGTTCACGACCGCATCGAACCAGCCGCAGCGGCGCGGACGGCCGGTGGTCACGCCGAACTCATGGCCCTGCTGGCGAAGCCATTCGCCGGATTCGTCAAACAGCTCGGTGGGGAACGGGCCTCGCCGACTCGGGTCACGTACGCCTTGGAGACGCCGACCACGCGGGTGATCTTGGTGGGGCCGACGCCGGTGCCGGTGCAGGCGCGCCGGCGGTTGGGTTGGAGGAAGTGACGAACGGGTAAGTGCCATGATCCACGTCAAGCATCGTGGCCTGGGCGCCTTCGAACAGCACGGTCTTGCCCTCGTCGAGAGCCTTGTTCAGAATCAGGCCGGTGTTGGCGACGTACGGCTTGAGGCGTTCGCCGAGCTTGAGCAGCTCGTCAGTGGTCTGGTCCACGTCGATGGCGCGACGGTTGTACAGCTTGACCAGAATCTGGTTCTTCTGGTGCAGACTGGCTTCGACCTTGTCATGCAGGTGCTCCGCGTTGAACAGGTCGTGCACGCGGATGCCCACGCGGTTGATCTTGTCGGCGTAGGCCGGGCCGATACCGCGGCCGGTGGTGCCGATCTTATGCTTGCCGAGGAAACGCTCGGTCACCTTGTCGAGCGTGCGATGGTAAGGCGCGATGACATGTGCAGCCTCGCTCACCAGCAGGCGGGAGCAGTCCACGCCGCGGCTTTCAAGACCATCAATCTCCTCGAACAGCACTTCCGGATCCACGACGACGCCGTTGCCGATCACGGGGGTGACGTTCGGGCTGATGATGCCGGAAGGCAGCAGGTGCAACGCATACATCTGGTCGCCGACCATCACGCTGTGGCCGGCATTGTTGCCGCCGTTGAAACGGGCCACATAGTCCACTTTGGTACCGATCAGATCGGTAGCCTTGCCTTTGCCTTCGTCGCCCCACTGAGCGCCGATCAACACGATTCCGGACATACTGCACCTCCGCATCCGCACGATTCCGCCGGGAACAGCCTACCGTATGCCCTCTACTGCGAAGGTAAGCGCTGGGGCGGGTGCGGTTACCGTCGCATTCGTTTTTCCAACGCCCATATCAACATGGGCGCGAACGGCTGCAACTTGCCGTCCTTGCCTTGTTGAAGTTCCTGCAGTCTCTCCCTGCACTTGCGTGGGAAATCCCGCGCCGACGCATTTTTCAATATTCAGCCATCATATCGGAAGACCGTAACTCGACAGCTGCAGTTGCATCTACCGCGGCGACCGACGTCACTTCAGGACTTTGCCGGCGGAACCGAGCTGCTTGCAGGCCTCCACGACGCGGGCCGCCATCGCGCTCTCGGCCTCGCGGCCCCAGGAGCGCGGATCGTACAGCTTCTTCTCGCCGACCTCGCCGTCCACCTTGAGCACGGCATCGTAGTTCGAGAACACATGATCGGCGATCGCACGGGTGAACGCGTACTGCGTGTCCGTATCGATGTTCATCTTGACGACGCCGTACCGCACCGCCTCGGCGATCTCTTCCGGGCGAGAGCCCGAACCGCCGTGGAACACCAGAGCGAACGGCTTGCCGTTCGGAAAATTGACGGCCCCGGCGGCGGACGCGATACGCCCGTCCGCCACGGCCTGAGCCGCCTCGCGCTGGATGTCGCCCAACAGTTCCGGGCGCAACTTGACCACGCCGGGCTTGTAGCTGCGTGAACGTTGCCGAACGTGACGCGGCCATGTACCGGCCGCGCTCTCCCAGGCCGAGACGCTGGGCGACCTTCACGCCATCGGCCGGCGTGGAATACAGTTTTTCGTTGATTTCGGCGCTATGACCGTCCTCTTCGCCGCCGACCGCGCCGATTTCGATTTCCAGGATCGTGCGCGCGGCGACGGACTTGTCGAGCAGCTGTTCGGCGATGGCGAGGTTTTCGTCCAGCGGAACCGTCGAACCGTCCCACATGTGGGACTGGAACATCGGCTCGCGGCCGTGCGCCACCTCATCGGCCTCCATGTCCAGCAGGGGACGCACCCAACCGTCCAGATACTGCTTGGCGCAATGGTCTGTGTGCAACGCGACGGTGATATGCGGGTAGCGCTTCGCCACCTCATGCGCGAACGCCGCGAACGCCAACGACCCGGTCACGCGGTCGTTCACGCCCTGACCGGAAAAATACGCGGCGCCGCCCACTGAAACCTGGATGATGCCATCCGACTCGGCATCGGCAAAACCCTGCAGCGCAGCGTTCAGCGTTTGGGAGCTCGTCACATTGATCGCCGGGTAGGCATATCCGCCGCGGCGCGCAGCGTCCAGCATTTCAGCGTATCGTTCGGCAGTTGCAATCGTCATACCTGCATTATCCCGCGACCATGCAACATTTGGCACCACCGCTACTCCGGCCGGAGCCGCCGGGCGGAATCCATCGCCTCCGCACGCCACGGCCCGTTCCTCACCTTTCCCCCATCTTCACCTCCGTAAAATAAAGACGTGACAAAAGAACCGCAGTACATTGAAGAGCTGTCGTTTGGGGACAGTGTGAGCCGGGCGGGGAAGACGCGCGGGAACGAATATGGCGAGTACGGAGCGGCCCCGATAACGGTCGGCGCGGCAGGGGACGGCATCGGCTGATTGCATTCGTCGCCATTCTGGTGATATTGGCGTTGGCCGGTGGCAGTGTCGGTGGCTGGTGGATGTGGGACCGGCATTGGCGGCAGATACCGATCACGGTAAACGGCACTTCCATGAAAGTCAGCGTCGACATGACGTTGGGACGACTGCTGCGCGACAATGGCGACTTCGACGCGCATCCGGGCAATCTGGTCGACGTGGCCGGCGACATGATCGAGAAGCATGCCGGCAAACCGATCGTCGTCAGCATCAACGGCGCTGCCGTGCGCCGGGATGCAATCGACAGCACGACGATCCCGCAGGATGGCATGGTGATGGTGACGTCAGGCGAGGATGTGACCGAAGACCATACCGTGAGCAAGGAGACCGTGCCGCACGGCGAAAGCATCAACATCGCAGGCGGCTCGATACAGATACTCAAGCAGGCCGGGAAAGACGGCGTGCACGAATACTGGGTCGGGAAACGTTCCGGCAAGCATGTGGACAAAGGCGTCACCGTCGAGCCGCAGGACACGATCGTCGTGCCGTTGAACCCGCGTCCGGAGGGGAAGAAGGTCATCGCGCTGACGTTCGACGACGGGCCGAGCAAATACAGCGGCCCGATCCTGGACATCCTCAAGGAGAAGGGCGTCAAGGCCACGTTCTTCGACGTGGGCGAGGAGTGTCTGTCGTTCCCGGACGCGAGAAACGCATGCTGGAGGAGGGACATCAGGTGGCGAGCCATTCCAACACGCATCCGGACATGCCGACACTCAGCCGCGACGCGTTGCGCGCTGAAATCATCGCCGGGTTTCGAACATGAAGAAGGCGTCCGGGCATGTAACGAAAGTGCTAAGGGCGCCATACGGGGCGTTCGGCAAGAAGCAGTGGCAGGAGACGTCCGACCTGATCGACATGAACGTGCTGTGGGATATCGATACGCTCGATTGGAAGCGTCCCGGAGCCAAGGCGATTCATGATGCCGTGATGACGGGCGCGCATAACGGGGCGATCGTGCTGATGCACGACGGCGGCGGCGACCGTTCGCAGGACGTCGAGGCGCTTCCCGGCATCATCGACGATCTCAAGAAGCAGGGGTACGAGTTCGTCACCGTCGAGCAGCTGATTAAGATGGCCGGCGACGCGGGAGATACGGGGGGACGCGGGTAACTGAGCCCCCCGCTGGAGCTGGCACGTGTAGCTATCTGATAGGTGGAAGACCACCCTCAGTCTCGCTGACGCGAGCCAGCTCCCGCCAGCGGGAGCGGAAAGTGGTGGAGCGGATGACGGGAGTCGAACCCGCCTTGACCGATGCTGAAAAGCCGCTAAATACCAGTGATTTAGCGGCTTTATTTACCTGATTGCAGCCTTGTATGACAACATGGTGACAACAATTTGGGAACGACTTATCTTGCGTTTTCCTACTTGCAGCACATTAGTTGTTGCACCACGATTATTCCTTTTGGAATAATCGTGGTATATTGATTGCCGTGAAGCAATTGAAAAGGAGCCTCGCAGGCTTAAAGACAAAGGACATCATATGACGGCGGCACTTGGCGACAGGATGCGCAAGCTTATGCGGCAGCATGGCATCAATCAGTCCCAGCTCGCCGCGCGAGCCGGGACAACCCAGCCGAATATCTCGAAATACCTTGCGGGAGAGCGGGAGCCCACGTCGAGTACGCTCGCGAACATAGCCACCGCTCTGCACACCACATCGGAATTTCTGCTGGGCCTGCCCGAATCAAACGCCGATACGCCGTTCGGCACGATCAAGGCGTACTGCGCCAGGCACGGCGGCGATCTCAGCGAAGCGGAGACGCGGGAGCTCATCATGACTCTGTTGACTGCAAGGGAACAAGGAGGACATCACGGGATATAGGATTGACGACCCGTCGTTTTATCAGGAGTTGAAATGGAGCGTGGTGGACGCATTCCAGCAACTCGGCTACATCAGGCTGCCCATCGACCCATCAGAGCTGCTGGATGCACACGGAATTCAAACGATACCCTATCAGATTGCATTCAACATCTGTCTCCTTGGATGACTTGATGACGCTCTGCAGCTGCCCAAGTGGCATATCATTCACGATTAGCGCAAACGGCAATGACAGCCGATACATTGCCTGCAATCTCCAAGAAAACTCAGGAAGAATTCGTTTTACCAAATTGCATGAAATGGGACACACCATGCGAGGCCATCTCCGAGACAGCGAGCTTGCCGAAATCGAAGCGAATTTCTGGGCGAAATACGCTATCGCACCCCAAGTACTCATCGAAGAACTCGGTCTCACGACCATCGAGGAAATCTCTCAGCGATTCGGCACCTCGCTGGAATGCGCTTCTAACATCCTGAACCAGCATGCGAACTGGCTGCGCCATCGCCATGATGACGAAGCGCTCGACGCCAGCATCCTCGAACTCTACGCACGCGGACTCCTCTTGGAAAGGAGGGACGAGAAGCAGGCCGACCCGGCACAGATTCTGCAATAAAAAAACGGTGCGCGAACCGGCAAGTTCTCGCACCGTGGTCCAGACGGCCCACAATGGACTATCTCGCACATCCCATTGTGCCACCGTCTGGACCCACCCACTCATACAAACAGGTGAAGCACGCCGCATTCTCACAATGCTGGCGCATCTTCAAGATGGCATGCGGCAAGGCGCCGCAGGAAAGGACATATGGCATATGTCGGACAGCAAGCAGCGGTATTCGGACAGCTCGCGCAGCTACATCGGCAACGACGTCCCCGGCTCCATGGTGGATCAGGGCCGCTACGACAGAAGCAAAGACCGCGAGGCGAGGTGGAACGAAGTTGGAAGAGGCAGCCGGTCGATCTCAATGACATTGTCAGCCGGTTCACTCCCGTGCCCAGGGCGCAGAAGGGGCGTCAAGTACGTGTTCGAGACGCCCGGTGGAGAATCGACGCGGACATGGTGGCGGGCTATCTGCGCATATACGACAAAAGAACGAAGAAAAACGTCAAGCTCAACGGTCTGCCTGGAAGCAACAAAGAAACCCACTTCAAAATTCTCAAGAGAAGGGAAATGTGATCATGGAACTTGTCCTTGTTCTCAGCCTTGAAGGTCTCAACTACTACGGCTATATTCCCGAAACCTTCCAAGCGAAGCCGGGGCAGACGGAATCATTCGAACTAACCGAGGGGGACGAGGATCTCCTCGATAAGGACTTCATCGGCCCGATAGACAGGCTGTGCAATTCGCTCATCGACCCTGGAGACGTGGACTACTTGAACGCCGAGCAGTGCAAGCTCATGCTCGGATGGCTTGGATGGCGGCTCACGGAGCCGATCAACCCACGGCTTGAAACGATCTACCGCAAGCTCGTCGAGTTCGCCAACAAGGCTATCGAGCTGGGCACCGGCATTGTCTTCGATCTCTAGGCAAAGGGACAAGCATGAAATCCACCTATGATCTCATCGGCACTTCTGGGACGGCAGGCCCGCCGACGCGTCGCGCAGACGGTTCCCTATGATCCCCTGATGCCGGAAGCAGGAACGCCCTACTGTCTGTTCGACATCAATGGCAAGCGACGCGGCATCTGGCTCTCGGTGCTATTCGCCGTTCGGGATGAGGCGGACTGGGAACGGGTCAGGGCGTCCCTGGCCGGCTGCCGTCAAATCGCAGTGATCGACGATTGCGTCCCCGGTTCCAAGGCCAGGCGGTGCAGCAGTTTCACCAGCATCGCCTGCGCCAGGTGCTGTGCCTGCTGCGATGCGAAATCCCGGGGGCGCACGTCCTTGTCATGAAGTTTCCCAACGTGGGAAGGGCGGCATGAACCGATCCATCGCATCATTCGAAGACTCATCGACCGCTACGCCGACTATCTCAGCGGTAAAGGCATCCAGTTCAATCCACAAGGTTTCCCGATGCTTCAGCCGCAGATGTATCTGGACGAATGGCCGGAGCTCATGGTGCCGTACCGGGATCGCAAGGCGCGATTCGTCCATAATCCTTCCCATACCGTGCTTTGTCTGTTCACCAGTGACATGCGGATATACCCGCGACTGGAGAAGGCCCTCGACGACATCCCGGAATACTCGCGGTATATGGGTGCCGTTGGCTCGGACCTCACCGTCACTTCGGACATGGACCTGGAATGGCAGCAGGCAATCATGCTGCTTAATCAGCTCTATCTGGCGACATTGGCGGTGAACGGCGTCAAAATCGTGCAGAATCTCAGATGCGGTTCCCCCAGCACCATCACATGCCTGAGCTGCGTTCCTTCCGGAGTGATATGCGCCACCAGCACATTGGGATGCGCGAACACCGAATCCGAACTGGATCTGCTCTTCGCCGAGAACTTTTTGCGATAAGGCCCGGCAAACTGCTGCTGTATGGCAAGTACGACCCCATCATGGAGCGTCAAGCGAACGTCGCCGGAGTGCCCTGCAGGATTTACCCAGACGCTCATACGCTCTATAAGCAACTGGCCCGGACCTGAAGAACGTTATGGAAGAATTCGTCATTTGCGCCATGCCGAGATACCGCCATGCCTCCATGCTCTTGCCATTCATCGCTGGCCGCCAGTGATGAACCGGCTGATCTTTGGCGCTATTGCCAGCAGGTAGACCGGGTGCGTGGTGGCGGTGAGCAGGATCCACCAGTCGGGCCAGCGCAATGGGCTGTCTGGTTCACGTTCACGCCGATGTGGTGGAGCTCGGCCTTGAACGCCTCCGGATCGTTCGCCAGCGTCACCGAGACATTCATCGACGCGCCGTGCATGAGCGTCTGACGGGCGAAGTCACCCCACCGCCTGTATACCGGGATGTTCCTTGCCCAACGCTCGTGGATCCTCCTCGCCTGCTCCCATTCCTCCGGTGCGAACATGATCTTCTTGCATATGCTGCGCCTGCGATTGTCACGCCAGCCCATAAGGAAACACCTCCCCACGGGAACTGGAATGGCTCATTCCATAAGCCGCGTCAGCGTCCGGATGCCTTGCCGGCCATGGGCCCGGGTCTTCCGGCAAGCCGCTCCACGCCTGTGGAGCGAGCATGTGTGGCCACACATGCTCGCTTGCTACTCCCATATCCATATCAATGGATTGGGAACAGCCCGCGCCCCAAATATAGCGTGGTTCGGGGAATGAATATATCGGCATGCGGCTCCCTTCCAACGGCATCAGTAGAGGGCAAAAGGATCGCCCACACTTCAATCGTGGAGCAGAATCAGCGAAACTGGTCTGGACGATGAGCGTCCGGAGAAAACGGATAATCGCCATGGAACAATTCCATGGCGATTCCTGCATACCGACGAACGAGTCGATGAAAATCCTCTTTGCTGTGCTGAATCCCAGCTTTATGCATTCAGGGGATAATCCCTAATCAGAACTGTTCGCCCGATATTCCATCGTCGTCTCGTTGCATTTCCTCATATCGTACATTGCGACCACCACCCACCTTTTTGGCGCGTCCCTCACCAACCAGTTTTCGCAATTGGTAATATGCCTGGTTCTCGTCGAGATGCAATAGCTCCATCACGTCGTTTTTGCTTACCGACTTCTGCTCGCGCATCAGCTTCATGATCAATTCGGGGTAACGCACCCTGTCGATGCCTGACTGTCTGACATATTCCACCGTTTTACCGCTGCGCCGATACACTTTCGCCCCCAATGTGTATGTACGACGAGCGTTAGTGCCGGAGCTTTCGACGAGCCCAGACTCCGTCAACTGCCCCAATACAGTGCGCAGACGTTGATCGCTCATATCTAAGGACTCTGACAACGCGTCAAAGCCACAACGCCTCTCCCGCTTGAGCTTATCCAGAATAAGCAGACCGTCAAGCGACATCGACTTGCCGCTACGCTCGCGTTCCTCGGCCAATAATTCCACAAACGCCTCGTCGGGCGCGCTCCGAGGCAGCAGCACCGAAACGCCCCGACCGTTGGATCTCGAATAGTCGGGCAAAGGCCTGCCGTAGTTCAGGGCCCCCTCGAAAATGCGATCAATTCCACGACCGGTTCGTTCAGCGAGTCCAGTTCGCTTCAACGCATCCATGAGGCATGGGTTTCGTCCATGCGGTTCCGCGGTAAGCAGATTGTGAATGTTGATGCCTTCCACGAATCCTCCGGGATTGGCGATCGTCAGCCCCGCGTCATCCACCAGCACACGCACGCGGCCAAGAACTGAGTAATCCCTGTGGCCGAATGCATTTACCAACGCTTCCCTGAACGCCCTCTCGTCGAATTCGGGCACCACCGAGGAAAACAAACCCACGGTCAGTTCCGTTCCTGGATTCCAAGGAGCGAACGACTCCGCTATCTGCTCTATGGTCTTGAGCAGCGGGCCGCGATATGTATTATTCACCTTGATGTCGGTGCCGACCAGAACTTGGAAAGCCGCCTCGTTCGTCGGGACAAGACGTTGCAGTGACTCCTCACTGCCGATGAGCAACAAACCCGTCAAGGTCGGCGTCACATCCCCATCTGCCGATACGACAAGACGCAATGATTTTTCCAGATCCTCGTCCGAAAGCTCCAGAAGATTACGGTCGCTGAATCGATAGGTGGAGATAATCTTGCGCAGGCGATCGCGCTCCAACGGATCGAAATCCTCCCGCGTGGCCCCCGGAACCGGTTGGGCGGAGTAGTCGAGCTTACCCAGATCCGAAAGCCGAGTGGCAATCTCATACGGATACATGGGCACACTTTCGGGCGTACCGTCCACTTTCATCATGCGCCGCAGGATTCTCCCCGACTTAGTTGACACCACACTATGTGACTTGGTACATCGACTTGGACGACAGTGACGCCATCACCCACCAATTGCGCGCGAACCGATATCGGAGGCACGGTTTTATTGGCAATCATCGCTGACAGCCCGACAGGATCTTGATGCTTGCGCTGGACACCGGTCGCGGTGCCATCGTCCTCAACGCCCAGATACACGCACCCGCCGTCCGTATTGGCTAAGGCGACAACGGCCTCCACTAATTCGGAATCCGGCAGACCTTTATCGCAATCGCTTTTGAATTCCTTGGACAGGGTTTCTTTGCCATACTCGTGCGCCATTCGCCACCGCCTGCTCTGAATCTCTGAATTTTTCTCTGAATTATACATTCTTTCTCTGAATTCAGAGAAAGAGCACTGAATTCAGAGAAAAATCCTGTCATAAGCCAAGCTAAGAAGGGATACTTATGCAGACCTATTCGACACCGATCTTGATTACGTGGCAACATCCATCAGCAGCAAGATCACTGCAGCAGAAACATTGACCACGGGAAAACTCTTGAGCCCAAACCACTCTCCGAATCCTCTTTTACACACCTCGTGACAACACGGTGACAACAATTCGGCAAAAATCGTGTGATTGAGCGAGTACCTGCAAAATTGAAAATCGTTGGAATGATTGGGTTTTAAAGCCTTATCGTTGAGGGAAGCGGAGCGGATGACGGGAGTCGAACCCGCCTTTAAAGCTTGGGAAGCTTTCGTTCTACCGATGAACTACATCCGCAGTGCTTTATGCACAAGTCGTCAGTGTATCACATGACGCGATGCCGCGAGCCTTGCGCAACGAAGCTAGTACAAGTAATGCGGCTGCCGCCGCCGATGCCGGAATTGCGCATCTCCTGCGACATCTGCATGAGCCGGCTGATGCGCTCGTCGGTAGGTGGGTGCGTGGAGAACAGCTTCGAGAATCCGCGCGCGGAGAACGGGTTGGCGATCATCATGGATGACACCGACTGCGTGCCCGCGGTTTTCGGCATCGGATTGGCCTGAGCACCGTAGGAGATCTTGTTCAGGGCGGAGGCGAGCGCTTCGGGGTCGCCGGTCAGGCGGCTGCCGTCCTCGTCGGCGTCGAATTCGCGGGTGCGGGAGATGGCCATCTGGATCAGAGAGGCGCCGATCGGCACGAGAATCGCGCTCACCAGCACGCCGATCAGACCGAAGGCGCCGGAGGAGTTGTCACGGTCGTTGCTGCGACCGCCGCCGAAATACATGAGCGAGTATCCCAGATACGTGATGATGGTCGCCAGTGCGGAGGCTATGGCGGAGGTGAGGATGTCGTGGTTGTACACGTGCATGAGCTCGTGGCCGAGGACGCCGCGAATCTCGCGCTCGTTGAGTATGTTGAGGATGCCTTGCGTGCAGCATACGGCTGCATGGCGCTCGTTGCGGCCCGTTGCGAACGCGTTGGGGCTCATGGTCGGGGCGACGTAGATGCGAGGCATCGGCTTGCCGGCCTTGGCGCTGAGTTCGCGCACGATGCGGTACAGTGCGGGAGCTTCCTGCTCGGTGACCGCGCGGGCGCCCATCGAGGCGATGGCGAGTTTGTCGGAGAACCAGTACGTGCTGAACGTGGAGACCAGACCGATGACGATATATACGCCCAGCGTGCCGCGGTCACCGCCGGTGGCCCACCAGATCAACATGATGATGGCCCACATCAACGCAAAGAGCAGCGTCGTTTTCAGGCCGTTGAAGTGGCCGCGCACATGCAATTTACCGTCCATAGCCCACACACTAAATTCACTGTCTGACAGTTGGCTGGATATGCGCCTTGAGCACAATGAAATGATTCCGGAGGCACGGGATGATACAAGTACGGGCAAAAACAAGCCGCCGCCCGCAATGTCACGCAGGAGGCGGCTTGATCGATGTATACGAGTCGCGCTACAGGTCGCTCAGGCGTGAGCAAGCTCACGCATCTGATCCGGCTCGACGACCTTCTTGTGCTCGCGGCCTTCCTTCGCGCCCTCGGAGCGTTCGAAGGCGTCGACCTTCTTCCAACCGGCGAAGTCAATCGGCTTGACACCGCGCTCGGCGAGCAGGCGGTCGATGGACTCGGGGTCGCGGTCGACGGCCACACGGCCGCCTTCGGCCGCTTGGCGAGGTCTTCCAGCATGTTGGTGACGATCATCAACGCGTCGGACTTGGTGGAGCCGATCAGCCGACCGGCCCGCGCTTGGC
>ENA-OQAS01001284-OQAS01001284.1-human-gut-metagenome-genome-assembly--contig:-NODE-1284-length-12014-cov-1.582317_pt1 | contig 12014 bp, 17 predicted proteins | sample MGYA00242733_ERZ504523 | MGnify/ENA primary metagenome ERZ504523 (study PRJEB26092, sample SAMD00036239) | human gut metagenome | host: Homo sapiens | study: EMG produced TPA metagenomics assembly of... | reverse complement strand
TAAAGCGGATCCTTCTTTGGAATATACGACACAGTTTTGGTCTACAGACAAGAACGCTGTAGCTTGGGAAAAGGAGGCTTCGTTCCCCGGAAGGATGCTTTTATGTGCTATCGCTTATGGTAATTACGTATATGGCGTAGACGGGGACGGTTATATTTGGCGCTATGATCCGGACTCTCAGAACTGGAGCCAGAAATCCCAGTTACCAGCGGCTAACAGGTCTGTACATTGCATGTATGTCTTGGATAATTATATCTATATCGGTTTGGGCAATGCTCTAACTCATTAATCAGTTACGATCCTACTTGGGATAATTAAAGATGAATAGAACAGCGATTTTAGAACAGATACAGAAGAACGTAGAACGCTGTCGCTCCTGATCTACCGGAATACAAATATATCCCGTTGCATCAGAAGCCATCGCCTTCAGTCGCTACGTTGCATGAGATCATGCGCCTATTACGTACGGTTATCTTCCCCGGATTCTTTGGTACGGAACAAGAGGCTCAATTAGGCTCTATCCAATATTATACGGGAGTCTATTTGGAAAAGATCTATGATCTCTTGCAAGAGCAAATATATAATGGACTTTGTTTTGAGGTAGAGCGTTGTTGTGATTCCAAGGACCGGGCTTCCGAGATCTCGATCGCTTTTATTAACCGGATTCCTCATATCAAATATTTACTGTCCACCGATGTAAAGGCCATCTTGGATGGTGATCCGGCAGCCAAGAGCGTGAGTGAGATTATATTCTGTTATCCGGCGGTCTACGCGCTTTTACATCAACGGGTCGCTCATGAATTATTCGAGCTAGGCGTACCGGTACTCCCGCGTATCATTACGGAAATGGCACACTCGCAAACCGGGATCGACATTCATCCCGGGGCGCAGATCGGAGAATATTTCAGTATCGATCATGGAACGGGTATTGTCGTGGGACAAACCGCCATTATCGGAAACCATGTCCGCCTTTATCAAGGTGTGACGTTAGGAGCTAAGAGTTTTACGCTGGACGAGGAAGGACTTCCGATAGATTTACCCCGTCATCCGATCATCGAGGATTATGTGACCATTTATTCCAACGCATCCATATTAGGACGGATCACTATTGGCCGAGGATCTATTATCGGGGGTAACATCTGGCTCACCCATAGTGTACCTCCCAATTCCAAGATATCTCAATCACGTGTCGAAGAAAAATTCACGGAAATATGATATTATTTGAAAGAGATTCCGTATGTTTGTGCAAATGACATTACGGTGTTTTCCTTAAATAATAGAATATGACCATGAACAAAGTAAAGACATTAGATGATCTCAAGAAAATGCGTGAATCTCTTCGTGCGTCTTTGGATCTGCGTGAAAAAAGCAATACCCCTGATCAGCTCGTACAAATTAAGGTTTCTATGGCCACTTGCGGTATAGCTGCCGGAGCCAAGGAGATAATGAGTTATTTTATCGAGGTTTTAGACCGGCAGAAAATCGATGCGTTGGTAACTCAAACCGGATGCATGGGCTATTGTTATGCGGAACCGACTATCGAAATCAAGCTTCCGGGTCAGGAGCCGTTGGTATTCGGTTATGTTGATAAGGCAAAAGTAGAAGAGATCATAGATAAGTATATCCGTAAGGGTATCTTGGTAGACGGCATCATTCCTGTAACTTACACCACCGTAAAACCCGAATAAGAAATTAATATCTTACATAAATGGCACAATACACGAATTATATATTGGTGTGCGGGTGGCACAGGTTGCCGTGACATCACAAAGCGAGCAGATCATCGAGAATCTGAGAGCGCCGTCGAGCAATACGGATTAGAGGATACACAAGTGATCCGTACCGGATGCTTCGGTTTTCTGCGAGAAGGGTCCGGTGGTTTAAGATGATCCCCGATAACACTTTTTACGTACAAGTTCAACCATCGGATGCGGACGAGATCGTACGGGAGCATTTGGTAAAAGGCCGTAAAGTGGAACGGTTACTTTATATGAATCCAGAGACCCGTGAGCTGGTTCCGGACTCCAAGCATATCAGATTCTATAAGAAACAGCTACGAATCGCCCTTCGAAATTGTGGCTTTATCAACCCTGAGAATATCGATGAGTATATCGCTCGTGACGGCTATGTAGCGTTAGGAAAAGCCCTTGTGGAAATGACTCCCGAGGAAGTAATCAAGGAAATCATGGATAGCGGTTTACGGGGTCGTGGGGGCGGTGGTTTCCCCACAGGTTTGAAATGGCAGATTACCCGTAAGGTACAAGCACCTCAAAAATACGTGGTTTGCAATGCGGACGAGGGTGACCCGGGCGCTTTTATGGATCGCTCCATATTGGAGGGCGACCCGCATTCGATTGTGGAGGCTATGGCGATTAATGGATATTGTACGGGAGCTAGCAAAGGTTTGGTATATATCCGTGCCGAATATCCGCTAGCCGTGGAACGTTTGAAAATCGCCATACGGCAAGCGAAAGAATATGGATTGCTGGGCGAGAATATATTTGGGACTGATTTCTCATTCGATATCGAGATCCGGTACGGTGCCGGAGCTTTTGTTTGTGGAGAGGAGACTGCTTTGATCCACAGTATGGAAGGTTTGCGAGGCGAGGCTACCGTAAAGCCGCCGTTCCTAGTGAACACGGGTATAAAGGTTGTCCGACCAATGTAAATAACGTAGAGACTTACGCAAATATCCCGGTGATCTTGTTAAGAGGCGCTAAATGGTTCAGTAGTATCGGAACGGAGAAAAGCAAAGGAACAAAGGTGTTCGCCTTGGCTGGAAAGGTAAACATGTGGGGCTGATCGAGGTTCCTATGGGTACGACTTTGCGTGAGGTTATCTTTGGAATTGGGGGAGGTATCAAGGATGGAAAGAAGTTTAAGGCTGTGCAAACCGGTGGCCCGTCAGGAGGTTGCTTGACTGAAAAGCATCTTGATCTTCCTATCGATTATGATAATTTGCTTGCCGCTGGTTCCATGATGGGTTCCGGAGGTATGATCGTCATGGACGAGGATGATTGTATGGTAGCCATGGCTAAGTTCTATCTGGACTTTACGGTCGAGGAATCTTGCGGTAAATGCGCACCGTGCCGTATCGGTAATAAACGCTTACATGAGATATTGCAGAAAATTACGAGTGGAAACGGAGCCGAAGAGGATTTGACCCGTCTAAGGATCTGGCGATGGTGATTAAGGATACCGCTTTATGCGGCTTGGGACAGACTTCTCCGAATCCGGTTTTATCTACGATGGATAATTTCTACGATGAATATCTGGCGCATGTCCGGGAGCATCGTTGTCCGTCTCATCAATGCCGGGAACTTACTCAATATTTCATCAATCCGGAGAAATGTAAGGATGTACGCTCTGTGCCCGTGTTTGTCCGTGCATGCGATTACAGGTGGACGGAAAATTCCTCATATTATCGATCCGCAAGCTTGTATCCGTTGCGGTACCTGTATGGAGAAGTGTAAGTTCGGAGCGATTTATGTCCACTAAATTTATTTATAAGCATGGAAACAATTCAATTAATCATAGATAATAAAGAGGTGGAAGTGCCGAGAGGAACCACCATTTAGATGCGGCAAAAAGTGTAGGTATCCACATCCCGACACTCTGTTATATGAAACTGGAGGACTTGCACTACGAGAATAATCCGGGAGCTTGCCGTATTTGTGTCGTAGAGATCGAGGGACGTAGAAATCTAGCCCCATCCTGTAAGATGGAATGTACGGAAGGCATGGTCGTACGGACACATACCCCCCGGGTGATGAATGCCCGTAGGACGGTGATGGAGCTGATCCTCTCGAATCATCCGGCGGAATGTCTGACATGTAGCAGCAACGGACATTGCGAGTTACAAAAGATCGCACATGACTTAGGAATCCGTGAGATCCGGTATAAGGGAGAGATGTCCACATTTACGATAGACCGTTCCCCTTCCATTGTGCGGAACATGAACAAATGTATCATGTGCCGCCGCTGTGAGACCATGTGTAATACGATACAGACAGTTGGCGCCTTGACTGCGTGAACCGTGGATTTAACGCGGCCGTATCGACTGCTTTTGAACGGGATATGGCCGGAAGTACCTGTTCGTATTGTGGACAATGCGTATCCGTCTGTCCTGTAAACGCGCTTAGCGACGTAATACGCAACAGCCGGTCTTGGACGCTTTGGCCGATCCTACTAAAATTGTTATCGCCCAGACAGCGCCGGCGGTTCGCACAGCTTGGGACGTGATTTCGGGTATGAGCCGGGTACATTGGTTACAGGCAAGATGGTTTCAGCTTTGCGTCAATTGGGTTTTGATTATGTATTCGATACGGACTTTGCCGCCGACTTGACCATTATGGAAGAGGGTACGGAATTATTACATCGCCTAGGTAGTTACCTAAATGGAGACAAAGAGGTGAAAATACCGTTAATGACGAGTTGTTGTCCGGGTTGGGTTAGCTTTGTGGAACAACATTTCCCCGAGTTACGGGATAATTTATCTACAGCCAAGAGCCCGCAGCAAATGTTCGGAGCGATCGCCAAGAGTTATTTCGCCGAGAAGTTGGGAGTGGACCGTAAGGATTTGGTAGTCGTATCTATCATGCCTTGTTTGGCGAAGAAGTATGAGGCTAGCCGCCCGGAGTTTAGCGTGGAAGGTAATCCCGATGTAGATTATTCGATCTATACCCGTGAGTTAGCCCGTTTAATCCGTTATGCGAATATAGATTTCAATGAACTGCCGGATGGTGAGTTCGATAGCCCGTTGGGTGAATCTACCGGAGCGAGCGTGATCTTCGGTACTACCGGCGGTGTTATCGAGGCCGCTTGCCGTACAGCTTATGAATTATATACGAAGAAAAATCTGGATAAAGTGGACTTCGAGGAGTTACGCGGGCTGGAAGGTATTCGTAGCGCTACGATCGATTTTAATGGGACTCCGGTAAAGATCGGTATCGCTCATGGTCTGGGGAATGCCCGCAAATTGATCGAGGAGGTGAAGAACGGTACCTCTCCTTATCATGCGATCGAGGTGATGGCTTGTCCGGGAGGCTGTATCGGCGGTGGTGGACAACCGTTCCACCGAGGCCGTATGGAGGTACTTCGCCGGCGTGCTTCCGCTCTTTACCGGGAAGACGCTAACAAACCGCTTCGCAAGAGCCATGAGAATCCGTATATCCAGCAATTATACAGCGAGTATTTGGGAGAGCCTTGCGGACCGAAAGCCCATAAATTACTGCATACCCATTACATAGATCGTAAGGAAGTAATCGGTATGTATATAGAAACCGAAAAAGTAAATAAGCCATGAATGAGATACATTTGCCTAAAACAAAAGTAGCGGAGCTACATGCGATATGCGCTGAACGCAACAACGATCCCGGGGAGTTGATCAATATCTTGCACGCCGCCCAAGGTTGTTTCGGATATTTACCACCGGAAGTCCAACAGGTTATCGCCGCCGAATTGAATATCCCGGTCTCAAGGGTATATGGCGTAGTTACTTTTTACTCATTCTTTACGATGACCCCCAAAGGGAAATACCCCATCTCTGTTTGTCTGGGAACGGCCTGTTACGTGCGTGGCGCAGAAAATGTTCTGGAAGAAATGCAACGTCAATTGGAAATAAAGGTAGGAGAGACTACACCGGACGGTTTGTTCTCCTTGGATTGCTTACGCTGTGTCGGTGCTTGCGGATTAGCTCCGGTGGTCATGATCGGCGGGAAGGTCTATGGAAGGGTTACTCCCGAGAAGGTACGGGATATACTTTCCGACTACTATCTGAAAGAGCAATAAGATACGAAAAACACAAGCGTCACATAAGGTTTTACGTGACCGCTTGTATAAAATAATGCGAATAATCGTATTTTCAGAAACGACTGATCGAACCGCCACCCCCGGAGCTTCCACCTCCCCAAGAGCCGCCACCGCCGCCTCCGCTAAAACCTCCGAAACCACCACCGCCACCCATAATAATAGGGCCACCTCCTCCTCGGTGTATGCGGTCGATGGTACGATTTTTTTTCTCTGTATACCCGCAACTCTTACAGCGGTATACATCTTCGGCCAGACCTTCCGAGAAACGAGTCGCTTCCCGGATCACCTGCTGCCCCATATACACAAAGGTTTTCTTTCCACAACGGGGACATGCCTTCGGACGATACTTTAAGTATGCGATAAACGCCGAGAAACCGATCATCCCGATAATCCCCACCACGAATATCCACATAAAATCATCATCGGACGAGGAAGAAGAACGGTTGCCAGTCATGCCTGCCCGTTCATAGTCGCTGGACATTAAATACTTGGTAACCGCCATGACTCCTTTCAACATGCCGGCGCTATAATTCCCGGCCTTTAGATCGGGCATCATATACCGCTGCTGGAGCCGGTAGCAAATCGCATCGGGGAGGACACCCTCGATACCATATCCCGTCTCGAAAACGACCGAACGTTGGGAAGTTCCGTCACCAACTGGATCAATAAACCATTATCCTTGCTCTTTTGTCCCAATCCCCAATCGTTTGAATTAAATCCGTAGCGAACATCCGGGCATCCTGATCCCCGATGCTATTCACGGCAACGACAGCTACCTCGATACCGAGACTATCTTCCACTACATTTAATAATTGATTGATACGTGCCGCATCATCGGGGTAATGATACCATCCGGATTACTGACATGGTTCAACCGGTTGGAAAGACGTACGTTCGGAATGGTCTCGATCGAATAATCCTTTGCCGCGAAAATAGAAGAGGCAAAACCAACCAGCAATAAACTGATCCATAAAAGGCTTACCGGACACTTGCACCTAGATCCTATATTCTTTATCTCACTCATTCAGCGAATGGCTATTAGAATTCTACCTTAGGAGCCTTTTCCGCACCGGATTCAGCGGCGAAATAAGCTTTCGATTGGAAGCCGAACATTCCGGACAAAATATTGTTCGGGAATTGGCGAATATAGGTATTATAAGACTGAGCTACCTCGTTAAAACGTTTACGCTCTACCGAGATACGATTTTCGGTCCCTTCCAATTGCGCTTGAAGCTCCATAAGTTTTGATTCGCTTTTAAGTCTGGATAACGCTCTAAAACAAGCATCAAACGGGAGAGGGCATTTCCTAACTCTCCTTGTGCAGACTGGAATTTCTTCAAGGATTCCTCAGTAAGGTTAGAAGGATCAATCGTAGTCTTCGTCGCCTCGGCACGAGCGTTGACCACACCTTCTAAAGTCTCTTTCTCATGCGCGGCGTATCCTTTTACCGTATTTACCAGATTCGGGATCAAATCCATACGGCGTTGATATTGGTTCTCAACTTGGCTCCATGCGGTTTTCACGCCTTCGTCTTGAGTTACCATATTATTATACACGCCTTTCACCCAAAAGAATAATATCGCTACGATAGCGATGATAATCCATACAACTTTGTTCTTAAACATCTTTGCCTTATAATTTATTGATTATACATAATGAGACAAAGCTATATAAAAAAATCGGATTATCCACATAGCGATTGGCGGTTGCTTATAACTGCGATTGTTAGCTGCTTATAATGGGCATTGTAACATCCTTATATTGCCCATTGTTAGAACCTCATACTGGGCATTATAGGAAGGAGCTTGCCGCGATGCTGCGGATGGAAGCCCACCGCATAGATTCTATTTATCTTCCCATAGATAAAACTGATCAATGAAATCCAAGGCTTTTAGGGTACATGTAAGTGAATTGTTCTATATTTGCACTTAATAAATCTAAATAAATATAGTTATGCGTAAAACAATTTATGCTAAAATGACGGCATTACCGGTAGGACTCTGCGCTTTAGCCTTTGCGGTTACCTCGTGCGGTTCTTCCGAATACAAGAAATTTGCCGACAATGAAGGTAAGCAAGTGGCCTCTATCCTGCGGGAAAACGACTGTTTGGCCTGCCACTCTGAAAATGCGCCTCTGCCATTTTACGGTAATTTACCGTTGATCGGTCCCGTAGTACAGGCAGACATGAAGGAGGCCGTTCACTATGTGGACTTGACTGCTATGGTGGAAGCCTTGGAGAACGGGCAGCCCGTTTCAGAGGTTGATTTGGCGAAGGTGGAGAATACGGCCCTAAGCGGCTCTATGCCCCGGCTAAGTATTCCCATATGCCGATGCACTGGGGAACCAGCCTTGACGACAATGAGAAAGCGGTGATCATCTCATGGGCGAAGAATGTCCGTAAAGATCGTTTCACGACCGAAACCGTAGCGGAAGAATTTAAGAATGAGCCTCTTCAGCCTCTAATGAAGAGCTTGCCTACAGATCCGGCGAAGGTAGAGTTGGGTTTTGCCCTGTATCATGATACTCGTTTGTCTGCGGACAATACGATCTCTTGCGCTACTTGCCACGGATTGAACACAGGTGGTGTAGACCGTAAGCAATATTCGGAAGGTATTAATGGACAGTTCGGTGGTGTTAACGCTCCGACCGTATATAATGCGGCGCTTAATTTCGTTCAATTTTGGGACGGACGTGCGGCAGACCTAAAAGAGCAAGCGGCTGGTCCTCCATTGAACCCAGTGGAAATGGGTTGTACCTCATTCGACCAGATTTGCGAGGCTTTAGCGCAAGATAAGGATTTCACGAAGAAATTCACGGAAGTGTATCCGGAAGGTTATTCTCAATCCACGATCACGGACGCTATCGCTGAGTTTGAGAAGACCTTGCTTACGCCGAGTCGTTTCGACAAATACTTGATGGGAGATAAAACGCGCTTACAGCGGAAGAATTAGAGGGCTATCAACTATTCAAGGACAATAAATGCGCTACTTGCCACGTTGGTGTAAATGTCGGTGGTCAATCTTACGAGTCATGGGTATCAAGAACAGCTATTTCGATTACCGGAATACAGGGTTGACGGACGGTGATAACGGACGCTATGCCGTGACTAAGAAAGAATCCGATCGTCATAAGTTCAAAACCCCGACACTTCGTAACGTGATGCTGACTTATCCGTACATGCACGACGGAACCGTAGCTCCGTGGAGGATGCGATCCGTATCATGCATGAGTTCCAGATCGGAAAGGAGATCAATGATGTAGAAGTTGAAAAAATCGTTGTTTTTCTAGGAACTTTGAACGGAGAATATAATGGAAAAATGCTTCAATAATTGATTAAAAAGGTACATGTCCTTCCGCTTGTTCTACATATTACTTATATTTGCCGCAGTTAAGTGTGGAGAAGGAATATGGGCACAGGAGGAAGGACTTGCTTCGTATTACCATCATCGTTTCCACGGCAGGAAATCATCCAGTGGAAGGGTTCATGATAAAGAAGAATTAGTCGCCGCGCATCGTACGTATCCTTTGGTACTTTTTTAAGAGTCACGAACTTGGAGAATATGAAAAGTACATTGTATGCGTAACGGATCGTGGACCTCGTTATAGAAAACGAATCATTGATGTATCAGCGAGCGCCGCCGAGATATTGGATTTATCGATAAGGTGTCGCTAAGGTACGGATAGAAGTCGTTCCCGGCCCTTAGACCTCCGCTATCTGGACTTGATCTATCCTAAGATCCTTATCTGGATATAGATATTTACGTCCGGATCCACCTTATAGGGTGAAATTCAACGAAATAAATTTTAATATAATGAAGCAAATACTTATCACCGGGGGCGCCGGCTTTATCGGTTCTCATTTATGTGCCCGTCTTTTAGAAGAAGGAAATGAAGTAATTTGTCTGGATAACTATTTTACGGGAAGTAAGGAGAATGTGATTCCTCTGCTGAAAAATCCACATTTCGAGTTGATCAGGCATGATGTTTCTATACCGTTCCAAGCCGAGGTCGATGAGATTTATAATTTGGCATGTCCCGCATCTCCAGTTTATTATCAAATAGATCCGATACAGACGATCAAGACATCCGTGTTAGGAGCGGTCAATATGTTAGGTCTGGCAAAACGGGTGAACGCTAAGATATTACAAGCATCTACCAGTGAGGTGTATGGAGATCCCATGATACACCCGCAGCCGGAAAGCTATTGGGGAAATGTCAACCCGATAGGCCTCGCTCTTGTTATGACGAGGGCAAGCGTTGCGCCGAGACCTTATTTATGGATTACCATCGCCAAAACAAGGTTCGCGTTAAAATCATCCGCATCTTTAATACGTATGGGCCTAATATGAGTACGAACGATGGCCGTGTCGTCTCTAATTTCATTATACAGGCATTACAAAATAAGGACATTACGATTTATGGGGATGGAAACCAAACTCGTAGTTTCCAATATGTAGACGATTTGATCGAGGGGATGATTCGCATGATGAATACCTCGGATGATTTACCGGCCCGGTAAATATCGGAAATCAGGGAGAGTTCTCGATGAACGAGTTGGCCAAGATCGTGATCCGTTTGACAAACTCCTCCTCTAAGATCGTATACCGCCCGTTGCCGGGAGACGATCCCAAGCAACGTAAGCCCGATATTACGTTGGCCAAAGAGAAATTAGATGGGTGGGAACCTACGGTTTGTTTGGAGGAAGGATTAAAGAAAACGATATTATACTTTAAATCTCTCTAATAAATTTCTAATTTGGCCTAAGAGTATTCTAACTAAATATTCATAAGCGATAAAAGAGTGACTTCTACCTTTGCGTAAAATTTAACGCAAATGGACAGACGAGTCACTCTTTTACTTTTTTTATCTCTTCTTTTCTCTGGGGCGAAAGCCTCTGTTGTCTCCCTCTCCTTGAAAGAGTCCGAGCAACGTTTCTCTGAACACAATCTGGAAGTGATAGCCGAACGGTATAATATCGATATAGCCGAGGCCCAAGTAGTACAGGCCAAACTTTTCGAGAATCCCGTGGTCTCTTTGGAGCAAAATGTTTATAACCGGTTGAACGGACGTTACTTTGATTTCGGGAAACAAGGGGAAACGATCGTAGAGGTGGAACAGTTGATCTATATTGCCGGTCAGCGAAACAAACGTGTCCGTTTGGAGAAAATCAATAAGGAAATGGCCCTTTACCAATTCGAAGAGGTATTGAGAACCTCCGGAGCGAGTTGAAGGAGAAATTCATAGCGCTTTATTTCACCCGGAAATCCCAATCTATTTACGATCGTGAGATTGATTCATTGGCTCATCTGTTGGTGGTTCTCAAGGAGCAGAATGAGAAAGGGAATGTTTCTTTATTAGAGAAGTCCCGTATCGAGGCCCTATTACTCTCTTTACGGCAAGAGCGGAATGATATCGCCAACCAAGTTATCTCCCTTCAAGGAGACATGCGGCTTTTACTAGGAATATCCGGCAATGATACCTTCGAGCGATATTCGATGAGTCTGTGTTGAACCAGATCGATATGGACTCCGTTCCTTTCTCTGAATTGACCTCTTTATTATACGAACGTCCGGATCTTAAGTTGGCGCAAGCAAGCGTCAAGGCTTCGGAGGCGGACGTGAGATTACAACGTTCCCTCGCTTTCCCGGAAGTGAGTGTAAAGGTACGTATGATAAGGCGGGTAACTTTATCAATGATTATTGGGCGATCGGCTTGAGCGTCTCTCTCCCTATATTTAATCGGAATCAAGGGAATATCAGGGCGGCGAAAATATCTGTCGCTCAAAAGGCACATAAGGAAGAATACGCCCGTCGACAAGCCGAGAATGAATTATTCACCAGCTATGCCCGGTTGGAAAAGGCGATTCAGCTCTATCGTTCCTCGAACTATGGATTGGAGAAGGATTTCGCCTTGATTATCGAAGGCGTGAACTTGAATTTCCAAAAACGGAATATCAGTCTCCTTGAGTTTATCGATTATTATGAGACCTACAAAACAACCTGCTTGCAACTTTACCAAACTCAAAAAGAAGTGTTACTGGCCTTGGAGGAGGTAAATACCGTAACGGGTAGCCATGTATTCAACTATTAAAAGCAAATCAAACGATATGAATAAGCATCTAATCACATGCATCCTTTTAGTACCCTTGGTATGTTCCTGCGGGAAACAGGCGACCACCTCGGTCGATACCCGGGAGCCTTTACT
>ENA-OQAS01001283-OQAS01001283.1-human-gut-metagenome-genome-assembly--contig:-NODE-1283-length-12030-cov-2.476687_pt1 | contig 12030 bp, 22 predicted proteins | sample MGYA00242733_ERZ504523 | MGnify/ENA primary metagenome ERZ504523 (study PRJEB26092, sample SAMD00036239) | human gut metagenome | host: Homo sapiens | study: EMG produced TPA metagenomics assembly of... | reverse complement strand
CCAGATAAGAGGTCACCCTATAGAAATCTCCTGACTGTAACACTGCATTGCAGTCGGAATAGGTTTTCTTTGCCTTTGAATCACTAATGATATCCATCGGATAAGGATCTGCAATATTCCAGTTACGCGTTCCATCTTTGTAAATCAAAGAGGTTTTTCCAAGATCCTCTCCCACACTTTCCTGATTCTTTCCCCATCTCTCTAAGCCAAATGACCATTCAGCATTTTTCTGCATTTTTCTGTAATACTCTGTAGTTGTTCCATAAATTACAGCACTCAATGGTGTTAGCCGCATCCGCTTTGGCTCATAATACTTCGGGCTGATCTGCTCCTGATTTTTTGCTTTCAACGTATATTCATAAACAGGAACATTACAGCTCGCGTCAAGTGTCGCAGTATTATTCGTTCTTGTAGGCAAATCATAACACAATGTCAAATTCATTGACGATGGAATCCATTGTCGAAAATCCATGTCCATTGCAAAATACTGCACATTCTTATCACTTTGTGTTCTGAGATAAATAGATGAAGATTCAAAACGCTCTTCATACACGTTCTGCTCAAGACGCAACTGTCTTTTCGAACGAAGATTTCCATTTTCATCATAGCTCTCCGATCCCGCCGGTCCTTTGGTTGCCAGCCATTTTCTCCGGTTTCATCCTTGCCTCATAGCGCACAACTGCACTTACGACAACTTCATCCGAAAGGATTTCCTCTACCGAAAAAATCATATGTTCATCCTGGTCACTGAATACTCCTCTTGTAACGTAATCGGACAATTCACTTCGCTGTCCCCAATACCCCTGAAACATCTTTTTTAGCTGCTCCGCAAAAGATGTCTGTGGAACAATGCAGGCAAGTGCCAGTGCAGCCGCCACGGTACCTGCAATACCGGCCATTTTCATTCGTTTTTTTCTCATCATTTTTTCCTCCTTTCGTCTCTTTTTGAGTACAATTTCCTCCTCTTTGATCTCCCGCTGCGGTGTAAGGGCCTTTTTTAAAATCTTATCTAATTGCTCATCGTTCATATCCGATAACCTCCAGTTTTCCTTTAAAAGTGATTTTGCTTTGCGCAGACGGGTTTTAACAGTATTGACGGAAAGATGCAGACACTCCGCAATTTCTGTCAGTTTCATATCCGCCGAATAATACAGATACACCACCAGCCGGTATTTTCGGAAGCTGCTGCACCAGTTTCTGCACTTCATGTATTGTTTCCTCCTGCAATACCTGTACTTCCGGATCTGCATTCCGGGTTTCCGATGCTTCCCCGCCGTTTTGTATATGTACTTCGTAGCTCTCCTGTGGTGCAATCCGCATCCGCCATGCAAATTTTCGTCTGCGATTTTTCCAGAGCCGGATTGCCACAGAAAGTGCATAACTTTTACTGTTATTTTTCTCATCCAGCCGGTCTAAATGTTCCAGCAGCGTAAGCATGGTATCCTGATACAGTTCATCACCCTCATGGGCATTTCCTGCAGTCATCCTGCAAAACCACAGGATATCTCTCCCGTGCGCAAGCACAAACTCATCAAACTTTTGTTTTGTCACGTGTAATTCCTTTCTATTCCCCAAAGACGTCCATGAGATTTCTCTCTTACATAATGATATTGTAATAAATTTTCAAAAAGTTTTCCGGATTTATTGGCACTTGAACAAATACGTTGAATACTCTATAATAAGTAGAAAACCTGTGCCCTGCGGTACATTTTTAATGTATCCCAATCGCATCTGGCTTTTTATTACACATTACGAGGAAATTTTATGAAAAAAAATACCCTGCGGCATTCCCTTCTGCTGCTTCTGACTGCAGCTATCTGGGGATTTGCCTTTGTTGCACAGAGTGTGGGAATGGACTATGTGCAGCCTTTTACCTTTACTGCTGCCCGCTCACTGATCGGGGGGATCGTACTGCTTCCGTTTATTTTTATCCGGGCGCAGAAAACCGGCCGGACTTCTGAGGAAAAATCCGCTTCCTGGAAACAGGCACTGCCCGGAGGCATCATCTGCGGTGTTCTGCTGTGTATCGCATCGAATCTGCAGCAGATCGGCATACAATATACGACCGTTGGAAAAAGCGGGTTTATCACAGCAATGTACATCGTGCTTGTTCCGGTACTCGGTATACTTTTTCACAAGAAAACCGGTATCCGCGTGTGGATCTCTGTGGCACTTGCTGTATGCGGACTGTATCTTTTATGTATGACCGGAGGTCCTTTCGTCTGCAGCGCGGAGATCTGTATACACTCTGCTGTGCGCTCATGTTTTCCCTGCAGATTCTTGCCGTGGATCACTATGCACCGATCGCGGATAATGCCATACTGGCATGCATCGAATTTTTCACCTGCGGCATCTGTTCCCTGATCCCGATGTTTTTACTGGAACAGCCACGGATGCACCTGATTCTTGCCGCATGGCTGCCGATCCTGTATGCAGGCATACTCTCCAACGGTGTGGCCTACACTCTGCAGTTTTTTGCACAGCGGGGACTTCCTGCCTCTACAGCCTCTCTGCTAATGAGCACGGAATCCGTGTTCTCGCTTCTGGCAGGTTTTCTCATCCTGCACCAGATGCTGAACGGTCGCGAGCTTGCCGGATGTGTACTGATGTTTGCCGCCATTATTCTTGTACAAATAAAAGGAAAAGAAAAGGAGTCGATTAATTCATGAAAAATATCATTGAAAACGAAGTCGGGGCCATCCTGACAGATATCCTTGACGATTATAAAAAGGACGCGCGGTTGATAAGATGGATATCTACAACCAGCCGGATAAAACCGAAATTATGGACATTCTTGACCGTCTGTTTTCCATTGTTTATCCGGGATTTTTCCGCGATAAAACCCACAAAATCTACAATATTGAACACAGTGTGTCTACCATGATCGAAGATGTAATGTTCCACCTGAACAAACAGATCTGTGTTGTCTTAAAATATACAAAAGAATTTGGGGACAATGAGGAAGAAAAACTGGAACAGTTTGCACAGAAAGCAACCGTTTCTTTTATGCGGCGGATCCCAAAAGTCCGTGAATACCTGGAGACAGATCTGCAGGCTGCCTATGACGGTGATCCTGCTGCCCGCAGCAAAGATGAGATCGTATTTTCCTATCCGGGACTTTATGCCATCACCGTATACCGTCTGGCACATGAGCTGTTTCTGCTGGGTGTTCCGCTTATCCCGCGTATGATGACGGAACAGGCGCACAGCAAAACCGGTATCGACATCCATCCGGGTGCAACCATCGGCAAATATTTCTTTATTGACCACGGTACCGGCATCGTGATCGGTGAAACAACCATCATCGGCTGCCATGTCAAACTGTATCAGGGTGTTACACTTGGTGCCCTTTCCACCAAAGGCGGTCAGAAACTGCGCGATGTGCGTCGTCATCCGACCATCGGTGACAATGTAACGATTTACTCTGGTGCTTCCATCCTCGGTGGGGAAACTGTCATTGAGGAGGGGGTTGTAATAGGTGGTAACTCATTTATTACCCAGTCCATTAAAAAAGGCACCAAGGTCAGTGTCCGCAACCAGGAACTGATCTACCACAGTGATGATGAATCACTTCACCACAAAGAACAGGATGAATCCTGGTTTTACATTATCTGATAGTTACAAAAGGGGATTTTATGGATACAAAAGCTTTCCGGGAAGGATTCCGCGATGGCATTCCCATCGGACTTGGATACCTCGCTGTTTCTTTCTCTTTAGGTATTTCTGCAAAACAGGCTGGTCTGACTCCGCTTCAGGGGTTCGTGACCAGCTTTCTGGAAAATGCATCGGCCGGCGAATACATCGCATTTACTCTGATCGGTGCCGGTGCCACATATATTGAACTGTGTCTGATGACAATCATCGCCAATGCACGCTATCTTCTGATGAGCTGTGCCATGAGCCAGCGGTTTTCACCGGATACCCCTATGATCCACCGGTTTTTTGTCGCATTTGACCTGACGGACGAGCTGTTCGGCATTGCCATCGGACGTCCCGGATATCTCAATCCCTACTACAGTTACGGTGCGTTTCTTGTCGCACTTCCGGCTGGTCTATCGGAACCGCCGCCGGTGTCATCGCCGGCATCTGCTGCCGGGCGATATGGTAAAAGCACTCAGCGTTTCTTTGTTTGGTATGTTTCTGGCAATCATCATCCGCCTGCCAGAAAAGACAAAGTCGTGCTGGTGTTGATCATCATCAGTTTTGCAGCAAGTTACCTGTGCAGCCGTCTCCCGGTCATCCGTGACATTTCCAGCGGAACGCGCACGATCATCCTGACACTGATCATCGCTGGAATCGCCGCATGGCGTTTCCCTCCGCAGACGGAGATCACTCCGGAAAATGCTGACGCACAAAAAGAACAGGGGGCGGACGTATGAGTGGAAACATTTATATCTACATTGCAATCGTAGCGATCACCAGTATCTGATCCGCGTGCTTCCGCTGACGCTGATCCGCAAGCCGATCAAAACCGGTTTATCCGTTCTTTCCTGTATTATGTACCTTATGTCACACTTGCGGTTATGACCTTTCCGGCAATCATTGATGCCACAGCCACACCACTTGCAGGAGCACTTGCTCTAATTGCCGGCATCTTTATGGCATGGAAGGGACTCGGACTTTTCCCGGTTGCGATCGCCTGCTGCATCATTGCTTACCTTGGTGGACTGATTTTTTAATAAAAAAAGTGCCTGCATCATTTTTTGATCCAGGCATTTCTTCTATCCCCAAAGTGAAAATAAAAATACTACGATTCCAAGAATAACAAGAACCACGCCCGTCACACGGTTAAGTGTTTTCGGTGTGGCTTTATTTGCAAATACCGCAGCAATTCTCGCCCAGATCAGGGTAAAAATCACACACAGCGTAAACACCAGTCCGTCCGGTTTCCCGCCAATAACAAAATGGGAAGCAGCCCCTGTAAACGCAGTAAATGCCATAATAAATACACTGGTTCCGACTGCTGTCTTCAGTTCATACCCAAGTACAGAAGTCAGGATAAGAAGCATCATCATGCCGCCGCCAGCACCGACAAATCCACAGATAAATCCGATACAGATACCGCTTATGACCGACTGGATGGCACGCTTTTGTGCGGATACCCCCTGCATGGTCTCTTTGGTTGTCATAACCGGGCGAACAATAAATTTGATACCAAGCAAAAATGTCATAAAGACAGAAAAATTTCCCATTGTGGCAGATGGTACAAGGCTTGAAACATAGCTTCCCACCACGGTAAATGCAAGGACACTAACCATCATGATCAGACCATTTTTCACATCAAGATTCTTATTTTTTCCATAGGTATACGCAGACACTGCACTGGCAAGTACATCAGAAGACAGCGCAATCCCGACCGCCATATACGGCTCCATCCCAAGAAATGTGATAAGCATCGGGCTGATAACCGCTGCCGCACTCATCCCGGCAAAACCGGTTCCAAGTCCGGCTCCCATACCTGCAAAAAATGTTACTAGAATCGTAAATAATACTTTCATTCTCCTGTATCTCTCCTTTGTTCCAGATAACAAGTAATTTTAGCACATTTTTCAAAACAAATCCAGCATGTTATCCAGATAAATTTCTTCCCGGACATGCAGCTGATATTGTGGCTTTGTCATGTAATATAGCAGAAACTCTAAAATCAGTGCACTTCCAAGTCCCCGTCCCTCGATCTTAAAATTAGAAAATCCCATTGGAAAGTAAACATTTTGGATTGCCTCTATTCCAATAAATCCCGGATTTTGCATGGCTTTGGAAAAGCAATATCCCTGCTCAGATTCCGGTGCCGTACAGTGATGTTCCCTATTTTCTCCAAGATTCTTGCGGCTGACCGCTTCATAACAGGCTTTCCTGTCCTTACAGCCAAACCAGCAGCATTCATTGCACAAAAACTCCACCTTGTCTTTTTCTGGCCAAGACAGTGTCTTCCATCGGTCATAGGCTTTATTTAAGCGAAAATCAGGAACAACATACCGGAAATCTTCACGTCGTATTTCCTCTACCAGCTGCTTAAAATCCGTGATTACTTTTGTGGTGGACGAAACAAAATAAAGGTGCGGATAATGTTTTTTCAGATATTCCAACAGCAGATCCGAATGGACAATCACACCGTTTTGCACATCTTTATTTTCTTCCAGTAAAGCACAGAGCGCATTGCATTTCCGGTCAGAAAGATGCTTCTCTTTTAAAAGAGAGTTGCTGAAGGTCAGCCGCGCGGATACTCCATACTCCTGCATCAGTGCCAGAACTTCTTTCGGATCATTCTCTCCAAAACCGGCACGTCCGCCGCCCCAGATACAATCTGCCGGAGCTCCATAGATCGAACCGATTTCACACCAGTCATAAAACCAGTCCCTGTGCTCCCGATATAACGGAAGAAACACGCGTATAGTTCATAAAATTCAAACAAGCCCGGAAGGTGATAATACGCTTTTACCATTCTGTACATTCCTCTCATTTTTTATCATAACGATTCAGACCACCTCAGAATAGTTACTTTATTAAATACAAAATCAACCCGGACATCACCCCGATTCCAATAATACAGATAATCACACCTCCAATGACCGTCACAGTTCTTCCTTCATCCGATAATTCCGCATTCTGAAACTGCCATCTGCGCAGAAAAAGTATACCTTATCCGGATAATAAATCTGTACGATTCCAAGTACATAAATAAGGACTCCCAGTACCGTAAATCCCCAAAATGAAATCGACTCCAGATTGCCGTAAAGGATGTGTCCCAATGCATTGCTGTATGTTTCATCACTGATGACAGGCTTTTCATTCCCTGCTATAATCTGCATTTCATCCCAGCCCACAGGGCTTCCATCTGCCGCGAGCAACTGATCCCCCGTCCATGTGCCGTTTATCGTATCATCCGCAAATGAAAACGTGACCTGATCCCCTTTCATGGTATAGGAAACATTCTGTTTTTTCCATCTGCCACAAGTAAAAAAGTATCATCTTTTGTTCGTTCAACATAGTTGACTGTGTTGTGCACAAACTTATCTGCACGGACTTTGTAATAAAAATCATCCCCAATAAAAACGCTTTTCGCAGCGTAAAATATCCACCGATTGCAACTGCAAAAATGGCAATTATAATCAAAAAAACAAGTCCCAAATGCTCTTGGATTTTCTTCATTTCCGTCCTCCTTCTCTTTAAAAAAAAGCCATTCTCTCCTGCGAAAATGGCTTCTGAAATACTACTACTTATTTTCAAAATTAACACTGCGGATCATGTTACGGTTGATAAACTGTGTTCCCTTTTTCGGTGTCTCGATCTTCACCCACTGCGCATCCACGTCCATCAGTTTTCCTTTGATACCACCCATATCATTAAATAAACTTACCGCACAATCTTTTCCTATATAAGTATCTAAAATTGAACCACTCATCATTTCGTCTTCCTTCCCATTTTCTGTCACTGTAAACAGCTCAGTATCCTGCATTGCCAGCATATTCCATGTATTTACCATATTGAAATAATTGACTGCTGCCATTGTTGTTGCGATATCCATACCTTCATCACCTCATAGATATCAGTGTAGCATTCTTTGTGCACACTTGCAATTACTTTCTCCCTCTTTCCCTCTCCGACATCGGAACTTCATTTTTCATGTAAGTATCCCACACCTGCATCCGATCCTGCTCATCCAGTTGCGCAAAACTTTGCCGGAACACCTGCCACAATACAGTTATCCGGAACATCGCGGGTTACGACTGCCCCTGCCGCCACAATACAGTTCTTTCCGATGGTCACTCCGCCACAGATCGTTGCACTCGAACAAATCCAGCTTCCGCTTCCGATATGGATGGGCTTTGCATACTCCAGGTCATGAAAACCATCCGGATACTGCTGCGGCAGCCGCTCATCGGAAAGAAACGGATGACACGGGGTTGCAATCGTCACGTTTGCGCCTACCCACACACCATCCTCCAGCGTAATCGGCGCACAGTCCAGAAATGTACATTTATAGTTGACAAAACAGCCTTTTCCAAAATGGATATTGACACCATATTCACAGTAAAATGGGGCAAAAATGGCTGCTCCTCCATCCTTTGCAGATGGAATCAGTTTTTCTAACAAACGCTGTTTTCTTTTTTTCCTCCACAGCGGAGTGCGGTTGAATTTATCACAGGTTTCCATGCCAAATTTATGATATTGTTCCAGATCTTTGCTGTCGGCATTGTAAAGTCTGCCGGCTTTCATTCGTTCCCAGTTATTCATGTTTATCTCCCTCTTTTTTATTTCCTTTAGTATAACAAACTTTTGCAATACAGGAAACTGAAGTTTGGTGACTATCTGGTTCTCTTAGGTGCTATTATGCGCGAGGAAATGATGATTGACTGGCTAAAAAAATGTATCAAACTGCTCGGTTAACATGCTCCCTCTCCCTTCAAATAGGCGATCACTTCGAATAGATCCGGTAACACCACCTCTGCTTTTTCCTGCATTTCTTCATTTGCAGGCAGCAGATCCGGAACCATGATCGGAAGCAAATGTCCTGCATGTGCCGCACGAATCCCATTGTAGGAATCCTCAATCGCATACGCGCGCTCCGGTGCAACCCCAAGTTCTGCACAGGCCTTTAAGAAAATGTCCGGTGCCGGTTTGCTGTGCTCCACCATATCCCCGCAGATCACATTGTCAAAAAATTCAAAATTCCAGCATCCTTTAACTGGTTTGTCACGGTCTGTCTGCGTGTCGAAGATGCCAGCGCAATTTTCTTTCCATCTTCTTTTAAAAAGGTGAGCAGTTCCACAACCCCCGGCTTCATCGGAAGCCTGCCGCCATCGTATCTGCTGTGATAGATAGCAGAGGACTCTTTCGCATAAATATCATACGGAAAATCCTCCCCATAAATTCCAGCATAATCTCCCGCGTCCGTTTCATCGTCGTCCCCGTACAGGAAAGCACCGCTTTCTCAATATCTGGAATCTGGTATTTATCTGCAAGCTCCTTCCAGCACTGCATCACAGCCCGCTCAGAATCAAAAATCACACCGTCCATATCAAATACAACTGCATCGTAACCGGTTTTCTTTTCCATAGAATAATTTCCTTTCTGTCTTACGTGACAGTTTTATTCTAACACGATTTATCCAATTAGTGCATGATAGATTCTCAGATCATCGTCCTTGAATACGTTAAATATGACTTTTTTTATTCTGCTGTCCTCATTGATATAATTCTTTACCGTCTCGGTAGCGATTTCTGCCGCCCTTTGCTGTGGAAAACGAAACACCCCCGTTGACAGACAACAAAAAGCGACGGACTCTGCTCCCGTGTCCGCCGCCAGCTTGAGACATTCTCTGTAGCAGCTTGCCAGCAATTCTTCCTCTTTTCCTGTAACCTCCCACTGTATGATCGGTCCTACGGTGTGAAGAATATATTTTGCCGGAAGATTATAACCGGACGTAATCTTTGCCTTTCCGGTTTCTTCTTCATGTCCCTGCTTTTTCATAATTTCATACATTTTCAGGCGAAGTTCCATCCCTGCATATGTGTGGATAACCCCCCCTCGATAAAACTTTCTAATATTGCTCCTCGTTCTATCAGTCTGTGGGTTCGCTTTTTTCTTTCTTCAAGGCTTGCCATTTTCTTTAATTTCTTCTCTTGATTTTTAAGCTGAGATAATTGCTTTTCATATTTTTCTTTTTCTTCTTTCTTGCTTTCAATCTCTGCTTTTACCTTTTCTAATTCTGTTTTATTGTTCATAAAAATCATCTCCTTTCATATTTTTGGCAAAGAAAAAGGCTAAATACCTTTTCAGATAAATAGCCTTTTCATTTCAATTTTCAGTTATATATTCTATTTATTTATTAGTTAATTTAGAGAGTAATTCTGAAACCATTTCTGTAATTCAAAAGGCTCAATATTGATGCCATCCATTACATAAGTATGTTTGTTAAGCTTAAAAACAGCTCTTGTTATTATCTTGTCATCAACATTTAAATTTTCAGACTTAGATAATTTCACATTAACACCACATAATGTCGACATTTTGAATCCTTTAACCCATAATCAATGCCGGTTTCGTTCTTGTCAGCGATAATAACATCAAGAATCTTATCGTTATTATCTTCATTTACTAAATGGACTTTTATATATGCACGCTCTGTATAATCGTCTTTATTATTTGGTTTTACTAAAATTTCATACACAGAAACTGGATTATATTTTTCAAATATTGACAAGGATGCTAAAATTTCTTTCCCTTCATCTCCATCTAATGCTACTTCTTTAGCATCTATTTTAGGCATCGACATTTGATTATCATTAAATACTAAACAATCTTTTTTATACTTATCATATAGCTTTAAGTATTCAATTTTCGATTCCTTTCTCTTTTCCTTGACCCATAACCCAAATGCATAATCTTTTATCTCTTTGTTCATCCGTTTCATTAGCTCAGAGTCTGAATATTTGTCTAATTCTCCATGAAGCTCTTTCTGGCTTTTAAAAGATTCGATAAGATTGGCGTCTATTTTCACTTCTTGTTCTAACACTTTGTTTTTTGTACTTACAAACAACAATCTATCTTTTAATTTTTGTTTCAGAGTCGTTTCCCCATAGATTTTAAGAGCTTTATCATAGACTTCTTTGTTAATGGCTTCATACTCGCAAATAGCATTATCAATTTCGGATTCAGAAACAAACTCCTAATTTTTCTGCATATGATGTTGCCACTATTTCATCTATGCTATTTTCAACAATATCCGAATATGATACACCTACTTTTCCAAACTGTTGCAGAAAAATTTCATCGTGATAAATGTATTTATCATTTACTTTCACAATGGCACCGTTAATGTTCTCATTCTTTACACTTAAATTATTATCTGCATAAGCACTTTTATAAGAAACATTTTCATTCAAAGTGCATCCATGTAGCAAAGCAGAAAATATAATTAGTAGTAAGGGCATCACGAATCTATTAAATTTCATTAGATTTCTCATAGCTGGTCTCCAATTCAATTTTCTCACTATTTATTTTAGCACGCACAATTCTTATATTCCACTTATGTTTTTCTAAAGATTTTATGGGTGGACTGCCATACATAGCAATCCACCCCATAATTACCATACTTCTAGATTATCTTCCGCATTCACCCAATCTTGCATCTCACCCGTCAAAGCCAACCTGGCATACTCAATAGGGTTGTCAATGGCAAGAGCATTTAATGCACACTGAGAATTAGGTGTGGTCATCAATCCCTGCCTGCGCAATACTCTGTACGCGCATTGCAAGATCCATCCACGAATTCATGATCTACTTCTCCCACTTTCCCGCTCCGACAACGGCACTTCGTTTTCATGTAAGTATCCCACACCTGCATCCGATCCTGCTCATCCAGCTTTCGCAATACCTTCGCCGGAACACCTGCCACGATGCAGTTATCCGGAACATCACGGTTTACGACTGCCCCTGCCGCTACAATACAGTTTTTTCCGATGGTCACCCCACCACAGATCGTCGCGCTCGAACAGATCCAACTTCCGCTTCCGATGTGGATCGGCTTTGCATACTCAAGGTCATGGAAACCATCCGGATACTGCTGCGGCAGGCGCTCATCCGGGAGGAACGATGGCACGGTGTCGCAATCGTCACGTTTGCGCCTACCCACACACCGTCTTCCAGCGTAATCGGTGCACAGTCCAGAAACGTGCATTTATAGTTGACAAAACAGCCTTTTCCAAAGTGGATATTGACACCGTATTCACAGTAAAACGGTGCAAAAATTGCTGCCCCGCCATCCTTTGCGGATGGAATCATTTTTTCCAGCAGACGCTGCTTTCTTTTCTTCATCCACAGCGGTGTGCGGTTGAATTTATCACAGGTTTCCATCCCAAACGAATGGTATTTTTCCAGATCTTTGCTGTCGGCATTGTAGAGTCTGCCGGCTTTCATTCTTTCCCAGTTATTCATGTCTGTTTCTCCTTTTTTGGGATCGCGTACCTTATTCTTCTTTCTCCAGAAATGTCTGCACATTTTCTTTTGTAACTTTCTGATATGCGCGAT
>ENA-OQAS01001282-OQAS01001282.1-human-gut-metagenome-genome-assembly--contig:-NODE-1282-length-12048-cov-1.558426_pt1 | contig 12048 bp, 19 predicted proteins | sample MGYA00242733_ERZ504523 | MGnify/ENA primary metagenome ERZ504523 (study PRJEB26092, sample SAMD00036239) | human gut metagenome | host: Homo sapiens | study: EMG produced TPA metagenomics assembly of... | reverse complement strand
TGTGCCGAGCCGGGATACGCGGAGAAATGTATCGCGGCTTTACGTGAGATAACCGGATGGGATATCCGTCTCTCCTCGATTTGGTAGGAGCTACCTCGGATACTTCTTGCTTGGTAGGCTATGCTTCCGCCATGAAGCGGGTTTGCGTGAAGATGAATAAGATATGTAATGACCTTCGCTTGTTGGCAAGCGGTCCTCGTTGCGGTTTGGGTGAGTTTAACTTTGCCTGCTATGCAGCCGGGTTCTTCTATCATGCCGGGTAAGGTGAACCCTGTGATCCCGGAGGTGATGAACCAAATCGCTTATAAGGTAATGGGTAATGAATTATGTGTGACCATGGCCGGGGAAGCCGCCAGATGGAGCTGAACGCATGGAGCCGGTGATGGCACAATGCTGCTTCGAGTCCGTGGATTTGCTGATCAATGGTTTCGATACCTTGCGTACCCGTTGCGTGGACGGTATTATCGCTAACGAGGATCGTTGCCGTGAGGAGGTACATCATAGCATCGGCGTGGTGACGGCTTGAATCCGGTAATCGGCTATAAGAACTCGACCAAGATCGCGAAGGAGGCGTTGGAGACCGGCGTTAGCGTTTATCAATTGGTACTGGATCATGGTATCTTGACCAAGGAGGAATTGGATACGATCTTAAGCCCGGAGAATATGATCAAGCCGGTGAAGTTGGATATCAAGCCTCGCCGTTAATCGAGTCCTATTATATAATGTATACCATTGTGGACCCGTATAGGTGGATTTTTCCATCCTATGCGGTCTTTTTTTAGATTATAATCTCTATCTTTGGACTGACTTAATTCTAATAATCATGATAAATAGACGAGATTTTTTAAAGAATGCGTCCCTTTTCACCTTGGGTGGCCTGATGGCCGGAAAGGTCGGGAGCGCAGATGCGGCTAAACCTGTCACTTCTGAAACGATGGCCGCTAAGACAGTTGGTTTACAAATCTATTCTTTAGGCAAGGAACTTTATGCGGATGTACCGGTGGATTGAAAAAGATCAAGCAAATGGGGTACACGAATCTGGAATTGGCCGGTTACAAGGAAGGCAAGATCGGCGGTGTAGACATGATGGAATTCAAGAAGATGGTGGATGATGCCGGATTGAAGATCACCAGTTCCCACGTGAATCCTCCGGTACGTGAGTACACGAAGGCCAATCGCTCCCAGATCTCCGAGTATTGGAAGAAGACGGCTGATGACCATGCCAAACTAGGCGTGAAGTACTTGATCCAGCCGGGCAACCGAGTACCCGTAGCACCGAGGAAACCGCTTTCGTCTGCGAGATTTTTAACGAGGCGGGTAAGATCGTGAAAGCGGCCGGTATTCCTTTCGGCTATCACAACCATGAGATGGAGTTCGCAAGGTAAATCCGGTAGTACGGAGGCCAAGCTGGGAAGGCGTGTGAAAGGAGATTGCATCTATGAGTTGTTCTTGAAGAATACTGATCCTTCGCTTGTATTTTTCGAGATGGATGTTTATTGGGCCGTGATGGGACAACAAGATCCGATAGAGTGGTTGAAGAAATATCCGAACCGTATTAAGGTATTGCACATCAAGGACCGTGCTATTCTAGGCGAGTCCGGGATGATGAATTTCGAGAATATATTCCGGCAAGCTAACGCGAATGGAATCAAGGATTATTCGTGGAGTTGGAGGGTATGCCTGACGGACGTTCCCAGTTTGAGGGCGTGAAAGGCTGCGTGGATTATTTATTGAAAGCACCGTTCGTGAAATAAGTCTTTTGACTCATTAAAAAACGCTCATGGCGGTAGGATGCTTCCTCCGTTATGAGCGTGTTTGTTCGTAAAGCAGCCATACCAATAAAGGGATATAGTCCTTTAATTTCGTCCGTAATATCTTGAGCGCTTGAGAGATGCGGTATGCGATTGTTTTTGGGGATACGCCTGTCCGCTCGGCGATCTCGTTGTAGGTCATTTCCTCGAAACGGTTCATCTCGAATGCCTTACGGTATTCATCCGGGAGCTCCGGATGCCTTGGAGGCCAAGGCCATCAGTTCTCCTATATAAAAATCAGGATTCTCGAATTGCTCTTGGAACTTGGCGTACAGTCTCTCGTGCACTTGTTGCTTAACCTGTATGTGGCTGATCGTATTGAGGCATTTATTGCGGACAATCGTGAAGAGGAGTGATTTCAGAGACATGTCCGCTACTAGGGATTTTCGGTTTTCCCACAGCCACATCATCACGTCTTGTACGATCTCCTCCGATTCTGGTACTGTTACATATTGGGAGGCGAAGGCGCACAATCCCCGGTAATATTGTTTGTACACGGTGTCGAACGCTTGTTCGTCTCCTGCGATAAGTTCTAGTGAAATTCGTTCTGCGTTCTCGTCCACAATAGTGTTTAAGTTTGTTTGGTTGCAAACTTAATGAATAATTCCGGATAAGAGGCATGAATCCCGCTACTTTTTCTTTCCTTGGTTGGCTACGCTTCCATGAGTTTCTTGATTTCCTCCGGGTCGCCAAGGAAATAATCATTCACGAGTTTTAAGTCATCATCGAACTCGAACACGTATGGAACGGCTGTTGGGAGATTCAGATGAACGATCTCTTCATCGGAGATGTTTTTTAAATATTTGATGATTCCCCGCAAGCTGTTTCCGTGAGCGGCGACAAGGATCTGGTCGGCGGTCCGGAGCGTCGAAGATAACCTCTTTCCAATAAGGGAGAATCCGCTCAACCGTATCTTTCAAGGATTCCGTACGGGGCAACTCTTTATCCGGCACGTCTTTGTAGCGGATATCGAAGCGAGGGTTACGAGGGTCGTCTTCCGATAGGGGAAGCGGGGCTATATCGTAACTGCGACGCCAGATCAAGACCTGCTCGTCTCCATACTTTTGGGCGGTCTCGCTCTTGTTCAACCCTTGTAGCGATCCGTAATGTTTCTCGTTCAGCCTCCAGCTCTTCTCCACCGGGATCCAGTCTTGGTCCATGCGATCCAATACACAATTCAAGGTTTTGACGGCCCGTTTTAAATAAGAGGTATAGGCTTTATTGAACACATATCCTTTTTCTTTCAATAGGTTGCCGGCCTATAAGCTTCGGCCACGCCTTTTTCTGTCAAATCCACATCGGTCCAACCGGTGAACCGGTTCTCTTTATTCCATATACTTTCGCCGTGGCGAAGCAATACGATACTTTTCATAGGTCTTTTTTATTTTTATGATTTGTTTTTTTCGAAATCCTCGATGACTTCTTTTAATATAGGTAGATGACTATGTTGTACATCCTTCGCTGCCGTGAGGAAAGTGACAACCGGATGCTTCTCGATCTCTCGTAAGAAAGGAATGAAATCCGGGTTCTGCTTGATCTCCATCCCGTAGCGACCTTGGAATACTTCCCAATGCCTGTCTTTATCCTCGTGGAACCATTGGCGTAACTCCTTGGATGGAGTGATGTCTTTTCTCCATTCGTCAAACTTCGCATCCTCTTTCTTCAGTCCTCTGGGCCATAGCCTGTCGAGAAGAATGCGATAACCATCCGCCTCACTTGGCTCCTCATAAATCCGTTTTAAAAGAATCTTTACCATTAGAAGTCTCATTTTGTGGTAAAACAGTAGAAAGAGGGATATTGTTGAGCCTTTCTTTAGGAACGGTATTTTTGCCATTATTCAATTTTCTTTGAAAAAAATCGTTTTTTTTGTTTAGTACATCTTTTGTCTCAACTGTATTAATTATAGAAACAAGAAAAAATGGAAATAAACGAAGACATATTGATCCGATACATCAATGGGATGTTGACCGAGGAGGAAGCTGCGGAGGTGAAAAACTGGCGGGCCGCTCTCTAGAAAACGAGAAACTGTTGGAGCAGGTCTATTTTACAGCTCAAGTGGCAAGTCGCCTAAAAGTCATGCGGACCGTGAACCCGGACGAGGCGTTGTCTCGTTTTAAATCAAGAATCCATAAGAAAGAGAAAAGATTAGCTTTAAGACAAGTGTTAGGTGTTATTCAACGGGCTGCGGCCGTGTTATTCATTCCAGTCTTTCTTTTATCCGCTTATTTGTTCATACAGCAGGGTCAAGGGAACGTGCGTACGCTAGCCGTACGCACGAATCCTGGGGTGGTTTCGGCATTCGATTTACCTGACGGTTCTAAGGTTTGGCTGAATGCCAATAGCGAATTGAGATATCTTTCGGACTTCAATGCGGATACCCGTACGGTGGAATTAACCGGACAAGGATATTTCGAGGTGACGAAGAATGCTCATAAGCCTTTTATTGTGAAAGCGGATAAAGATTACTCGGTAGAGGTGTTGGGTACTTCTTTCAATGTATCCGCTTACAAAGACGAGAGTATGATAGAGACCACCTTGGTAGAGGGATCGGTAAAGCTGAACGTCGTGTCCGGAGGAAAGCGAATGACACAGATGTTGAAGCCAAACGAGAAAGCCGAGTATCAAAAGGCGCTGGCAAGATCAAGGTGTTCGACGTGAATACCGAATATGACACGGCTTGGAAGAACGGGGAGATTATCTTCAGGAACCATCCGATGGATAAAGTATTGAAAACGCTGGAACGTCATTATCACGTAGTATTCGAGGTAAAAGATAACGAGATACTGAAGTCCATAATAACAGCCCGTTTCAAGGACGAGCAATTGCCTCAAGTATTGGAATACCTGAAATTGGCGTCGGGAATCCAGTATGCGATACATAAACCTACCGTTAAGGACAGTGGATCGGGAACCTCAGTCGTGGAAATATCAAAATGAGAAATAATGTGTAACCTTCTAAAATACGTCTGCCATGAAGAAAGAATAAACAAGGATTAAAAACATACGGAAGAAATATTGGCGTATTCTCCCGTACGAAAAGTCAAGAAGAGCTGTTGGCGCAGCTACAAATAACTTTATTATAAATAGTAACACTACAAAAATATGAATAAAATTGTAACCTTAAATGCTTTAAGGGGGAATAGTTATTCTCTTTTTCGAAAAATTCCGTTAATGATCAACATGGGGGTATGCGCATTCTGTTTGGTACCGGCCATGGTTTTCGCAGAGAACACGCATGAAGTCACAGTCTTAAACGCTCAACAACAGACACGAAAAGCAGTCGGTGTCGTTACGGACAAAACGGGCGAGGCTATTATCGGTGCTAACGTAATTGTCAAAGGAACTACCAACGGTACCATCACGGATATGGATGGCCGTTTCGAGTTGGATGTTCCTAACAATGCGACTTTACAAGTTTCCTATATCGGCTTTAATACGCAAGAGATCGTCTTTACCGGACAACCTTCTATCGAGGTTCAATTGGTCGATGATACGCAAGCCTTGGATGAAGTCGTGGTAACCGCTTTGGGTATCAAGCGTGAGAAAAAGGCTTTGGGATATTCTATGTCTGAATTGAAAGGTGAGTCCCTGACGCAAACCCGTGATGCTAACGTGGCCAACGCTTTGGCTGGTAAGGTAGCTGGTTTGCAGATCAAGCAAAATGGTACCGGTGTCGGTGGTTCCTCTCGTATCGTGATTCGTGGTAATAACTCTATTACTGGTAATAACCAGCCGTTGATTGTTGTGGACGGTGTACCTATCGATAACTTTAGCGGTGGTACGGATGACTATTGGGGTAACGGTAACGTGGATAAAGGTTCCGGTATCTCTGATATCTCCCCAGATGATATCGAGAGTATGTCCGTATTGAAAGGCCCGGCAGCCGCGGCGTTGTATGGTAGCCGTGCAGGTAACGGTGTCGTGATGATCACGACTAAGAAAGGTAGCCAGAATAAAGGTTGGGGCGTAAGTATCAATTCGAATTTCACGGCTGAGAACCCGATGCAAACTCCGAAGTTCCAAGATGTATACGGACAAGTATCGACGGCGCTTTCGATAATAATAAAGCGACGAGTTGGGGTGCCGTTATGGATGGTTCTCCTAAGGATATGGCGATGGGATCTCATCCCTATGCGGCTAGAGATAATAATCTGTACAAGGACTTTTTTGCGCACTGGTACCACTTGGACGAAATAGCGTGGATTTGAGTAAGAGCTCCGAGGATATCACTTTCCGTGCCGGTGTGACACGCTTGGATAATAAGGGGTTGTCCCGAATAGCGGAATGGATCGTACGTCTATTAATTTGCGTTCTACGGCTAAGCTGTCTAAATGGTTATCGGCTGACGTGAAGGTCAATTATGTAAGCCAGCATACGAACAACCGTGTGAAATTAGCGGGCGACCCGGATAATATCTTCCTTAACTATTTAAGTATGCCTCGAAGTGTGGCTTCTCTGACTATGACGCCTATAAAGATAATGATTGGAACGTGCGGACGGAAAGCCCGCTGGTTATCTGATCGACACAGGAGCCAACGCCAATAACCCGTATTGGTCCGCTTACCGCAATACGAACAAGGATAAGAAAGACCGTTTTATCGGATTCGCGGCCTTGGATTTCACGTTTACGGATTGGTTGAGCTTGAAGCTTCGCTCTGGTATGGATAATTACACCATCCAGTATGAGACGATTCGTGCGACAGGTAACCCGTATTGGGAGAACAACGGTAGCATGACTGCCAATATGGAGAAATTCACCGAGATCAACTCCGATTTCTTATTGACTGCTAAAGAACTGGGATCGATTCGGTATCGTAGGTACGGTAGGTGGTAATATGATGTACCGTAATTCTACATGGTACAAGGAATCATCCGGTGAGTTTGTGATTCCCGATTTCCATGCGATCGCCAACGGTAAGACACATGGTGGTGAGTATACTCGCAACCGTAAACAAATCAACTCGCTATATGCTACGGCATCATTGTCTTGGGACGACTATTTGTATTTGGACTTAACCGCTCGTAATGACTGGTCTTCAACACTTCCGAAAGACAATGACTCTTATTTCTACCCATCGGTAGGTGTTAGCTGGATTTTCACCCAAATGTTGAATAAGATGGGGCATAACACGGGTATTCTTTCTTTCGGTAAGATCCGTGCGTCTTGGGCTCAGGTAGGTAATGATACGGACGCTTATATGCTGCGTGACTATTATAATATCAGTTATGATATTAAAGGGGGGTATTTTTAATGCCAGCAACGAGGATTGGATGGCAAATCCAAATTTAAAGAATGAGACGATCAATCTTGGGAGTTAGGCCTTGAGTTGAAGGCGTTTGAGAATAGGGTTGGTGTCGACGTAGCGTATTATAAAAAGAACGCCAAAGACCAGATCTTAAAGATCGATGTTCTTCCGCTACAGGGTTCAAGAAAAAGATGATCAACGCCGGTAATATTGAGAATAAGGGTGTAGAGGTTGCGTTTAACGCTACTCCTTATATCTCCGAGAGTGGTTTCCAATGGGATACTCAGTTGAACTGGTCAAAGAATATCAACAAGGTAATTTCATTGACAGATGATACGAAAGAGCAGATCCTTAGTGACGCATCAGTAAGTTTCTTGAAGATCGTCGCTCACGAGGGTGGAGCCTATGGAGATATTTACGGTTACGCTTATCAACGGGATGATAACGGCAACATTATTATCGGTGCTGATGGTGTTCCTTTGAGAACGGACGATATGGTATTGTTGGGTAACAACCAGCCGAAATGGATGATGGGTTGGAGCAATACCTTGTCATATAAGAATTTCGTGTTGAACTTCATGTTCGATATGCGTTATGGCGGTGATGTGTATATGGGATCTATCCGTGCGGGTGCTTCATCCGGTAATTTAGAGATGACGTTGGATGGTCGTGATGGTATGGTTGTTCCGGGGGTATTGGCCGATGGTACTCCCAATACGAAAAGCATTACGGCTCAAGCTTATTGGAATGTCTTTCTAGCAATAACGTGACAGAGGCTTATATGTACGATGCGACAAACATCCGTTTACGTGAGTTGAGTTTGGGTTATAATTTCCCGAGAACGATGTTGGCGAAAACTCCATTTACTTCCGCTCGCTTGAGTTTCGTGCTCGTAACTTGTTCATGATTTATAGTAAGACAAAGGGATTCGACCCGGAGGCTGCTTATACATCTGGTAACGCTCAAGGTATCGAGTACGGTTCTATGCCTACTATGAGAAGCTTAGGTTTCAATATTAATCTGGCATTTTAATGAAACATAAATCTAAAAATGGAATTATTATGAAAAGTAGTATAAAGATATTAGCAGCTTGTTCGTTTATGATGCTGGGTGTGACTAGTTGCGACCTGACAGGTATAAATGAGAACCCGGATAAGCCGACAGATGATGTAAATTACAATATGAACGAACCTCGATTGGCCTCTAACGCTACGTGGTGGGATGATTATCGATGGTGATGTGGAACAACGCTTGAACCTTTGCAAATTGATTTCTACTCTCAAATGTTGATCGATGGCGGTGGCTGGGCAACTAAGAATTATATCCAAAATGACGAGTGGAACAATTTAACATGGCAAGCGTATCTGACACAGATTTCCTCTATCAATATCGTGATCCGTAGTTTGATGGAAAAAGATAAGGACTTATATGCTAATACGATGCTTTCGCTCGTATCTGGCGTGTGTATATCCATAGCCAGGCTGCGGATAAGTTTGGTCCGATGCCTTTCCCGGCCTATGCTACCGTAGAAGATAATCCTCCTTATAAATCGGTGAAGGATATCTATTATGAATATTTCACGGAATTGGATGAGGCGTTGAATAGCTTCAGCGATAGCGCTGAGCCTATATTCTCGGATGCAGGTATCGACTTGGTCTATAAGAATGACGTTTCTCTTTGGAAAAAATTTGGAAACTCCTTGCGTCTTCGTTTCGCTGTTCGTCTATCTGAGGTGGATCGAGAGAAATGTGTCGCTGAGGCAAATGCCGCTTTGACATCCCCTTGTGGCTTGATCTCAAGTAAGGCCGATAACGCTTATATGCCTCCAAAAGCGGATGGTTCTTGGGGACAAGACTATAACTATACGATGTTCCAGATTACTTGGAGCGGTCCGATCTGTATGTCCAAGTCATTTGAGAAATTAGTGACTAATATCGGTAATATCGATTGGCCTGCCGGCGTGGTAAACCAGACATCCGGAGTTGCGGTATCGAATGTACATCCCGCTAAGGTAGACCCTCGTGCCCCGAAGATGTTCCAGCCGGGTATTGAGAATGGTGATTGGAAGGGTTTGGTATACGGTGCGAAAGCCGAGGAGGCGAATACTGGTATTTATCAGTCTAAGCAATGTGCAGAGATGGGCTTTATTATTAAGGATGGTGCTCCGTATAAATCTCGTCCTTATGACATGTTCCTTCTGAGGAAGTTGATTTCTTGAAAGCTGAGTTGTTCGCCCGTAATTTGGTCGCCGGTGATGCTAAAGCTGCTTACGAGGCAGGTGTACGTGCTTCCTTCGAGACTTGGGGTGTATCGGGTGATGTTGAGGAGTATTTGGCTTCCACGGAAAAGAATGAGGCTGGTACCAGTGCGAAATATGACGATCAACAAGGCGCGGGCAATACGGCTTTAGAAAAGATCATCACGCAGAAATATATCGCCGGACTTCCAGATTTGGCGCAGGAAGCTTGGAATGACAAGCGTCGTTTGAACTTGCCTCGTTTGGATGTGGCTGTTTATCGAGATCAAGCTGTATACAATAATAGTGATACAAATATCTTGAATCCTCAAAATTTCATCAAACGTATGAAATACCCGATGAAAGAGCAATTGGTAAATGCTGCTGAATATGAGAAAGGCAAATCCATGTTAGGTGGGAAAGGTGATGTGGTTTCGACCCCGATTTGGTGGGATAAGAATTCCAACTATTGCACATCTTCTAAATAAACAGACAGACAGATTGATTATATTGGGCTTTAACAGAAGTTGATGGTTATTCTCGTTTGGAGATACTTATCTAGCGAAGAACAGTACTCCAAAGAGAATTTTTGTAATAATTGAATAGTATTAGATAATAATTCTTACATTTACCCATGATAAATTGTGCGTGTGTAAATTATGAGATTATATATTTATATCTTCATTCTACTATTATTATGTATATTCCCGCTGGCGCCCAACAGGAACGTTCGGAATCCTATATTCGTATCTCCGCTCCGGTTAGCTTGGCAGGCGCTTTGGATGAGATCGAGAGCCAAACCAATTATTCTTTTATTTATGACGCTCAGGTGATCAATTTATCGGAGAAAGTGCGTAAACCTTTATCCGGGCGTTCGGTTTTTCGAGATCTTAAATTTATTGTTTAAGAACACGGAGATCGTCTATACGGTCATGAATGACCAGATCATCTTGAATAAGAAAGAGGCGATAATCCAAATGCAACAAAAGCTGGATGGTAAGGTAAAAGGTATCGTGACCGACCACAAAGGAGAGCCTATTGCTTGCGTGAATGTGGTGGAGAAAGGAACGAGAAACGGTACGATTACGGATATGATGGCAGCTTTGTCTTGGAGCTTCCCGAGGAGGCTACTTTGGTTTTTTCTTATATCGGTTATCGTTCACGGGAAATTGAGTATGAGGGGCAATTGTCATTGAATGTGCAGTTGGAGGATGACGCCAGATTTTGGACGAGGTAGTCGTTACGGCTCTTGGTATCGAGAAGAAAGAATCTTCCTTGCCTTATGCCACCCAGTTAATCACAGGTGGGGAATTGGTAAGGGCCAAGGATTTTAATTTTATGAGTACGCTTTCCGGAAAGATGGCCGGACTCCAGATTAACCGGACTTCCGCCGGTCTGGGTAGCTCGTCCCGGGTGATTATTCGAGGTAGTCGTTCCGCGTCCGGAAATAACCAGCCTTTGTATGTGATAGACGGTGTCCCGATCTTGAGCATTAGCAGTGAGCAAGCCTTGACAACGATCGGAGGTACGGCCGATGCCGGCAACCGGGATGCGGGAGATGGTATCTCTAATCTAAATCCCGATGATATAGAGAGTTTGAGTGTCTTGAAAGGGGCTTCGGCCTCTGCGTTGTATGGGGGACAAGCGGCGAACGGTGTGATCTTGATCAAAACGAAAAAAGGTAAGGCCGGGGTACGGAATATTCATTTCTCCTCGTCGCTGACTGTCGATCAAGCGATCAGTCTCCCCAAGTTTCAGAATGAGTTTGGACGGATGGAAGGGGCGGAAACTTGTTGGGGAGACTGGGCTTCTCTTCCGGTCTATGACCCTGTCGGCGATTTCTTCCAGACGGGTATTACCGCTATTAACTCATTGATATTTACGGCAGGGAATAGCCATGTGCAAAATTATTTCTCGTATGCCAATACGACCGCACGGGGTATCGTTCCTAAGAATAATTTAAGCAAGCATAATTTTAATCTCCGTGAAAGTTCTTCTTTCTTTGATGATCGTTTGATCTTGGAGGGGCAGGTAAACTTGATACTCCAAACAATCAAAGGAAAACCTACGGCCGGGGGATTTTATATGAACCCGTTACAAGGTTTATACACGTTTCCTAGAGGGATGGATATGGCGCCTTATAAGGAGAACTTTGAGGTATATAACGAGAAACGGAATATGAACGTCCAGAACTGGTATACTACGATTACTGATTTTGAGCAAAATCCTTATTGGTTGGTCAACCGTACGGAAAACGAGGACAAACGTGCCCGTGTGTTGGCGTTGGCTTCCGCTAGTTTCAAGGTAACAGATTGGCTTACGTTACAGGGCCGTGGAAATATCGATTATGTGAATGATAAGTATCAGCAGGAAATATACGCTTCTACCTCTCCGGGTATCGCCGGTGAGAACGGGCGTTACATTTATTACACCTACCAGACTACGTTGCTCTATGGGGACTTGATGGCCAAATTGAATAAAAGCTGGATGATTTCTCCTTGAACGCCGCTATCGGTACGAGCATAACGGACACACGCACCAGTGCGTTGAGGCTGGATTCGAAAACGGCTTCCTTGTATTATCCGAATGTCTTTACGATCGCTAATATTAACATGTCGTCCAGTGCTACATTGAGGAGTCGGATGACGCGCGCCGGCAATGCAATCCTTTTTTGCTATGGCGCAGTTGGGATATAAGGAAAGCCTTTACTTAGATGTGACCGCACGTAATGACTGGTCATCTACCCTTGCGTTTAC
>ENA-OQAS01001281-OQAS01001281.1-human-gut-metagenome-genome-assembly--contig:-NODE-1281-length-12051-cov-2.612462_pt1 | contig 12051 bp, 8 predicted proteins | sample MGYA00242733_ERZ504523 | MGnify/ENA primary metagenome ERZ504523 (study PRJEB26092, sample SAMD00036239) | human gut metagenome | host: Homo sapiens | study: EMG produced TPA metagenomics assembly of... | reverse complement strand
CAACGCTGCATCCATCTTCTGTAACAGTTCTTCTGTCTGCTCTGGATTCTCTAAACTGCTACCATTCTTTTCCTGGTTTTCCCAGAAGAAATCATCCGTAAATGGTCTGTCTATCTCTTCTAAGATATGGTCTGTAACCGTATGCCCCACTGCGATCTGCATCCCGGTTTCATCAAACCAGACCGAATATTCATTTCCATCAATCTGAAAACCTTTTTCCCCCTTTGCGGTATTCACGCTTCACAAACTCCGTATATTCCTCCGGTGTCTGTTCACTCATGAAATTATAGATGATCCGGAGCTGGCTTGCTTTCCGGTTTCCTCCTGTCCGTAAGATCTCATCGACAACTTCCTCTGGAATCGGGATTTCTCCGGCATAAAGGGCAGCTGCTCTTTCCTCGATCTGCCGCCTTTGTTCATCTGCGGTGGGATATTCGGGCAAAGATAAAGCAGAGGCGATCTCTTCCTCTGCTTTACTCAATCCATCTTCTCTTGTATCTTCGACTAACTGTATACCAATTCCATCAAGATGCTCTCTTCCGCTGTTGCCATCAGTACGTTCATGTGTGCTGTCCATGCCATCGGATCTGCTTCCTTGTCCGGTGCCGGATTCTTCTCCAGCAGTTTCTCCATCTGGCTGTCCATTCTCTCCTGTGCTGCTTTCTCGATCTGTTCCAGATGGCTGTTCAGCTTCCCGGTCAGGAACAGGCTCTGATAAAGGCTGTTCTTGTGTTCTTTCAGAAATGTCCTCCGCAGCATCCCGTATTTCCCGATCGTTACTTCTTCCTCTTCGACGGTCAGATTCGGAAACAGGTAATCTCCCTTGCGATGATATGTCAGTTCCATAATCGGTTCCTCCTTCATTTTCAATATTTTCTTCTTTTTTCGTTTCTGCATCCTGGTTTTTAGTTTCACGCATTAACGTGGTAAAGTTATTATAATTCCTTTCATTGGAATTTTCAACCTCTTTTCTCGCTTCTTCCAGAGAAATTTTATGTACGGTCTTTCCAATATCAATCAGAATACTCTCACTGAGCTGGCTTGCCGCATTTCCAAGGAAGGTGAGAACTGACAGATGGTTATAATCTGTAATATGCATGAAGTCCTCTTCTTCCAGAAGTTCCATCGGGTCAAGCCCGCATCGCCTGGAAAGCAGATAGTAAACACTGTCTGTTGCCAGCTGACGGAAATCACTGCGAATCGTCACCTCATCCAGATCTTCCAGATAAGTACCTTCTACAGCATATTCCAATCCGTCCAGGTATTCCTCCAGATTATCACTGACCATTTCCCTTGCGACTGCCATCAATGCATCCTGCAAAGTTGCTGTATCCTTTTCTTCCAGAGCATAGACCTCTGCCAGATGGGTGAGGATCTCTTCTCTCTGGTGTTCCTGCATCTGCCACAGATACGGGCTTCTGCCCCCGGCTACCATATGGGTATCCGAAATATCAAACACATAACGAAGTTGGTATTCTGCCAGGTTTCATCAAACAGGGCAATTCCTCTTGCACCACGATTTACCCAGCGTAACATCTTTTCATTCCATAGTTCCAGTGATGCACAGGCTGTTGCGTCTGGACGCTGTGCATGGATCAGAAGCTGGTCTGAAAAAGAATAACGATATAACCTTGATGCTGTGTCCATATAATCCATCCAATCCCCTGGCGAACTGCTCACTGATACGGCATGTTCCTGCACCAAGTTTCGGATGTCCTGTAGTTTAGACATTAAACTTCCCTCCTATCAATAAAAAACAGCCCACTCTTTTTTAGAATTGGCTGCATAAAATGTACTTTACTTTTCGGAGAGAAAATGCTATATTCTAATTGAAAAGAGTAACCGCCCACAAGGTGGATGCTCCTGGATTAGGTTTTAATTTATTTTGCTCTCAAAGAGAGCTGCCTATCCTGTTGGCAGACAGGGTAGGCTATTTTTTTCGCTTGTTGTCCCTATTATCCAAATAGGCAAGCAAAGCAATCAGAAACGTACCGCCTAAGAACAATAAGCTCAAGACTTCGTATGTATCCATTCGCTCCACCTCCCTTCTTCTGTATCCCTTAACGGAATCTGAAAATCCAGGAGGTTTTACCAACCCTGTACACGGTTGCTCCAGTAATATTCTAACAGGTAACTCTCCGCAAAGCAATTCCTTTTTACTTCATACGGTTTTATATTCTGTTTTTCTCTTATCCTCTGGCCAATGCAGTTTCCATTCCAGATATTCCTCTTCTGTAATTCTTCCATCGCCCAGTTTCTGCTTTTTCCCCATCCATTCCTGCAGATAAGACATTGTTTTTTTATCCCTCATTGTGATTCCAACTATTTCACTTTCTGAATCATTTAGCAGGAACAGATGAAAAAGCCCTCTATTTTCTTCATCCATCCAGAATAAAGTTTCCATTAATTCGTCCATTGTCGCAATTCCAGGACTTAAAAAATTTCGGACATCAACTTCCAATATTTCTGCTATCCGGATAAGCGTTTCCTGCTTCGGTGTACGCTGTCCACTTTCATATTGGGCGATTCTCACATCTGCACTATTTTCTCCATATCCTAACCTACACCCCAGTTCTTTTTGAGTTATGTTACGAAACATACGGATTTTTCTTATTCTTGCTCCTAAATTCACTTATTTCTCCTTTTCAAAAGGAGCTGTTCGATAATCACAGCTCACAAACAATAATCTACGCTTAAACAAATACAGATGTGTATAGCAATAAATATACACATCTGCATTACTAAAAATCTATAAATTTCCCTGATATTCAAAGTATATCTGCATAATACTTTCCATTAGTCTTATAAAACATCACTTTTGCTGGAAAATAATTCATTCCCATCGCCGCCATTCCAACAACACTACTAGCCCATTCACTTAGCTCGTCTGGAAGCCGAAAGCACTCAGATTTTCCATCTTTTAGAATTGTTACTGTTGGAATAAATTTCTGATCTACTCCAACCGATAATACCTCAAAAGTCTGCGAACCTTCATGCAACGGTAAAAGAAGCTGCTTTCTTGAATCATAGTATACTTTCCCACCCCTTTGGTTTAAGTATGACTCTTTGTTAAAAGGGACTACCGGCTCAATAGGCAATTTGAATTTTCTTCGACCAAAATATCTTGCCAACTGTTCGCAAGCAAACGCATTAAAGTATTCGCCTTGCATATCTATATCAGCTCGAATTTGTTCGACGGATTCAAAATGATTCATAAAATTAAGCAAAGAATTAAATACAACCAAATCATCCGAATATATGCCAGCATAAGATTTATACCAGGCAGGTTGCCACTCACAAATAAGCCGATAAAGCTTTTTATAGAGTTCTAACTGAACTTCATTTAAGCAAAACCAACCTGTATCCAATATCTTCTTATTTGTACTTTCATCCAAAGATTGATATCTCAAAGAATCATTCAATGTCTTCAATAGTTTAGATACAATACCTGCCAGCATGTCTGCTATACGGAGCCCCGGATATTCTTTAGAATCTGCTTCATCTGAATTATTAAGACCTATTTCACAAGCTGCTTCCAATGTTTTGCTCCGTTCCTCTTTTTCGCCCTCTTTATCAATAATCAAATTATAATTCAATATATTTTTTTCTGCCAGATATTTTTTGAACCCATCAAAAGACATGTGGTAATCCCAAACAATCTCTGAAATATCCGAAATATCATTAAGTACGAATAAAATCTGCTCAAACGCCTCCGTTTCTTGCTGCTTTAATTGAGGATTTTTTTATTACATTTAATCCTATTCCGGAAAAACTTTCTTAGTTCCTCTAAAAAATCATTGGGTGATTTGTAAATGTACTTAATAATTTCTTTCGGGCGATAGACAACAAGAGCCTTTGTAATGGAATATTTCATTAAGTCTGCATCAAAAAGAAAACCATTCTGTACTTTCGGAAAATCTGTAATACAAGATATTCGATCTTGCTCGAAACAGAAAAGTAAATATGCGTATCTTTATCAAAAAGTGATAAAAAGTCATTTACAACCTGCGCGTTTTGCTTGTTAAGAGAAGCAAAACCATATTTAAATTGTTTTTGTTTAAGCATTGTACTTTTAATTTCCCCATTATGATCTTTTCTGTCCGCATATTTATTTTCAAAAGTGGCATACCGTTGTAAAATGTTAGCTTCCTCATCTGACCATCCCACAATCATAGTTACGAAATTATCATAGTAATTATTTGAATTTATTGTATCATAATTGATTTTTCGGCTATGCTCAGACTCATCATAGTAAAAAGTATATTTGGACATTTCACAACCCCTCTTTCATATAAAAGATAATTTAAAATTAACTGCCCAGCAGAACATCTCCATCCTCTTATAAAGCCGCCAAATTTCTTATATTTATAATAATATAAAATCTCAAATACTACAATCATAAGATCTGGAGCTGTATTGCAACTGCAGCCCCAGAACCTTATTCTATTATTATTTACGTTTTCTTCTGACTGCCACTACACTTCCCAGGCATCCTGCTGATACCGCAAGTGCCAGCACAAAAATAACAATATTTGTGTTATCTCCTGTTTTTGGTGAATTGGATACGGAAGTCGCATCAGAACTATGGGAAACAGGAGTGCTGCCTTCCTGTTTCTCTGAAGTTTCTGGAGTATCTTTTTCTGGAACTTTCTCATTTGTCAGATCCAGAGTATATTCAATTACAGGAGTATGGTCATTGACATACTCAAACTGAATCTTATGCTCGGTTTCATCTAACTGATAGCCATCCAATGTTTTTGTTTCTTTCAGGATATATGTAATTGCTTTTTTATACTGTCCACTCTTAAATGTTGCAATCGGATAATTCTTTGATTCTGCATGGCCAGCACTGTCTGTTACCAGAGTTTCCAGAACTTTACCTTTGCTGTCACAGAGGGCAAATTCTACCCCCTTCATCGGCTTCTTGGAGTCTTTATCTGTTTTATTTAAGATCACCTTGCCCATTGCCTGTTCATCTTCCATTTTGGCTCCCTGAATATCTCCGGTGTCCTTAATCTCAAATGTCACTTTATTTGCCACAATGTACCCTTCGGTGCTGTTTCCTCCAATAATGTATAAGTACCGATTGGAAGTTTCTCCACATAATGGGGTTGATCACCAGACGTCCAGCTTTCCATAACTTCCTGGTTTTCATTAAGAATATACAGTTTAGCACCTTTGACCTCGCTGCTTCCATCTGTCATATCAACTTTACTGATCAGAATTTTTGTTGTATCATCCTGCATTTCTACTTTCTGTATATCTGCAGTATTTTCTACTACAAACGTAATGGATTCTGCAGTTGCATAACCATCAGCAGGAATTGTCTCTGTTAATGTATATTTCTTTCCAACTTCCAGTTCCTTAATGATGTGTGGTGTGCTTCCGGAAGTCCACTCATCCACAACGTTTCCCTCTGAATCGGATACTTTCAATTTTGCACCTGGTAATTCTTCCCCGGTTGTAATATCTGATTTTGTGATTTCAAAAGTAGTTGGCTCATCTTCATAAGTGAACTCAAAGGATACTTCTGCAACCTCTTCTCCCGCATAAGCAAAATCAAATTCCTTGATTTCTTCTGTTGTCACAAATCCAGCAGGAGCCTGCACTTCTTTTACATAGTAGTTGCCATTGATTGGAAGATCTGCCGTAAATACAATCCTTCCATCCTGATCCGTAGCTTTCTGCTCGATCATGTATCTGCTTTCAGGATTACTTCGCCTTCTGCATTTAAAATATCATTCTTTGTATAAAGTGCAAATACTCCGCCTTCCAGAACACGGTCTGTATTTTTTCTTTCTTAACTACAGTTACTTTTGCTTTCTGGCGGTTATTCTGCCAGTCCTCATCATAAGTCACAACCGGAGTATTCTGATCACGATAAGTCAGATCAACCTCTCTGATTTCTCCATCCAGAACATATCCATCCGCCGTCTCTTTTTCCTTTACATAATATTTGCCTAAAGGAAGATCTTCTGATCTTGCATATCCAAGAGCATCTGTCGTAATTGTTGCTACCAGTTCGTCCTTTTTATAATAATCACTGCTTTCCCCATCTGCAGCCTTGATATCCTCCGCTGCATAAATTTCAAAAGTAACATCTTTCAAAGAACCTGTAACATAGCCAAATGCTGCGTCCATGCCGCCTGCCAGCATATCTTTCCAGGTAACTTCTTTGACAAATTCACCTTTTTTATTGATGATGATTCGTCCAACCGGAACAGCATCCTTCATTTCTACTTTTTGAACATCTGCAGTATCAGAAACTGTAAATTTCACTTCCTCCGCCTGCAGATAACCATATGGTGCAAACTCTTCCCGAAGTGTGTAGGTTTTTCCCACATGGAGTCTTTTTATTACATGAGCTTTTCCTTTTACAGAAGTCCATTTTTCTACTTCTTTTCCGTCTGAATCCAAAACCGTCAGTGTTGCTCCGTCAAGTTCCACACCTGTTGTAATATCTGATTTCGTAAATTCAGTTGTTGTCGGCTCATTCTTAAAAACGGTTTCCAGTTTTACTGTTTTTACTTCCTGTCCCTGATATTTCGCAGTCACCTCAATCTGCTCATCTGAAGATACAAAACCATCTGGTGCTGCCAGTTCTTTTATATAATAAGTTCCAAATGGCAGATCCTGCTCAAAAACAGCTTTTCCATCTTCACCTGTTACCGCTTTTGTAAGCAGTTCGTCTGCTTTTACCAGTACCTTGTCCCCTGCTTTTATATCCTCTTTTGCGTAAAGACCAAACTCTGCTCCAGAAAGCCCTTTCTCATTTTCAGCATCTTTTTTCACAACTGACACTTCTACTTTCTGGCGGTCATTTATAAACTCTGCACTCTGTGAGATCACTGGTGTATCCTGGTCTGCATAGACGAAAGAAATCTTCTGTTCTTCTTCATTTAATACAAATCCCTCCGGTGCAGTCTTTTCTACCACTTGTATTCTCCTAGAGGCAGATTATCAAGCTCTGCTTTTCCGGATTCATCCGTTGTCAGTTCTGCAACTTTTTCACCCTTTGCATATTTCAGGATTCTTTTTTCCTGTGTCATCTTTCTGGAAATCAGCTGTATAAATATCCTCTGCAGCATACACTTCATATACTGCACCGGAAAGATTCTGAACTTCATACTTAAAATCATTCTTATAGGTCGAAAGAACCTCTCCTTTTTTCTGTACAGTGAGTTTTCCTTTCACCGGATGATTCTCATATACAACTTCAATGATTGCATCACCTGATACCGGATCCGTCTGATACAGGGTATTGGTATCCACCTGTATTTCGACATAATTTTTGTTAATGGTATAACCGTCCGGTGCTGTTACCTCTTCGATTCTATAATGACCAATTTTTAAATTCTGAGGCAGTATCAGATATCCATCTATATCTGTGAAATATGAGGTATGTGTAACAGTTGTCGGGTATGTAGTTACCTGCTCTACATATTTTTCATGATCCATATCATAAATTTTAAACTCTGTTCCCGGAATTAGAACAGATTTTTTAGTCTCATCATCCTGTTTGATAATTTTCAGTTTTGCAGAAAATTCTTTATCCAAAAGAACTCTCCATGTCTGCGGCTCTGTTGGTTTATTCTCTGTAATCCGGACAATAAAATCATCTACAGGTTTGTAATTATGGGGTGTTGTAGTTTCTCTCACCAGATATGTTCCATATGGAATTGCAATGGATTTTACATAGCCTTTCTCATTTGTAAAAATTTCCGTTGCTCCATTTTCACCGATCACAACTGGCTCTGCAGAGGAAAAATCATAATTTCCATCCTCTTTTACCACCAAAGAAGATACCAGATATGCACTAAATCCAGCTCCGGATAGTAATGCAGCATCTGTGTCTCCATTATTGGCAGCTTTAATAAGTTCAAACGGCTGTTTCTTCACCGTTTCCAGTGAGGTACACTCTTTTTCTACAACCGCTGTCAGATCACCTTCATCACTGCATACAAGATCATATTCATGCTCGTCTGCCAGATATCCTACGGATGGGGTAATTTCCTTGATGTAATACTCTCCAAGATAAAGATTCTCTATCCTTGCTTTTCCTTCTTTATCGGTAGTTAGCGTACCAATCTGGCTTCCGGCTTTATAAATAACGCCTGTCTTTCCATCTGGATGGGTAATGTCGTTTCTTGCATAAAGTCCATACACCGCATTTTCCAGGGAAGCATCTCCCTGTGCCTTATTTTCTTTTGTCTCGGCATCTTTTTTATTCAAAGAGATTGCAGCACTGACCCTGTCATTCACAAAAGTATGACTAAAAGAAATTTTTGCCTGTTCATCATTGGTATAACTGAACTGGAAAGAATAAGTATCTTTCTCATTTCTGACATAACCAGCCGGAGCCTGGACTTCTTTTACATAATAAGAAAATCCCACTGGAGGATCTGCTTTAAATGCTGCTTTTCCATCAGTACCAGTAATTGCAGTCTCAATCAGAGCATCTTTTTTACCGCTACTTTTCCATCCACAGTTTTCATATCCTGCGCTGCAAACAGAGCAAAATGCCCTCCGGATAGTGTATTTTCAGTATCTTTGTCTTTCTTTATCACCTGCACCACTGCTTTCTGACGGTCATTTGTAAAGGTAGTCTCTGAGAAAGCCGCTTCTGCAGTCTGCCCTGCATAAGAAATGGTTACTTTTTTTGTTTCTTTTGCATTATAAAAATTTTCCGGGGCCTGTGCTTCTGTTACATTATAGCTTCCAAGCGGAAGATTCTTTACCGTTACAGAACCGTTCTCACCTGTGATCAGATTTTTCGCTACTTCTGCGCCTTTTTTGTAAACTGTTTTTCCACCTGCTGTTACAATATCCTCGGCAGCATATACGTTATAAACGGCTCCTTTCTGACGGCGTTTCTCATACTGGAATGAAGTTCCATTTTCATCAGATACAGCTCCTACAAAAACTTCTCCCTCTTTATAAACGGTCAGATTTCCTTTCTGCTCTTTGTCCGTTACAGTCTGTTTGGTTGTACTGCCAACTACTAATTTCACTCCATACGAAGAAGCCTGGACAACATAACCTTCCGGTGCTGTAATCTCTTTTAAGTAAACAGTATCCTGTGTCTTGGTAAGAGTTACTCGTGAAGAACCATTGCTGTCTGTTGGCGGCATCTTAACAATCAGCTTTGTGCAGGCGTTATCACTATATACTCCATACACGGCTCCGGCCAGATTTTTCCCAGTATCTCCATCTTTCTTTGTAATTTCGATAACTGCTTCTTCCGGCCAGTCAACTGTAATCTGCAGATCAGCGGAATCCGTATAGTAGCCAAATCCAATATCCTGTGAACTCTCCAGTTTTAAAAGCATTGCATGGAAATTCAGGGGAAATTGGAAGTGATCGCATACTTTCCTTTCAGACTGCCATATTGGCTGTTGTAGCTACAAGATGAAATTTCTCTCCACCTTTTACAGTGACATTTCCAGATGCCGTCTTTCCTGTAGTTTCGTTGACAAGGCTCACACCATTTTCCAGATGAATGGTAATGGTAAATGCTTCATTTGCCTTCCAGGTAAAACTTTCTGTTTCCTTTCCCGTTGCATTAACGGAAAGTCCTGGAAGAAGTTTCATTGCTGTCGGATCAGGCATTTTAGCAAGAGCTGCTTTAATCTCTTTCAGCATATTTTTAGCGGTTGTAGAAAGCGCACCTCCAAATCCGGATTCGCCATCATATAAATAATCAACCAGATAATGCTGCATGGCTCTTGTCTCAGAACTGCATCCATATTTTTCCATGATGGATTTTACATTATATCCGTTGAATGTATGTCCCCATCCAGGACCGCCATATCCATAGAACAAAGCTTTCCGCAGATACTTATCATCTCCGCCCTCATCCAGTTCAACCATATTTTTATACGTTGTCCCACTTGGAGGTGACTGCATGGAGTGCTGCATACAATACGCATTTACTGTATAAGTCTTTCCGCCTGCTTTGTAACGAACATATTTGTAGCTGTCATTTCCACCCTGTCCCATAACTGTATCAAACGGATGAAGCTGGCCATCTGAATAATAGTAATATTTATTTGCTTCAATATTTGTTGCATCATCCCATGGAGTATCGGTTGCAAGTAACATGATACCATTTTCTGCCTGATCCATGGAAACACTTAGGTCAATGTCATCTGCTGGCATTTCAAAACTGAATTTATCCGATTCTTCGTGATAAGTCACCTCTGAATACAATAAATCTTCTGTATTCTCTGTCTGGTTTGCCTGTACTTTTGTTGTTCCTACTGCAATTAAGCTGCCTTGCGGCATATCTCCGGAAAATACAACGGTTTCTCCTGGCTGATACTGTCCATCTTCATGGTTCAGCTCAATATGAAATTCCTCTCCACGAACAATATTTACCTGATAATTTCCATCTGCATCTTCTGTTTTCTCTGTTTCATCTGTAAAAGAGTCGTCTGTCGCCTCTGGCATTTCTTCCGGATCTGTATCTGTAATTTCTTCAAATGTGCTGTCTGTATCCGGATTATCATCTATGGCAGGTTCTTCTGTTGAAACTTCCTCAGACGGATTTTCCGGGATTGGTGTATCTATTGGCTCTTCCTCAACCGGAATTTCTGTCGGAGTTACTTCTTCATAGATTTTATCCTCTGACGGAATTTCTACATTTACCTCATCCTGCACAGGTTCTTCACTCTCTGCAGTGCCTATGGCTGGTTCCTCGCCTTCTGCTTCATTCTCATCTTCCTGGTTGCTTACAGATTCCTGATTCTCAGATTCAGCAACCTGCACCACCGCTTCCTTTACAATCAGCTTACGATTGATCTGATAAATTGGGTGGCCACTTACTGGCTCTACATAATAAACAGCTTTGTATGTATCTTCGTAATCTGTTGTAAAGTCCTGCTTTTCCTCATTTTTTGCCTCATGGAAAGTGATCTTCACCTTTTTTCATCTGGTATTTCCAGTCCGGTAAAATCTTTCTCCACTTCAAAAATACTGCCTGTTTCCAGTTCCAGATCTTTTGCTTTTACCACCTCATCTGCATCAAGTTCATTTTTTACCTTTTCGTATAACGGTGGCTCTTCTGGCACTACATCTGCCGCATAGGACAGTATTGGAGATAGAATTGTAGATAACACTGTAAGCATTGCCAAGAATCCCGACAAAAATCTTCTCATATTTTTTTTATTCTTCATTCTTTTTTCCTTTCTTCCGTTCCGGGAAAATCAACTGAAACTTTGGATTTCCGGTTTCTGAAACCTCCATCTTTATAGTTGCTTCATACTTCCTTTTTGTTTTCTCTGATACCAGATCTTTGAAATGCACCTGCTTCTCACTCAGCAGCTTCCTGACAGTTGCTTCATCAAGTATTTTTCCCTGACTCTCAAAAATCGGTTATTTTTCCATAAAGTAAAACTGCAATCACTTCCTCGAACAATAATAATTTCTCTTTCCCACATTAAACCTTATTGCCATCATCTTGGGCATTTTCCAATTTCTTTCCGACCATCTGAAAATAGTTTCTGGTATTCTTCCACTGGCTGTCCCATTATCACTTACCAATTTGGTAACCATTTTTTCAATTTCGAAGAGAAATTCTTCTACATTTTTCTGGCCTCTGGAAATCAGTGTCAGATCATTTTCCCATTCTGCTGTAAGTTTTGGTGATTTGATCATTTCCGGAAGAATCCTGATCAGATTTCTTCCATCTGCTGTAGGTAATATCTGCTTCTTTTTACGCTCAATAAAGCCTTTCTCAATCAGTTTTTCAATAATCGCTGCCCTGGTAGCCGGAGTTCCAAGCCCTTTTCTCTCTGCGTCTTCTATCATATCCGAACTTCCAGCGTGTTCCATGGCACTAAGGAGCGTATCCTCTGAAAGCTTTTGTCAAGGGGGTGCGTGGATATTTTTTATATTACTTACGCAGATTCTCTCTCTGCTTCTGCCTGAATAATGCGTTTCAACCTGTCCTCAGCAGTCAAACCGCTACTATGGTCAAAAACACTTTGACTTTATAATTTGTTTTGCCTTGCTTAATCACAAAACTCCATCCGGTTTGTTTTTCTCCGAATG
>ENA-OQAS01001279-OQAS01001279.1-human-gut-metagenome-genome-assembly--contig:-NODE-1279-length-12056-cov-1.976863_pt1 | contig 12056 bp, 18 predicted proteins | sample MGYA00242733_ERZ504523 | MGnify/ENA primary metagenome ERZ504523 (study PRJEB26092, sample SAMD00036239) | human gut metagenome | host: Homo sapiens | study: EMG produced TPA metagenomics assembly of... | reverse complement strand
TCTCCGATACGGAAATACTTAGACGCTTCTTCAATGGTAAGGGTGTATTTTTCCCATACGGGAATATCGTTGTTATTCATCAGATACCCCCTTTCCCATGTTTCGTGTCATACTGGATATAGGGCAAAAGATAGAACAGGAATATGGCCTGCGTATATCTATCCAGAGAGCACCAGCTATGCCCGTGCCACCAAGCCCTGCCAGACGGTGGTTATGCAGAAAGTGATTGGGACGATATATACACGAATGATAACGGCACTACCGGTAAAGCACCCCGCATCAATAGACCTCTCCGCATCCGTGCAGCCTACGTACCGCCCAGTGGCGTAACTATCCAGTGACAACCGCCAAACTTAATTCCGTGTCTTACTCACTGCCCGTCTGTAGGAAACCCCTCTACAGGCGGGCAGTGCTGTTTTTATTCTCCCGGTATGTCTTTGGCCTGTACAACCGACATGCACACGCACGTTTTATACGTCGGTCGGGATAGAAAAAGGTGTGACAATATCAAAAGAACCTATTCAACAAAAAGAGGTTTGTAGCCTCCCCAAAAGCCCCTCAAACCTATGGCAAAGGCATCAAGGGGCTTTTCTTCTATCAGCGAAACAGTAATAGACATTTGGGTTCGCGTTATCTGATTGTGTCGTCCGCAAAACACCTTCGGCGTCGGAACTTATCTGTCATCCGACAGAAATACGATAATAAATATAGGATTTCTTTACCGCTTTTTATTTCTTCTTCAAGAAACGTTCCGTGAGCCATTTGCGCACCGGGAGATCATAGCACTTCAGGCAGGCATAGGCAAGCGCGAACGCCCCGACGAACGTGAGCAGCATGTAAGGAAGGCCTTCGGCAAGTGTCGCCTGACGGTTGAACGCCCATGCCGTATAAATATAGACCAGCGGATAGTGGGTGATATAGACGGGATAGGATATGTCGCCCAGAAACTTGCATACGGCAGCGGAGCGTTTGCCCGTTATCCTGCCTCCCGCTCCCATCGAGACGATAACCGGGAAAATGCAGATGATGCAGAAAGCCTCGTAAAGCCCGTTCATCCAATACCCGTCCTCCCCACCGATACGGGGCGCGGAAAGCACGGCGATTATCATCAGGCTGCACCACCCAAAAGCATTCTTGCGGGTGCGTATCAGCCAGCCAAGCCGGGACAGGAGCAGTCCGCCAAAGAAGGGGTACATCAGCCGGACCAGTCCCACGTACTGCTGTTCCCAGTTCAAAGCCCATCCGCCACGATGTCGCCGGCAGGTGCGGCAAGCAGCGGTGTACCGTGAAGCACGCCGCTATCGCCACGAGGACAGTCAATGCCGTCTTGCTGAACTTGCGGATGAACAAGGCGTACAATATGTTGCCGATGTATTCGTAGTAAAGCGACCATGCCGGCCCGTTTAGCGGGTGCATTTCCATCCATCCCCGGACGTCCCACTTCAGCGGCAGAGGCAGTAACGTACAACCCAGCAGCATGACCAGCAGCACCGCACCGGCGGACACGCCCTCCATTGCCGGATAACAGGGGGCATCCTGAAACCAAAAGAGCGCGGCTCCCACGATACTCCCCATGATCACCATAGGCTGTAGCCGGATAAGACGACGCTTGAAGAAGGTTCCCGTGCTCATCCGGTTCCAACGGTCATCGTATGCGTAGCCGATGACGAAACCCGAAAGCATGAAGAAGAAATCGACTGCCAGATAGCCATGATTGATAATCTGGTTCAGATGGTTGCCGCCGGAATGCGCTTCCAGCAGATGAAAGGCCACTACCATAGCAGCCGCCACACCGCGCAGTCCGTCCAGAATCTCGTAGTGCGGCTTCGAGGTCAGATAAGAGTTTTGCATGTTCATGAATTATACCGGTAAAAGACTGAATGCAAAGATAGTATATAATAAATAATTACGATGTTCGTTACCGATTAGAAAATATCAAACAGTCAGATTCCGTTTAAAAAGAGAGCCGATCTTCACAGACAGGCTCTCCATAAACGAAAAAAAATGTTTTTATATCGTATGAACAAAAAGTATTATTTGAGATGCAGCATAACCTTTGTATGGCGGTTGGCCTCATTGGGCGCATAATCGGAAATGCCGCTTGGTGAGTTTTGGTTATCTTGTCGCCCGACACCCCACGTTTGATTAATTCTTCAGCGATATAATCGGCTCTTGATGCACTCAAGACATTGTTTACGGATGCTGTTCCGGTCATACTGTCAGCTGCACCAATGACGCTTACCGATAACCCGTACTTCTTCGCTACTCTTGCCAACTCGTCGAGATTAAGCGTCTGGGAGGTATCCGTGAGACGCGCCGTATTGAGTTGGAAGAAGAAATACACGGGTGAGCCGATACACTCTTTTCCGTTCTGCATACGAGCCAAATATTGCATACAGAGTGTGTCTTGACCCGCACAAAGGGGAATTGTGTCGGCAGATTGTGTACCCTTCCCATCCAAGGGAGATTTCCCGTCCCACTTCCGGTTCTTAAGTCTCGCTTGAAGCGAGTTCAGACCGCTGTAATTGTTTTTGGGATAACGGTTGCCGTCGAATGCATCGTCGTCATCAAAGATGGCTGTACTTGTCGAGCAATCCTTCGATTTCCAGAATCTTTTTCAGCTCAGCGAGTGTCCGTCGGTCTCTGTCATGCTGCCCTGCATAAAGACGGTTCTCTTCCGACAAAGCATTTACGCGCTCGACAAGCCACTGATCGCGGCGGATATAAGGACTTGGGTCTATGGCGCGTTCCAACCGACCCTGCCGATATGAAAAGAAAATCCGGCGGTAAGCGATAACATGTGGTCACCAAAACGGTTCTCCTTACCATACCCGTCGAAATCTTGGAAAGTGGTTGCGCCGGAGAGTTCCACGAGGGCGCTTACCCTTTTGGAAATCCGGTACTGCCCCTGTATACCATAAGAGACTGCAAACGGGTTATGCCCGTTGGTCGCATGATGCAGCAGCCCGATACCGGCAAAGGGAGCCAGATGCCAGCGTACCTGTTCCTGACGGGAATAACTGCCGCCGAGCACATTCCATAGCAGATCCGCATGGAGGTGGTGGTATTCCTGCACGGCCAGCGTACCGTCCTTGAACTGCAAGCCGCTATAATTTATGCGTGCGCCTACCCACGGGGTGAACCACTTGCCAATGGCAAGGCTATACGAGGGTTTCAACCTCCCGAACAGGTCTTCGCAGCCAAGCGGGGTGCCGAGAAAGGCCGTCGTGCCTCCGGCGATACTGACGAACCAGTTGCCGTTTCCCCGTGCCGGGACGACCACTCCGTCAAGATATGAGGGCTGTAACGGCTGCAGCAGTTCAGTGTCATCGTAACGGAACATGCAGCGTACAGTATCCTTCTCCGTGGGTTGTACATCCGCACGGGCTTGCAGCGTACAGAACGCCGCAAAGATAAAGATGATATTCTTTGTCATAATTCCAATTTTTTAATTGTAATCTATTCAGTTTTCAGGCAATCTTTGCCATTTATCGTTTGGGCTTTTTGCCGATGGCCGGACGCATCATGCGGCTCGCCATTCTCATGCAGCGGAGCGCCCATGCCCGGTTGTCCTCGTCGTCATCGCGTCCCCATTTGAGGTCACTGCCGCCACCACCTCCGCCACGTGTTTCGGCAAATGTAGTGGCATCATCGACCATGCCGAGGAACAACAGTGTGGCGCAGTGCATGACTTCCGTGCCTTGTTCTGCCACGGAGCGCACGAGGGTGCCATCGAACAGTTGCCGTTCGGAGGGCTTCATACGTGCCGACAGTTCCCGCCACTCATCGACCATGTTTTCCAGCATGGCATCCTTGAGCAGGCTGTCCACTTTGGAATGTACATCACGGGTGTATTCGTAGGCTTCTTCCTTAAGCTGTTCCGTGCGTTCCTGAATGGCATCCATATTCTCTTTGAGGTCGGAAAGCTGTCGGTCGGCAGTCTGTAACTTCTCCTGTTTGTCTGCCAGTTTCCCTTGGATAGCGACCAGTTCTTTTTCGAGTTTCTCTTTCTCGGCGGATATGGCCAAGGCATCGTCTTTTCGGGAGTTCATGTCATTTTCGAGTGCTGCCAGTTGGGCCTCCTTTTCGGATTTCTCTCGTCGCAGGTTTTCCACCATTGAAGTGAGACCCTTTACCCTGCGCTCTGCCAGCCGTATATCCGAATGAAGATCGGAAAGCACTTTTTGGTGGCGGTCAATATTCTCCTCGATAGTTGTACACTCTTCCGAGAGCATACGGCGGTATTCTTCCGTCGTCCTGTGCCGTGCGCCGGTCTCGGCGACGCTCCGGCCTCTCGCCATTCCCCATTTCGTGTTGACCTCGGCGAAAAAGTCCGTATGGAGCTGTTTCATTCTCGCACTATATTCGAACTTGTCCTTTCCGGCGAATATCTCCTTGTACGCAAACTTCCCGTCTTTGATTGGCAGAAGCTACAATGCACGTGCGGATTTAATTCGTCGAGGTGTACAATGAAGGCGGCAACATTCTGCTCTCCGTATCTGCCACAAACGAATGAATAGACATCCTTTGCCCAACGTTCGATGTCGCTCTTCCTTTTGATGCTGGTATTGTCCGCACCTTTTTCAAAATCCACCTTCTGCGTACCGAATGCGAGTTCGTGCATCCGCTCCCGCGAACCTCCAAAGATGATGTTTACCACCGTGCGGTATTTCGGTTCGATCAGTCCCTCGTTGGGGTCCTTTATTCCGCGACGGCCCAATATGTCCGCCATCCGTTCCGGGATATTACGGCTCGTGTCAATAGGGCGTATCTTGCCTCCGGACGCAATCTCGAAGTTCAGATGTTTGCGAGTGGGATCGTAGTTGCCTTACTCATGCGTACTTCTCTGCCTCTTTGCTGCGATTGCGCAGATGTTCGTTGCCTTGGGCGGCGGTGATTCCTTTCGACACTTGAACGTCAAGAACCTGTTTTGCATTTGCCATACTGCTTCCGTGTTATTTCGGACAATCCCCCGTGTCCCCAGCTTGCTGCTTGTACGGACACCCTTCCCACCGACGAATGTCGGTCGGGGTATTAGGCTCCCCCTTCCCTTTGTTCAGTGGCAGACGGGCAAGCCCGGATGCTGCTATAACTGGAAGGATATTTGAACCTGAACCGGGGAGAATTGCCCGTGGTTATACAATCTTTGTCTGCGAATCCCTGTTCAACTTTCTTCCTGCGCCTTGCTAAAAGCGATAGAAAGGGTTTACGAAGCGATTCGAGGCGTTCCGTCTCTTCGTCCATACCGAAATCCGTTCCATCCGGCTTTCCGTCGATAACAAGCTCTGCAAGCTCTTTCGAGCTTCGATGAACGCCGCCCATTCCCCACCGAGATCGGACCGGAAGAACTGCACGAGCGGTGAGCCGTCGTCGAATCTCGACTTGCGCAGAACCCGCCATAGGGCGGCATGGGCGATACACTCCAAAACGGTCTCACGCAATTGTTCTTCTGATCGGAGGGTATGCACGGATGTCGTGCCGGAATGGTTGTCCGGATAGCCCGGCTGTCCTGTCCGGTTATCTCCGCCAAGGTCTGACGCATGATTTGTCCGCATGATTTGCCGACATCGAAAGAAGTTGCTTTGCCAATCACCCAATCGTACAATATTCCTTGTATTCTTGTGGCAAAGTCCGTTTCTTTCTGCCACTGTCCGGCATGTCAGGCGTGCCGATTCGCAGGTGCATGGTAATGATGACGCTTTTCGCCAGCCGGATACGTTCCAACTGCCCGAATGCTTCGAGCGTGTCCAGAAACGAGCGGACGGTGGCGCGGTGCCAATGCCACTCGGATGCAAGGTCGGAAACGGTCACATGGCACTGGCAGGGACCGAGGTCGTAGTCTTGTTTCCTTAAAACGGGGAGACGAAACCTGCCAGCGATTTATCCAACAGGTCGCAGTAGGCTTCTGTTCTTGTTTTCCGCTCGCCGACTTTTTCTTTCAGATAGTCGAACACTTCCGTGTTGGCCAGTATGGTGGCGGGTGCTTCATTTCTATTTCTCATTTTCGTTCTGTTTTTGATGATTCATATCGTGCGGATTGTATGGACTGCCATTATCCGCATTATCATGGCAGTCTTGCGTGATGATACTATGATAACTGTCGGCTAATGCTCCGGGATATTCCAGCCATTCGAGGAATTTGCGCATGTCTGTCCTTTCGGACATGACCCTTGCCGACGGGTAGAACAGGGCAGCCAAAAGAATAAAGGCGATGGTTACGGACATCGTGTACAGATGCGGCACGAAGCCGATGACCAATGCCAAGAGCGCAAACCAGACGAAACGTTTCGGCCGGTCGAGCAAACAGCGCATCCATCGGTCCGCCCGCCGGAAAGAGGCCCATGCGGCACACACAATGGTGGATGGCACAACACCGAACTCGCCGGGGTGTCCGCTCGTATAGACATAATGGAAGAGGAGCAATACGATAAGCAGCACATGGGTGTACAACCTGCGGGCCTTTTCGCTCCATATCATTTTATCGTAGAATTTTGCCATGAAGTAACGTCTGCTCCTGTACAACAGTGCCGGAAGGACGACAGGCATTGCAAGAAACACAAACTGTAATATAATCCAAGTCATAACAGGTAATAGGGTTTTGAAGGTATGTGAACGGGCCGTACCACGAGTTCCAAGCGGACAATCCCGTGGGTGGCCAAGCGGATAATGTTCTCGGTGTCTTCAGCTGTCAGGGACGATGCGCCTTTCTTCATCCGGGACTTGAATATGCCGTTCTGCTTGCGGTATGTAGCCAGTGCCGCGTCCAGATCATGCTCCGGAATCGTCCACGTCATGCCCCGGTCGTATGTGCCATGCGGTTTGCAAGCACGCAGTACCAGCGTGCGGGAAACCAGGAAATCGGTCCGGTTGTTCCTCGGAATGACGTGCTCCTTGTAGAGGTTGTCATCGGCCACCTCTATCCATGTGCGGTATGTGTCGATGCAGAAAATCATCTGGCGATATATCGTGTTTCGCATAGGAACTGTTTTACATGAAATCCAACAGCACGTCTTCCAGCTCCTTCTTGTACTTGAAGCTGCCGTTTCCGGTGTGGAGTTTCAAGTCGAGAGACAGGTCGCCGTACATCAGTTCCAACGAATCGTAAACGGTCGCGATGACGCGGTTTACCTTACCGTCCGCGTCTGTCCGGGCGTTCATCTTGAACATTTGTCCGAAAGCGGGATTGGAGTAGGCACAGGTGCTATGACCGGATTTTTCCAATCCGACCGGCACATGGTGGTAGAGCGTGATCAGCTCCATGTCGTCCTCGAATATGTCCATGACCTCCTCCAAATCATAGGGGTCCCGCAACGGGAACGTGAGCAGAACGTAGTCGCCGTAAAACTGCGGCTCCTCCATTGTCGCCACATTGAGAAGCTGCGGCATTTGCAGGGGTACGAACGACATGAAGTCATCCAGAAAGTGTCGTAACATAATCATATATCGTTTATTTTATGAATAGGCTTTTACAAAGAGGCGATGAATATCTCCATGAGCATACCGGGCAGCTCGTCCAACCGGTTGTTCTCTGACGACAGGATTTTACGCAGTGTCTCGAAAGCGCCGGGTGTTTCGGTCGCAATCCGGTCGAGGGCTTTCTTATCCTCTGGGGAAAGAAGCGTCATACAGAGGCCGTCCAAGGAAGCGTAGGGCTGGAGTATCATCCAGATGTAGGCGTGCGCCTGTTCGGGTGTCGCGATTTCGCCCCGATGTATGTCGTCGAGACAGGTACGCACGTTCTGTATCAGTCGGCGGTCGGCACGCAGGGCCATGTATATCAGGGCCTCCTTGTAGGTAATCTCTTTGCGTCCGGCAGCGAGAAACACCTCGGAACAGCACTTCTCCGTGTCGCGGGTAATGTCGGCCATGTTTGCACTGCCGGAATCGTGCAGACCGGACAGAAAAGCGCGAAAAACGGCGTCTTCTTTCTCGATGAATCTCTTGAGGTCACGACTGTCGTGTATGCCGTTGTTCAGGGTTCCGGCAAGCAACTTACGATATGCCGACAGCGTTTGCTCCTTGTTGCCACGGTAGGCAGGCCGTTTATCCAGCGCTGCGAAAAACGGGCGGATCTCCTCGGCGGAACGGTGTAGTTCCACGTCTCCGGCATAGGGAGAGAACCGCTCTTTTAAGCTCAACACTTCCTTGTAGGTGCGCGGTTTCGACAGGGCCAACCGGGAAAGTTCCGAGCAAATGGAGTCGTGTAACAGACGACATTCTTCCGTGTGCCGGAATGGGCCTGACGGGCCGTGTCCTGCCGAATGGCTGCAGCCACGGAATCTTTCAAGGTTTGCCATTCCCCGATACATACAGTCAGCTCTTCAAAGGAAAGTTCTTGGGACTTGCGTATCTCGGAGAGGTACTCTCTGTACAGACCGGCAGGCGTGTCTTGGGGTTCCGCCAGTGATTTGCCGTTCGGACTGTCGCATGACGGGAATGTGAAAACGGCAATCGAAGCGGCAGAAAGTCCAGCAATGGGAAGTATGATTTTTAAGTATGATTTTCTACTATTCATTGTTCAATTTTGAATTTTACAGCGCAAATCTAAGTATTATTTTCAAGATGGCAAGTGTTGAAATTTGTTTTATAAGCTATTTTTAACATTACACTTAATAGTTTGATTTTCAATGAAAACAAGTGAAAAAAACGGGAGATTTAAGTGCTTTATTCGATTTTCCGTTCAAAGTATGGTTTAGTTTAAAATAAAACTGTTATATTTGTACTTGTTATCATAGAAGTGTACAATGAGATGGCAAAAGTAGGTTACATATTTAAGGCGGATCGTTACGACGGGTTCGAGGCTGACAAAGAATGGATGCAGAAGTACGGCTGTGTACAAGTGATAGAGGAACCGGTCGAAAGCGAGGCGCTACGGCCTAAATGGAAACAGCTTGTGGCGAGCCTCGAAAGGGGTGACGAGGTAGTGGTGGCCAAATTCAGCAATGCCCTCCGAGGGTCGCGCGAACTGTCGGCTTTCATTGAGTTGTGCCGTATCAAGGTGGTACGCATCATATCCATCCATGACCGGATCGACTCACGGGGTAAACTGTTTCCCGAAACGACGGTTGCCGATGTGCTGGAGATGTTCGGGGCGCTTCCCGAAGAGGTGGCGATACTGCGATATTCGTCCGCACGTGTCTTGAACCTGCAACAGAACGCGAAGATTCCGAAGAAAACGATGAAGGCTATGGATAAGGCCGACAAGGAAAATACTATTGTTGACATGTATGTCAACGGCCATTCATTCGAGGACATCATGGCGGTAAGCGGGTACAGCAGTCGGAGTTCGGTATTCAGCGTGCTCCACAGGCATGGGGTAAAACTCAACAGGGGGAAATTCAGCGGCCCCTTGGGAACCCGGAAAAGAAAAAGGACGACAGTCCGGCGGAAGAATAACCCGTAAAACGAAAAGGGCGGCGGCAACTACCGCTTATAAACGGTTTAACTGTCGGAAAACAAGATTGAAAGGGATTCGCACTCTTGGTAACAAACAGCAGATGTTTAATTTATTAATACAGGTTAAATAAAAACGTAGTATGGAAGTAATATTGATAATCGTTGTGTTCTGGGTAGTGGGTAAACTTCTGAAAGCGGTGTTCGGCGGTTTTAGCAAGAGCGACTACCGGCGTGACCAGTAACACGTATGAGGCAACGGCGGCATTGTCTTGCCGGTTCTTTCGTGTCAGGAGTCGGAATATGATTCGTATAAATCAAAAGATGAATGTAGATAAATGAAAACTTACCTTATCTTGTTTTTGGCTATCGTTTTTGAAACTGTAGCCACTTCTTTCTTGAAACAGAGCGAACAGTTTACCAAACTCGTTCCGTCCGTATTGACCGTTCTGGGGTACGCGGCGGCTTTCTATTGCTTGAGTGTCGTACTGAAGAGCATTCCGGTAGGCATAGCTTACGCCATTTGGTCGGGAGTGGGTATCATTCTTATCGCGCTTATCGGCTTTTTCGTTTTCAAACAGCACCTCGACCTGGCTGCCATCATCGGGCTGGTCCTGATTATTGCCGGAGTGGTCGTCATCAATGTCTTCTCCAACTCGGTCTCTCATTGATGGAAGTGTCCCGTCATTGTGTTCTATACCAAACGAAAAAGAAAAGAAATCATGTTTTTCATCAGCATGGTTTCTTTCTTTTTTCAGCATTATAGGAAGGAGTCAAATATATACATTCAACATAAGATACAAGTATGCCTTTTCGTCCTTACTGTTATGATGTTCAAGTTCGAATTGTACCTTATCTTCACGGGCCAACCAGCCAATAGCACTACCCAACTCGGCATCATCCATCCCTGTAATTTTCTTTATCTCTGAAAATTCCCATTTACGGAGATGGTCACTATTCAATAAACGCCAAACTTTACCAGCGTTCTCGCCAATGATGTATTTATCCATAAATTATAATATATTTATTGTTATATGTATATAATATGCTATGCAAATGTACAGTTTTGATAACGAATTATTGCTTACGACCCATTAATGTTTATTAATACATCATGCATTTGGCGGAATTTTTATTCCGGATAACTGCTCAGAATGCCGCTACCAATCTTTAAACTTTTTTGATAGCGGCATTTTACATGGAACCTAAATCCGAAAAAATTACCTGCAAATTATGGCACGTTGCCGGGAATATATCCAAAATGTAACGACAATCACTAAAGTCGTCAGAATTTCAGACAACGGTAAGGCGAGCCAAATTCCTTTTACTCCCATTATGGCAGGTAATGCCATGAAGCACGGAACCAGAAAAACAAGTCCGCGCAAGACAGCAAATGTGATGGCCGGCTTTACTTGTTCCATGCTCTGATAATATCCGATAATGGAGAGGTTCAAAATAAAGAAGATGAACCCCGTGCCATAATAAGGGAATCCTTCTATCGCTATGCGTGCGGCAGTATTGTCAATGCGCAAGAATAGTCCGACAAGCAATTCAGGAAACAGGATAAAGGCGGCAGTAGAAATGACTCCGCAAACTAATGCCGCAAACACGGAAACGCGTAAGGCGGAACGAACTCTTTCCGTGCTTCCTGTGCCGAAATTGTAACTGATAATAGGCTGGGCAGATTGGGCAATGGCGTTACCTATCATGAAGACGAACGGGAGATAATAACAGCTTACTCCGAAAGCACCTACTCCGTCATCTCCCAAATGGCGCATGAATACCTGGTTGCCGATGAACAGCAATATCGCCATTGTCAATTCGCCTAACAAGGCGGATGATCCTATCTTACACTGCATTCCTATATCATGGAAGAAGAATAAAATCTTTTTTCTACCCGGACGAAGAGAATGCAAACGAGTGTCACGGGCATAGAACAACAAGTAACCCATCGCCACCGCTGCCCCGGCCAAACAACTCAGGGAGGTAGCAAATGCCGCCCCCATCACTCCCCCAGCCAGCGGGAAGATGAACAGCCAGTCGAGAACGACATTCACCGCTGCGGCTATGATGCTGCACCACATGGCGAGTTTCGGAGCGCGTCCAGGCGCATGGCAAACAAGGCGACGGCAATCCACAACTCGAACAGCAGAGACGGGGAAAACCAGACCAGATAATCGACAACCAGCGGCAGCAAATGCTCCGACGAGCCAAGCATACGGGCGGTTTCTTCGGGAAACGCCAGAATGAATCCTCCGACGGTTACGGATATGAGCGTCACGAAAAGCATGGCTTGGGTGATGGTCGCACGTGCCAAAACGGTTTTTCCTTTCGACAAGTAAATGGAAGCGATTACGGAACAACCTGCCCCCATCATCAGTCCAACACCCATGAGTGACATCAGTAGAGGGACGCAGATATTTACAGCTGCAATCCCGTCGCTGCCCACGCCGTGTCCCACGAAAATCCCGTCGATAGTCGTTACCGCCGACATACTCAACATTCCCAACAGAGTGGGGAAAAACAGTTTCTTAAACAGAACGGAAACTCTCTCATTCCCAAAATCAATCACTTTTTCTTTCATACGTCTTTGTATTTTATATTATATGGTTTACTTCCGGCAGAAAACGACGGAAGCCGGATAAGACGATGGTTTTACCCAG
>ENA-OQAS01001278-OQAS01001278.1-human-gut-metagenome-genome-assembly--contig:-NODE-1278-length-12064-cov-2.683924_pt1 | contig 12064 bp, 15 predicted proteins | sample MGYA00242733_ERZ504523 | MGnify/ENA primary metagenome ERZ504523 (study PRJEB26092, sample SAMD00036239) | human gut metagenome | host: Homo sapiens | study: EMG produced TPA metagenomics assembly of... | reverse complement strand
CAATCGCAGCTAACACGGCACTGTTTGAACGCAGTGAGTTGTGCAGGAGTGTTGGCGGATCAGCGTTTTGCAAAATCCGTCAATGGAATTCGTTTTTCGTACCTCTATCTTTTTTATGTTTTTATGAATACTCGATACATTTCCGTTATACAAATTAGAATTTAATACCATCCCCCAGAGAATGTAATAACCTGTCCTGTCATATAAGCAGGGGACGTTGCCACATGATAAACCATCTGTGCCGCTTCTTTTGGACTGGCAATATAGTCCGCAGGGATTTCTTCTTTGATCAAGGCAAGATCTTCTTCATCAACTCCGCATTCATCTCCGTATCGATCATCCCAAAAGCGATCGCATTTACCTGAATATTGCTTGCAGCAACCTCTTTTGCCAGAGCCTTTGTAAAAGCATTGATACCACCTTTTGTTGTAGAATATAAAACCTCACAGGAAGCGCCGGCATCTCCCCAGATGGAAGAAATATTGATGATCTTTCCCTCATGGTGATGAAGCATATGGGGAACGATATTTTTACAGGTTGTAAAAACAGAAGTTAAATTTGTGTTGATCATCAGATTCCAATCATCTACCGTTGCATCTGTAAATAATCCCACCAGAGAGATTCCGGCATTATTTACAAGACAGTCGATCTTAGAAAAAGTAAGGAGGGACTGTTTGATCATTTCGTCTACAAAAGAAGGATCACTGATATCTCCACAAAAAGATAAGCAAGACACGTTCTCTTCAAGAATTTCATTTTTTAGGGATTCTAGTTTTTCAGGATGGCGGAAGCCATGGATGATCACGTTCCATCCTTGTTGTGCAAATATATGGCAGTTTCACGTCCGATTCCTCTGGAACTGCCAGTTATGAGTACTGTTTTCATAGAAAATACCTCGTAAATCTTATAAAATTTCTTAGCACTTGATATGATCGATCTGATCAACGATGAGAAATGTTGCAGATTAAGAAAATATTAAGGCGATTATACAGAATTATAACATAGAGGATTGTTGAAATAAATCGAATAATTTGTTATACTAAACAAAGTTTAGAAACGGAAGGAGCAGGAACATGGCAGAGAAGAAGAAAAATAAATTAGGTGTCAAAGCCATATTTGCCAGGATTCTTGCAGTGATACTGGTGACAGCCATCGGTGGAGTTGCAAGCTTTTTTGGATTTAAGACATATTTTTCAGATAAATTAAAGAAAGACAAGAAAGCAGAAATCGCAAAGCAGTTAAAAGAAGAAAGCAAAGAAAGAGTAGACGTTGGAATGATCCAGACAGGAAATTCCATTGTGATTCGAATATATCATAACAAGAATCAGGAGATGATTTTTGTACCACTTAGACAAGATATGAATCTTACATTGACGAAGAAGGGAAAACAGGCAGTCGAACAGACACTGGGAACTAGCGTTAGCAAAGCGACGGTTGCAGATGTGATCAAAGCAACAAGAAAGAATGGAAAGTTGTTAAGACAGCAGGTTGAGAAGACACTGGGAATTTCTATTAATTCCTATGAACTGATATCACATAAGAAGTTTGTGAAACTGATGAATCAGGCAGGAGATGTCAAAATAGAATTTGATGAAGCAATGGCTTATACAGATTCTACAGATAAATATGTAACATTAAGTGCTGGGGAGAACAGCCTGAATGGAACAGCAATCTATTCATTATTAAGTGAGAGTGATATTTTTACAGATAAGAGCAAGCAGGCAGAAATTACAGGAGAGATCTGCGTGGCAGTTGCATCTGCATTGAATGATAAGACATTATCCGAATATCGTGAATATGCACAGAATTATTTTGATGCGGTGAAGACAGATGCTTCTTATGAAGAAGCAGCGACAAGTCTTGAGAGAATGCATGGAATTAAGGATAAGAACTTAAATTTCAAAGTGTTAGATGGAACAGAATCCAATGGAAAGTATGAATTAGATACAGAAGAAGCCAAGAGAGTCTTTGATGAGATGTTATCAGAAGAAGGAGACTTAAGTTCGGCATTGAGCACAACAGAAGCAAAGTCAACAACAACCAAATCTGATAGTTCAGCATCTTCTTCAAAGAATATAACGATCGAGATTCAGAATTCAACAAGAATTTCAGGACTTGCAGGAAGATGGAAAGATAAACTGGCAAGTGACGGATACAGTGTAGGATCTGTAAGAACAAACAGACAGGGTGTTTTAACACATACAAAGATCATAGTAGAAAGTAAAGATTTAGGACAGGATCTGAAAAGTTATTTTAAGAATCCGGAATATGAAGTTGGAAGTGTTGACAGCGGTGCAAGAATTTGTATAATTGTTGGATCAGAAGACGAGATTTAAAATACATTCATAAATATTATTATAAAATATCACGAAAAACATCTCAGGAACGATTGAGATGTTTTTCTTTGTTATATGAAGGGGTTACGGCTAAAAAGAGATATTTATGGTCAATGAAATAAAGATTTTCTGCTAGATATTTGTATAAAATAGACAATGATATAAAAAAATCACTAAATTTTTCTTTTTTTGTTTAAAATGCTGTATAGTAAAAGAAAAGGTTGAACGGCAAATATGAAAGGTTGATAAAGGATGATTTCAAATCAGATATTACAAGAGACAATTAATGGAATGAAGGAAGTAACCGGGATCGATCTGTGTATTTTAGATCTGTCAGGGCGTATAGTTGTAACAACAATGGAGATAACCGATGCATTAGCACAACATGCGGAAGAATTTGCAGATTCTATGGCAGAGAGCCAGGTGATCGATGGTTTTCAATATTTTAAGATTTTTGATGATCAGAGACTGGAATATATACTTCTGGCTACTGGAATGAGCGAGAATGCATATACGGTCGGAAAGCTTGCAGTGATGCAGATACAGAATCTTTTGACTGCATATAAGGAGAGACTGGATAAAGAGAACTTTGTAAAGAACCTGTTGAGAGATAACTTATTATTGGTTGACATTTATAACCGCTCAAAGAAGCTGCATATTGAAGTGGAACAGAGAAGAGTTGCATTTTTGATTCAGGCAGAATACGAGAAGGATCAGAATCTGTTAGAAGCTACGAAAGAGGTTGAAAGCGGAGCAGATTCAGATTTTATTACGGCAGTGGACGAGAAGAGTATCGTTTATGTAACACCAGTGAATGGGAATGAAGGACAGGCACAGTTTATTCAGCATGCAAAAGAGATTAAAGAAGGCTGAATGAATATGGGATCAAAGATGCCAAGATTGCGATCGGTAATGTTGCAGAGACGATCAAAGATGTATCAAGATCTTATAAAGAGGCACAGATCGCATTGGAAGTCAGCAAGATCTTCTATGAGGATGCGAGTGTGATCGCATACAATCAGTTAGGAATTGGACGACTGATCTATCAACTTCCACTTCCATTATGTAAGATGTTTATCCGTGAAGTGTTTGGAGATTATTCTCCAGACTCCATTGATGAAGAAACACTGGCAACGATTGATAAATTCTTTGAGAATAATCTGAATGTGTCAGAAACATCCAGACAGTTGTTTATTCATAGAAATACACTCGTATACCGTCTGGATAAGATTCAGAAGAATACGAATCTGGATCTGAGGAATTTTGAAGATGCAATCGCATTTAAAATTGCACTGATGGTAGTAAAATATATGAAACATATGGATACAATGGACTAGAATATGATGATCACATTAAAAAATGTAATGAAAGAATATAATAAAGGGAATATAGGACTTGAGGATGTCTCATTAGACATTGCGAAAGGCGAATTTGTTTTCATCGTAGGTAAGAGCGGATCAGGGAAGACAACCCTGATGAAGCTTTTACAGAAAGAACTTGATGTGACAAGTGGACAGATCATAGTAAACGGTCAGGATTATAAGAAACTGACACAGAGGAATCTGCCGAAGTTCCGCAGGCAGATGGGAATGGTATTTCAGGATTTCCGTCTGCTGAAAGACCGGACGATCTTTGAGAATGTAGCATTTGCACAGCAAGTTGTGGAAGTACCACACCGATATATTAAGCGTCAGGTTGAGAATATGCTTGAGATGGTGGGCTGAAAGACCGCATGAATGCTTTTCCGAATGAATTGTCAGGAGGAGAACAGCAGAGAGTGGCCATCGCAAGAGCTTGGTAAACCACCCAGTATTATTACTGCTGATGAGCCAACTGGGAATCTGGACCCTGTGACAGCCAAAGGGATCATGGAGCTTCTCTCAGAGATCAATAAGAGTGGGACAACAGTTTTAGTTGTTACGCACAACAAAGAGTTGGTCAATGAGATGGGGAAACGAGTGATCTTGATCGAAGATGGACATATAGAACAGGATGAGATAAGGGGGTCCTATGATATTTAGAAGATTTTTGTATGGAATCAAAGAGGGCACAAGGAATATTTTCAGGAATAAGATGTTTTCATTAGCATCACTGGGAACGATCATTGCTTGTGTCTTTTTGTTAGGAACATTTTTATCTGTAGCATTGAATGTAAGGTCAACAATGCAGCAGATGGAGCAGTCTGTAGGAATTTCTGTTTTTTTTGAACCGGGTATCTCTACAGAAAGAAAAGATCAGATTGGGGAAGAAATAAAGAAAAAAGAAGATATTGCCACGATGCGGTATGTATCTGCTGAAGAAGCATGGGAAAGCTATAAGAAGGATGTATTTCAAGGAAATGAAGAGCTTCTTGAAGGATTCGAAGGGAACAATCCGCTAAAAGAATCAGATTCCTATGAGATCACATTAAAAGAAGTAAAATCATACAAACAGGTAGTATCGCATTTAGAGACGATTGATGGTGTCAGGAAGTCCGTTATTCTGAAGGAGCGGCGGAAGGAATGATGAAGATCAATACTATGGGAACGTATCTTGCTGGTGGGATCATTCTGATCTTAATGGCAGTTTCTATTTTCCTCGTGAGCAATACAGTGTCTATTGGAGTTGCAGTCAGAGAAGAGGAAATTTCAATTATGAAGCTGATCGGTGCGGCGAATGGATTTATTAAAGCACCATTCAGGCAGAAGGAATGATCATAGGAATTTTGGGGTCATTGATTCCAACAGCAATTATTTTTGCAGGATATGAAGGGATTATCAACTGGATGAATGATAAGTTTCATGTTGTTACAGTCTTTATGAAATTTGTACCGATCCAGCAGATTATGTTATACTTACTTCCGTTAGCATTATTGGTAGGAATCGTGATCGGATTGCTTGGAAGTTCTATCACGATCCGTAAGTATTTAAAAGTCTAGGAAGGGGAACTCATGAAAAGAAGATATCAGGCGGGGATCATTATGATGTTAATATCAGCCATGATCGCTTCGAATCTGCCTATGACGACAGTGTTTGCTGCAGCCAAAAAACAACAGGTAAAGCAGGAAACAAAGAAATTAGAAGAACAAAGCCGCAAGATGCAGCAGGAGATCAAAGATCTTGATGAGAAAATGATAAAGAGCAATGATGCGTATGAGGCATGTCAAGAGAAGCTTATTTCTGTACAGAAACAGTTAAAGAAGACACAACAGGAATTAAAAGAGGCAAAGGCATCCAAAGAAGATCAGTCAAGGATCATGAGTAAGCGCATTAAGTTTCTATATGAAAATGGAAATATGGCATATATGGAAGTCATTTTTGAAGCAAATAATTTTCAGGAGTTCTTAAAAAGAGCTGATTATGTTTCAAAGATCTCCAAATATGACAGTAACATGTTTCTGCAATTACAGACAACGGAAGATAAGATCCGAATGGCAACGAAGAGTCTGAAACAGGATTATCAAAATACAAAGACTTTGACTGCTAAGGCAAAGACAGAAAAAGAAAAACTGGATCAGGCAGCTGCGAAGAAGAAATCTAAGTTAGCTTCTTACCAGAAACAGTTAGCATCTGATAAAGAGTTACTGGCATGGTTCGAGGCAGAGGAAAAACGACAAGAAGAGATGGATCTTGCATCGGCGAAAGACGGTAATGCAGACAATACGACATCGAAAGCACAGTCAGAAAAGAATATGACAGGAAGTACGGCATCAAAGAATACAACATCAAAGGCTACAACCGAAAGCAAGAAAGAAACTACAACGACAACATCGCCAGCAACAACAGTTTCGTCAGGAAATCTGAGCTGGCCGGTACCGTCTTGTCATAGTATTTCATCAGGGTATGGCTACCGAATTCATCCAGTTACAGGAGTCAGAAAACTGCATGCTGGAATTGATATTCCATGTTCAACTGGAACAACGATTGTGGCAGCAGCTTCTGGTACAGTAGTGGATGCTGGATACAATGCATACAATGGCAATTACTTAAAGATCATCCATGGAAATGGACTGGAAACGATGTATCTGCATTGCTCCAAAATTCTAGTATCCTCAGGGGCAAGAGTGTCAGGAGGACAGACAATCGCAAAATCCGGAGCAACTGGTATGGTATCTGGTGCACATCTGCATTTTGTTGTGAAAAAGAATGGAAATTATGTAAATCCTCAAAATTACTTATAACGTCATTACATAAATAGAAAGGAACTAATTTCATGAAGAAGTTTTCAAAAATACTCGTAGGACTACTTGTTGTTGTATGTATTGTGGAAGGATTTTTCCTTTATCGTGCCTATGCGATCCCAAGTACGACCTTACAGACAGCAAGAAAGATTAATCGGATAGAACAGATCATTGATAAATATTATAAAGGTTCTGTTAAGAAGAGTGAGTTGGAAGATTGTACCTACAAAGGTTTAGTTGCAGGACTGGGAGATGTCTATTCCACGTATTATTCAGAGGATGATTTAAGGAATTAGAACAATCTACAAGTGGTGTTTATTATGGAGTTGGAATATATCTTACACAGGATATAAAGACAGGGATCATAACAGTTGTGAAACCAGTGAAAGGAAGCCCGGCAGACGGAAGTGGACTGAAAAAAGGGATATTTTAACAAAAGTAGGAAACTATAAATTAAAAACATCGGATGCACTAGATGATATTGTTAAGAAGATCAAAGGTGCAGAAGGAACGAAAGTTAAATTAACATTTACAAGAAATCAGACATCAAAGACTTATACATTTACAAGACAATCGATTGAGAATCCAACAGTTGAAACAAAGATGTTACAAGATAAAGTTGGATATCTTCAGATCACCGAATTTGATGAAGTAACAGTCAGCCAGTTTCGAAGTGGACTGAAAAGTCTTAAGAAACAAGGTGCAAAGAAATTGATCATAGATCTTAGGGATAATCCTGGCGGTTTACTGACAAGTGTAGTGGATATTGCAGGACAGATCCTTCCAAAAGGAACGATTGTTTATACTGAAGATAAGAATGGTAATAAGAAATACTACAAAGACACGAAGAATGAACAGCTTGATATGCCGCTATGTGTATTAGTTAATGGTAACAGTGCGAGTGCAGCAGAAATCCTTTCTGGTGCGATCAAAGACGATAAAGCAGGAACGCTGGTTGGAGAGACAACATTTGGAAAAGGGATCGTACAGGGATTCTTTGAAGTTGGTGATGGATCTTATGTGAAACTGACTTATTCATCTTATTACACACCCGCAGGACATAACATTCATAAAAAAGGAATCAAGCCAGATGTTGAAGTAAAAGATAATACGAAGACAAAAGCTGACGAACAATTAAACAAGGCGCTTTCTATCTTACAGGAGAAATAAGAATTGTAAAGATAGATATAAAAAGAAAGTATAGAACATATTACCAAAAGTTCTATACTTTTTTTTTGTGCAAATTTACGGATTATGCATTAAATCTTGAAATAGCAGAAAATAATATCTATAATAAAGATAAAAACTGTTTATTGAAGATTATAATATCTGAAACAGAAATAAAAGGAGGAAAACAAAGATGAGCAAGGAAAATTGCGAGAGCGAAGCACGTAAAAAGATCGCTGCATCCATTGGAGCAACACCGGAAGAGATTTATTTCACATCAGGAAGAGCAGATGGACACTTAAAAGCTTTAAAAGCTGTAGTGAAAGCATCAAAAAAAGCACGTCCTCATGTGATCATCACGACGATGGAAGATCCAGAAGTATTGGATGAATGTTCCAGACTAGAACGAAAAGACGCTGTTGTGACATATTTAGATCCGATCACAACCGGCCGTGTGGAAGTAGCAATGATCGAAAATGAACTGAAAGAAAACACAGAACTGATTTCAGTGACAGCAGCAAACTGCCAGACAGGAACTTCTGAGCCATTTACAGGAATCGGAACAATGACATCAGAGAAAGGTGTGATCTTCCACACAGATGCAGCATTTGCATTTGGAAAAATGCCGATCAATGTAGAAAGAAGTCATATTGATCTGCTGACAGCAGATGCATCTTATTTTGGAGGTCCTGAAAATGCAGGATTTTTATATGTAAGAAAGAGCACAGGAGCTGGAGAATATGTGTCAGAAACTGCATTAAGCGAAGAAACATTAACAGTGATGTCAGATATGGCAGAAAGTTTAGCAGCAAAGGCAACAACATTTATGGAAGAAATCCGTCCAGTCAGAAATCATATGTGTGAACGTATTTTTGCTGAGATTGAAGATGTAGAATTGAATGGACACAAAGATCATCATCTCACCAATCATTTAAATATCAGAATCAAAAATGTATCTGCAGCAGTTGTACAGAAAGCTTTGAAAGAAGAAGGAATTGAAGCAGGAATCGGAACAAATTCTAACATTCTTGCAGCAATCGGAAGAAGTAAAGCTGAAAGTGCAGAATCCGTTTCATTCTCATTGAAAGCAGGAACAACGATGGAAGACGCAGACAAGATCGTTGACAGCTTAAAAGAGATCGTGACAGGAGAAAGAACTGTATTATAAAACAATAAAATCACCTAAAAAGGAGTCAAACAAATGTTAAATTTACCTATGGATCATATCGGACTTCATTGTTCTGATGTAGAATTAAACGCAAAATGGTATCAGGAAGAATTAGGATTTAAAGTTGCAGGAAAATTCCCTGGAATGGGCGGAAGAAATGTATATTTCCTTGAAAATCCTCAGGATGGAAAAATGTATGAAATCTCTCAGAGAGACCAGCTTCCAGGAGGTGCAACAACAAGAATCGACCATATCGCATATCGCTCATCTGATCTTGAAAAAGATTATGAATATTGCAAAGTAAACGGATATAAGATCGTATCAGACGGAATTGAGACAAGCCTTAACTTCTGGGAAAAAGGATCTCGCTGCTTCAAGATTGAAAGTGCTTGTGGAGAAGTGATTGAAATTTGTCAGAAGATTAAATAGTTTCGATAAGACAAGTTTTAAATAAAGAAACGCTAGTTTAGACAGTTGTTAAAACTAGCGTTTCTTTATTTAATGTGCACCCGGTGGGGAATGTTTCTAAATTTTTTAGGATAAAAAGCGGGAATCCTCGGTAATTCAATTGCCGCAGATGAAAGCGCGTAACCACAGGTTACATTGGAGACTTTAACGTCTCCTCTTTTTTGAATTTTTAAATAGAACACTTGTTCTTTTCTTGGAGATGTGGTACACTATGTGTATGAAGGAAAATTTAATTCATTCCTGATCATAAAAGTAGCTGTGTAACCTCAAAAAGGTAGCAGTAAAGGTGTCATGGACGCACCCAGAATCTGTATGGCGAAGCATATATATCTGATGCTCGGTAATTCAATTACGATGTAGTTCACTTCACTGGGTATAATGTCATAAATGGTTGACAAAGCAGAAATAGTAAAGATCAGAAAATCAACAATATCCCATGTTTCAACTTCGTTAAAGAAATTGGAAAACAAAGGACTTGTTGAAAAAATACAAAGTAAAGACAATAAAAAGCATATTGAAATTATTTTGTTAGATAAGGCAGAACTGATCATAGAAGCAGGACATAACGCACAAAAACAGTTTGCAAAAAATGTTTTAAGTGGATTAACAGAAGAAAAACAGGTCTGTATCAATATATTTGACAAGATCTGTAATAATGCAGAAGAACATTGAAAAGTATCAGTGCAATTGAAATGTTCAAGGCATATCCACAATTAAAACAGTTCTACTCTCGTTGTGGAGTATTATGGTCAAGAGGATATTTTGTATCTACCGTAGGTCATATAAGTGAAGCTGCAGTAAAGAAATACATCGAGGAACAGAAAGATCATGAGTGACGAAGAATACAAGAAACTTCTGAAACAATATCATAAACTTCTGACAGGCATATCTTAGTTGTAGAAACTGATATGCCTTATCCTGATGTCCTGAAAGTCGTGGCTCTTTCTGATAAAATCCGCAAAGCTGGCAACGAGCTTGTTCGTCTTATGAGAAAGAATTACGACCAACTCATGCGTACCAAGAAATATCGTAAACTACTAAAACTGTACGGCAATACTGAGGATAAGGACAAACGTAAAGCTCTCGCTAATCAGCTCAATGATATGCAGAAATCTTATAATGTTACATGGGATTTTTGCAGGACATCTATGATTCCTATAGGCAAGAAATACAGTATAGATGCGGTGTTTGCTCTCACAAAAGCCGAAGATATATGGCGAGGTATGGAAAAATGCCTTTATGATAACGGTAAGACCACACATTTCTCAAAATACGGAGAATTACCATGCATCAGAGCAAAACAGATAAATCGTGGTATTCCGATGTTTGTTGAGGATGGGAAACTTCGATTCAAACTTAGAAAGATGCAATTCGGGATTCAAGTCAACGACAGGTTTCAGTCTGATGAAGTTAACGCCGTTTTGTCTTATCTTGAGAATCCTGACAAGATGGATGCTGATGCTGTCAATACGCTTATAGAAGAAGCCTGTTGTATAGATACTTATAGACCTTGCTATGCTACTCTTGTTCCAAGGTTGATAAGAGGTAAGTACAGAGTATATCTGCATCTGACAATAGAAGGCAAAGCTAAGTCTAAATATGATAGATTCGGCAATCCAAGACATAAATACGGTAAAGGCATGATAGGTGCTGATATAGGAACGCAGACAGTTGCCTATACTTCTGATACTGAAGTCGGACTGAAGAACCTTTCAGAGCGTGGCAACAGCATACAGACTGCTGAACGCAAGGAACGCTTATATTATCGTGCTATGGACAGGAGTAGACGGGCAACCAATCCACAGAATTACAATCCTGACGGCACTATCAAGAAAGGTAAAAAGACTTGGAAATATTCTGATCGCTACAAGAAGCTGAAAGCCAAACACACTGAATTATGCCGTATAAATGCAGTAAATAGACAGCTTGCAATAAACGAAGATGCTAACTATCTGCGAAGTCTTGGAGATACATTCGTCACAGAACCTAAAAATGCAAGCAAGCTGATGAAACGGGCTAAGAAGACTACTGTTAATAGCAAAGGCAAATTTAATAAGAAAAAGCGCTTTGGCAAATCTATAAAGAATCGTTGTCCGTCTGGATTTCAAACTACTATTGAAAAGAAATTCAAAGTCACAGGCGGCGCATATATAGAAGTTCCGAATAATTATAGGGCAAGCCAATACGACCACACGGCAGATGACTACATTAAGAAAAAGCTGTCTGATAGGCTCTACAGACTTCGAGACGGAACATTGGTACAAAGAGATTGGTATTCATCATTTTGCTCTATTGTTACGACTACAGAACGCAGGATATAGACAAAGATAAATGTATTACAGATTTCGGCAGGTGCTATGACAAAGAAAAAGCCCTAATTGCATGGATTAAGGCTAATCATATCAAAATACTAAACAGTGGAATTAAAGTAGCTTAACAACTAAATGTTAGGGAGATTGATTGTACTTCCTTGTCGTAAGACAGAAATTTACCGCTAATGTGGTCGTAGGACTGCTTGGTAATGAAAGCTCTGATTCAAACAGGTTTACACTTGTAACTCCAAAGCCTGAAAATGGTGTACGATTACAAGCTACACTTGGCAATCAGAACCCCACGGGCTTGCCCATGGGAGCAGTCAGTCTCTAATAAAGAATACCAACCGACAGCAGCAAGAACGTTTCGATAGGCAAGACGATGATTTGTACGACGAACTGTACTTTGACAACAGCCCGTATTGACGCAAAAAGTAAATTTAATACCATATTT
>ENA-OQAS01001277-OQAS01001277.1-human-gut-metagenome-genome-assembly--contig:-NODE-1277-length-12070-cov-1.541321_pt1 | contig 12070 bp, 17 predicted proteins | sample MGYA00242733_ERZ504523 | MGnify/ENA primary metagenome ERZ504523 (study PRJEB26092, sample SAMD00036239) | human gut metagenome | host: Homo sapiens | study: EMG produced TPA metagenomics assembly of... | reverse complement strand
TGGTTGCGGCTGATATGAGTAGAGGAACGGATTCTGCCGGTACGGCAAGAGGATATTCTGAAGTTCTTTCAGATTTCTTGACGCGGGCAATCTCTTCCAGTGTGTCGGGGTTGCGGAAGATAAGTCGCCGAAACCGAAATTGTCCGATACGATACGGCGCAGGTCTACGTCCATTTTCTTTGAATTCTTATCGATAAAAGCCGCATCGTATTTGGTGCGTACGACACATTCTCCGATTCGGACGATTGTATAATCAATGGAACAAACGGGTCTTCTTTCCGTATGGCGGCACACAGCTTGATACCAGCGAGTGCGTCTTTCTCACCGCGTTCAACGCGAGGGAAGCGGACGTCGGTGATAACTCCCAGTATGTTGTTCTTGTATTTTTCGTATATGCCGATTGCTTCGTTGTAGGTACGTGCAAGGACGATTTTAGGGCGCCTCTCATACGTAGTGTACGTTGGTGGGCATTCAATGCTTCAGTGGAAAACTCCTGGCTCTGTTTCAATACGAATTTATAAAGATTGGGCAGGATAGAGGAGTAGAAACGGATACCGTCTTCTACCAGAAGAATAATCTGTACGCCCACTTCACTGACGTCGTGTTCCAGATTCATCTTGTCCTCTATCAGCTTGATGATGGAAACCAGCAAGTCGGTGTTCCCCAGCCAGCAGAAGATATAATCGAACGAACTGAGATCCTCGTTGGCAATGCGTTTGGTGATGCCGTGGCTGAACGGGTCAGAATTACCATAGGGATGTGCTCGTATTGTCCCTTGATGGTTCGCGCTACGTCAAATCCCTCATTATCTCCCGTTCCCGGCATACATATAATAAGATCGTATGGCATGGACGATAGTTGGGACAATGCTTCCTCGCAAGTAGATACCTGTGTAAAGCGCGGCGGATAGCGCAGGGAGAGTGAAGTATATTCATTAAAGATTTTTTTCGTCGATACGGCCGTCGTCTTCCAGCATGAAAGCATCATAAGGATTGGCGATTAAAAGCACATTGAAGATACGTCGCGTCATGAGGTTGGCAAACTGCGTATCTTTGAAATAGAGCTGGTTTAATTTAAACTTACTGAGCATGTTTTCTCATGGTTTATTAGTTCGGAGGACAAAAGTAGCAATTTAAATGAAGAATGAGGAATGAAGGATAAAGAATTACCTTTGCAAGCAGTTTATACAGTTGCCCCCTGCTTTTTTGTTTGTTGTTCTTTTATATTCTATGTGATTTGACGTTTTATCATTATTTAATCAAAATATTGCTGCAATGTTTAGGTGTTTTGAAAAGTTTTCCTATATTTGCAGTGTTGTTTATTGACATTTTGTTCAGGCAACAAATAGTTAACAAGGTAATAACCTTTAAAACGTAATATTATGAATATCGAACGTATCATGTCCTCTTTGGAGGCAAAGCATCCCGGCGAGTCTGAATATCTTCAAGCCGTAAAGGAAGTACTTCTTTCTATCGAAGATATCTACAATCAGCATCCTGAGTTCGAGAAAGCGAAAATCATAGAACGGTTGGTTGAACCCGATCGTATTTTTACTTTCCGTGTTACGTGGGTGGATGATAAAGGCGAGGTGCAGACTAATCTCGGTTATCGCGTACAGTTCAATAATGCTATCGGCCCGTACAAAGGCGGTATTCGTTTCCACGCTTCAGTAAACCTCTCTATCTTGAAGTTCTTGGGGTTTGAACAGACTTTCAAGAATGCTTTGACCACTCTGCCTATGGGTGGCGGTAAAGGCGGTTCCGATTTCTCTCCGCGCGGTAAGAGCGATGCGGAAGTGATGCGTTTCTGTCAGGCTTTCATGTTGGAATTGTGGCGTCACCTCGGTCCGGATATGGACGTACCCGCCGGTGATATTGGTGTAGGTGGTCGTGAAGTGGGCTATATGTTCGGTATGTATAAGAAACTGACACGCGAATTTACAGGAACTTTCACAGGTAAAGGTCTGGAATTCGGCGGTTCATTGATACGTCCCGAAGCAACCGGTTTCGGTGGATTGTATTTTGTAAACCAGATGTTGGAAACCAAAGGTATAGATATCAAGGGTAAGACGGTTGCTATCTCCGGTTTCGGAAATGTGGCTTGGGGTGCAGCTACCAAGGCTACCCAGTTGGGTGCTAAGGTTATTACGATTTCCGGTCCCGACGGTTATATCTATGACCCGAACGGCATCAGTGGCAAGAAGATAGATTATATGTTGGAACTCCGTGCATCGGGCAATGATATCGTAGCTCCGTATGCCGATGAATTCCCCGGCTCTACTTTCGTTCCCGGCAAACGTCCGTGGGAGGTGAAAGCCGATATTGCTTTGCCTTGTGCAACGCAGAATGAGTTGAATGGAGAAGATGCACAGCATCTGATTGATAATAAGGTGACTTGTGTGGGCGAAATCTCCAATATGGGATGTACCCCCGAAGCTATCGACCTCTTTATTGAAAACAAGATTATGTATGCACCGGGTAAGGCTGTGAATGCAGGCGGTGTGGCTACCAGCGGATTGGAAATGTCACAGAATGCAATGCATCTCAGTTGGAGTGCGGCTGAGGTAGACGAGAAACTTCATGCCATTATGCACGGTATCCATGCTCAGTGCGTGAAATACGGAACAGAACCGACGGCTACATCAACTACGTGAAGGGTGCTAATATCGCCGGCTTCATGAAAGTAGCCCACGCCATGATGGGTCAGGGAATTATCTAAGGAAAAACTTTGTTTAGTTGTATTTGTATTTGTGGTTTGTGCTGCCTGCGCCTGTGAAGGTGCAGGCAGCACTTTTTACTATTTGTGGGTATTATTGTTTTTAATATACTTATTTATCGGTATTGTGCCAGCTACCTGTGCGATCTAACTTTGCAGCGTGAAAATTAATTTATTAACGCTAAAAAGGAATAAGCTAAAATGAAAATTAAGATGTATTGGTCATGGCGGCCATCGGTTTATTAGGAGCAGCATGTAGTGATGACGATAATAAGGGTAGTCAATGGGGAGACGGAGTTGGAGGTACGAAAACGAATCTGGATGTATCTGCCTATGATAAATGGACTTATGTAAATCTGAAAACCGGAGAAACGGAAATACATCCGGATACAAGCGAAATGGATTTATACGGATGGTTCGGTAAGCGAGCCAAAAGCGAAGGAAACTATCGGTATCGAATGGCATATCGCCATACACCGTTATGAGATAAAAACAAACGGTGGCATGTTTTCGATACGGAGAAACAAATATGAATGAAATTACGGAGTTGCCTGAAGGAGACTATAAAGCGGATGAAAACATAACAAACGAGAATGAAGAATATGCCATCATCACCGATATGAGCAAAATGATGCAAGGCAACGTCGGTTACGCCAAGACTGCAACTGTGAACAAAGTGTTGTGCAGTTGGGTGAAAAAGACGGAAACAGGTAGTATGCCTCCTACTATTTATGAACCGACAATGCATGTGATAGTTTTGAAGTGTAAGGACGGCAGTTGGGCGAAGCTTCAATTAACAGTTGCAGGAAACTCTGAAACGAATAAGAGCGGTTTTGTTACATTCAATTACGAATTTATCCCGATTAAATAAGAATGAGACGGGTTCTTTGTTCCTTACTTTTTTTGTCTGGCAGCGGCAGTGCCCACTGTCTTTGCGGAGGAAGTGGACGAAAGGGATAGCAACCGTTATCGCTATTCCATATTGGGAGATGTTGTAGATGAAAACGGGCTGCCAATGCCTGGAGCTACGGTTAGGGTGCTGGAAACTACTTTCGGAGCAGGCACGGATAGCGACGGTGAATTTGTTATCCATTTGGAAAATGCGAAAGAATATACGCTGTTGGTTTCATTCATAGGATACGAATCTCAGGAAGTAAAAGCGGTTCCGGCTGTACGTCCGCCGCGACTGCATATCCGATTGGTTCCTTCTTCTAATCAACTGAATGATGTAGTGGTAACCGGTTCGTTTGTTGCAAAACCGTTGAAAGAGGTACCTGTACTGACGCGTGTAATATCTCAAAAGGAGATTCAGGCACTCAATCCGATGAACGTCGAAACTTGCTGCAATACGAACTGCCGGGTTTGCAGATTGGGTATAATTCCATGAGTCAGATGCCTGAGATATCTTATCAAGGCATGGACGGAGAGTATATGCTGTTTTGATAGACGGCGAACGCGTAAGTGGGGAAGGAGCCGACCATAATGTTGATTTTACCCGTTTCAATGTAGACGATATCGAACGTATAGAAGTATTAAGGAGCCCAGTCCACAATCTATGGTTCCAATGCATTGGGTGGAGTCATCAATATCATTACAAAGACCGCCAATCGTCCCTTTAGCGGAAATTTGAATGCACGTTATGCCGGTTCCAAACGGACAGAAATATACAGCTTCTACCGGTGTGAAGAAAAATCGTCTTACTTCTTATACCAGCCTTACCTATCGTACAAAAGATACTTATGAGATAGGCGATGAGTAGGTAAGACACCGTAACGGAAGGAAGTGACGGTTCTTCGGCAGAGAAGCAGGCAGATGCCGGTTCCACCACGGTCTACGGATACAACATTTGGGATTTTTTGCAGAAAATAGGCTATACCTGCAATGAAAAGCTAAATGCGGATTTGAAAGGTTCGTTTTACAGCAATAAACGGGACAAGCGTGTGGGCAAGATGTATCAGGACATATTCCTTGATTATACCTTGAACGGTAAGGTAACATATCTTCCCGGAGAAAAACAGCAACTTGTAATAGGATATATTTATGATAATTATCAGAAGAACCAGGACTATTTCTTATCCGGAAAGAAAACTACGGATTACCGTAATATCAAGCAGACACCGCGCATCGATTATACCGGAACATTCGGCAAGCATACTGTCAGTGTCGGGTTCGAAGGTGACTTTGAGTACCTGAAACATTATATGCTGGAAGATAGCTCCCATGTTAACAACCAGTTGTACGCTTTCTATGCGCAGGAAGACTGGGATATCCTCGATGAGCTGAATATCGTGGCGGGAGTACGTGCGACTATCATGAGAAATATCATTGGCATGTCACTCCGAAGGTTTCTTTACTGTGGCATTTTTGCGACCATGTCTCTTTCCGTGCCGGTTATGCACAAGGATTCCGTTCGCCTTCTCTGAAAGAACTCTACCAGGCATACGATATGGGTGGTATGGGTTGGTTCATGCTGTATGGTAATCCGGATTTGAAACCGGAAACCAGCAATCAAAGTCTCTCTGTCCGGTGAGTTTACCAAGGGAGGGCTGAACATGTCGGTTTCTTTTGCCCACAACCGTTTCAGGAACAAGATAGCCTATATGTCATTGGGCGACGGTTCGAGCGACATGCAATATGTAAATGCCGATAACGCAAAACTACGGCCTTGGAGACAATTTTGCGCTACCGTTTTGGTTTCGGGCTGATATTGACTGGTTCTTATGCTTATACGAACGATTATGAAGAGGTTGACGGACGGAATACTTCTTTGGTGCGCCCGCATACGGCAACTTTCAATGCTATGTATTCGCATAAGTTCGGAAAGATAGGTTTTAACTGTTCGCTGAACGGGCAGTGGGGGGCAAAGTTCGATACTTATACAAGAAACCAAAATGATGACGGTACTTATGTGTATGAAATAACCACTTACGATGCACGTACGATGTGTTCGTTGAATACCGGAGTTACCCTTCCGAAAGGCATATCCCTCAATCTGGGTATCGATAACCTGTTCAATTATAAAGACAAGGCTGCCGATAGTTCCCTACAGGTTCCGCAAAAAGGAATCAGTGTAATAGGAACCGTAAATCTTAATATTGCAGATATGTTCGGGTTATAAATATTAAAATATCGATATGAAGAAAAAACAACTATTGGGGAGCGGCTGTGCGGCCGTCCTCGTGTTGCTGCTTATAGGTATCTGGAACTTATGGTTCAGTTCTACAAGAGTAGCATTTGTCAATTATCAAGTTATCAGTCTCGGACAAATATCCAAGGCTAATGATAATTCGTTTATAAAGATAGCAGAAGTCAGTACCGACGAACTGGATAAACTGACTTCCTACGACATGGTATTTATCAATGCCATGGGGATGAGAATAACGGAAGAACAGCGTGCGCAGATACAGAAGCTGCTGACGGCGGCTTGCCCATTCTGACCACTTCCGCCACCAATCCTGCCAATGAGATAATTTCGCTGGACTCTATCCAGGCCGACACTTTGAGAAGTTATCTGGGGAATGGCGGGCGCCGTAACTACCGTAGCATGCTGAATTATGTACGTAAGCATATCGACGGTAAGCTTATTTCGGTAGACGAACCTGAAGCTGTAACAGAACGTTCCAATGATATGATATATCATGCCGACCCGAAGAAGCCGGATGATGAAGAACTCGGTTTCAATACGATAGCCGGATACAATGCTTTCCTACAGGAAAACGGGCTGTTGCAAGAAGGAGCTCCCCGTATCATAATCACTGGTATGATGGGCGAACCGGCAGACCTTATCCGGAAACTGGAGGAGACGGGTAATGTCGTTTATCCGGTACGGAGTATGAAAGGCTTCATTGGCAGGCACCAAATTGATTCGGTATCCCCCTCGCAGTCATCAATATGGCGCACGGGCGCATGGGAGACTATATCGTGGATTATCTGGCACAACAGAATATCCCGTTGTTTACTCCGCTGAATGTAAACCGGCTCGTAGAAGAGTGGGAGAACGACAAAATGGGAATGAGCGGCGGATTTCTCTCGCAAAGTGTCGTAACCCCCGAAATAGACGGGGCTATCCGTCCTTTCGCTTTGTTCGGACATTATAGGGATGAAGAAGGATTTGCAGCATGCTTTTGCCATTCCCGAGCGTTTGGAAACTTTTGTAGAGACGGTGAATAACTATATCAAATTGCAGAACAAGCCCAATAATGAAAAGCGCGTGGCGATTTATTATTATAAAGGCCCGGGACAGAACGCAATGGCTGCTGCCGGTATGGAAGTTGCCCCTTCGCTTTACAACCTATTGCTGCATTTGAAGAAGAAGGGTATAAGGTAGGCGGCTTGCGGCATCCTCCAAAGAACTGGAACGTATGATACAAGCACAGGGAGCTGTGTTCGGAACGTATGCGGAAGGAGCTTTCGACAACTTCATGAAGAACGGGCATCCCGAGCTGATTACCAAAGAACAGTATGAAAGTTGGGTAAGGAAAGTACTCAGGCCGGAAAATATGCGGAAGTCGTATCTTCCTTCGGAGAATTTCCCGGTGAGTATATGGCTACCGGCGACGGACGTCTGGGAGTTGCCCGCTTACAGTTCGGGAATGTGGTGTTGCTGCCGCAAAATGCCGCCGGAAAGGGAGACAATGCGTTTAAGATTGTTCATGGTACGGATGCCGCACCTCCTCACACTTATATTGCATCTTATTTGTGGACGCAGTTCGGTTTTAAGGCCGATGCGTTGATTCACTTCGGTACTCATGGCAGTCTGGAATTTACACCGAAAAAGCAGGTTGCTTTGAGTAGTAACGACTGGTCCGACCGGCTGGTAGGCGCTTTGCCTCATTTCTATATTTATTCGATAGGAAATGTGGGAGAAGGTATGATAGCCAAACGCAGGGCATATGCAGGCTTGCAGTCTTACCTCACCCCTCCGTTCCTCGAGAGCAGTGTCCGTGGTATCTATCGTGAACTTGTGGAGAAAATTAAGATATACAATAATGCTGTCAGTGCTTGTTCTAACGGTGCGCACGAACAGGAATCCCGGAAAGATATGCGTAGCGAAGTCGATTTGCGCCGTGCTTCTTTGGCTGTGAAGGCAGCGGCGGTGAAGCTGGGTATTCACCGCGAGCTGGAACTGGACAGCGTACTCACCGTTCCTTATACGGAAGATGAGATTTTGCGTATCGAGAACTTTGCCGAGGAACTGGCTACGGAGAAAATAACAGGACAGCTTTATACAATGGGCGTTCCTTATGAAGATGCGCGCATTAAGAGCAGCGTGTACGCCATGGCTACCGAACCGATTGCATACAGCCTGCTTGCCCTGGACAAACTCCGCAAACGCGCCGACGAAAAAACGGTGAAACACCGCGCTTTGTTCACACAGCATTATCTGAATCCTGCCCGTACTTTAGTAACCCGGTTGCTGGCTAATCCGGCTTTGGGAACGGACGAGCTCATCTGCCGTGTGGCGGATATCACGCCCGACGAACTTGCCAAAGCCCGGAAGATAGAAAATCGCGTAATGCGCCGCAGGGCATGATGGCGATGATGATGGCTATGGGAGACGGAGAGAAAGCCCCAATGAAGAAAATGCCTTCTTCCGTAGAATATACCAAAGAAGAAACACTTTTGCTTTGGCAGTCATGGAAGTCGAGCGCACAATTAAAAATGTCGGAGAATATAAAAAGGCACTAATAGAAAGTCCGGAAAAAGAACTGCTCAGCATGACGAATGCATTGAACGGTGGATATACCCAGCCTTCACCGGGAGGCGACCCGATAGTAAATCCCAATACCTTGCCTACCGGACGCAACCTCTACGGAATCAATGCAGAGGCTACCCCGAGCGAGGCGGCATGGGAGAAAGGCATACAGTTGGCAAATAATACAATCGAGATGTATAAACGCCGGCACAATGATAGCATTCCCCGTAAAGTAAGCTATACGCTGTGGAGCGGCGAGTTCATCGAGACGGAAGGGGCCACTATCGCCCCAGATACTCTATATGCTGGGTGTGGAACCTCTGCGGGATGCTTTCGGCCGTGTTACGGGATTTGAAACTCATCCCCTCGAAAGAGCTGGGACGCCCGCGTATCGATGTGGTAGTACAGACGAGTGGGCAGTTGAGGGACATTGCAGCTTCCCGCCTGTTCCTTATTAACCGAGCGGTTGAAATGGCTGCCCATGCAAAAGATGACCAGTACGAAATACAGGTTGCTGCCGGAGTGGTCGAAGCAGAACGGGTATTGATAGAAAAAGGCCTGACTCCTAAAGACGCCAGGGAGATTTCTACGTTCCGCGTGTTCGGAGGAGCTAACGGCGGTTACGGAACCGGTATCCAGGGTATGGTGATGAGTGGTGACCGTTGGGAGAGCGAGAAAGAAATAGCAGATACCTATTTGAATAATATGGGTGCTTACTACGGCAGTGAAAAGAACTGGGAAGCCTTCCGTCAATTCGCTTTCGAAGCTGCGCTGACACGTACGGATGCGGTTATACAGCCTCGCCAGAGTAATACGTGGGGAGCATTGAGCCTCGACCACGTGTACGAGTTTATGGGCGGGCTCAACCTGGCTGTTCGTAATGTGACGGGAAAAGACCCGGATGCTTACCTGAGCGATTACCGCAATCGCAACAACTTCCGCATGCAGGAGGTCAAGGAGGCTATCGGAGTGGAGAGCCGTACGACTATCTTCAACCCTACCTATATCAAGGAGAAAATGAAAGGAGAAGCAGGTGCTGCGAATACATTTGCCGAGATTGTACAAAACACATATGGCTGGAATGTGATGAAGCCCAAAGCTATCGATAAGGAAATGTGGGATGAGATATATAATGTGTACGTAAAGGATAAGTTCGGCCTGGGCTTGCATGAATATTTCGAGCAACAGAATCCGGCAGCTTTGGAGGAGATGACTGCTGTTATGCTGGAGACGGTGCGCAAGGGAATGTGGAAAGCCAGCGAGCAGCAAGTGGCCGATATAGCCAAGTTGCATACCGATTTGGTAAACAAGTACAAACCCTCCTGTTCCGGCTTTGTTTGTGACAATGCAAGTTAAGGCAGTTCATTGCTTCGAAAACCGATGCGCAGGCAGCGGCGGAATATAAGAAAAACATTGTTCAGATACGTGAAGCTGCCGCATCCGATGACAAGAAAGGGATGGTGATGAAAAAAGAGGAGATGGCTTCTACTGCAGAAGAACAGACCAATGTACTGAGCAATACGATAGTCGGTTTGGTAGTAGTGCTTGCTATCGTCGTACTGCTGTTGCTCGTCCGTCATCGTCGTAAAAAACTACAGGAATAATGGAAACGGTTGTTTTTGTACTTATGATATTGGTTTTGCTTCAACTTCATGTTGAAGCAAACTTATCGTAAATTAAGGTCGGTGCTGGTAATATCCGTTATCTGTGCCTTGTTCGTAGGGCTGATGTGGCCTTATGCTATCGAGCAGTCCAAAACCCAGGTTGCCGACTGGCTGGCTAATCCTGCACTGATGCTCGATACCTCCGTTGTACTGAGCGTGGAAGTGGTTCTGCAGATGACCTTCTGCATGCTGGCTGCACATATCCAAAGTGCCGGACCTGTGAAGAAGCGCGTGCTATGGGCTTATAAGGCACTGCGCTGGTTTCCGGGTATTTTAGTCTTTCCGGTACTGTTCTGCGGCTTGGTCGCATTGATATTCTCCTTCCCCGGGGTATCCTTTTCCCTGATTGCCTGGAGCATGGCAGCGGCGGTATTCATATTGATACCTGCCGGGAGCTTCCCTTTTGCGTTGGTTACTGCCCGAAAAAAGAACTTCGGCTGGAATTGCTTTTCCTCGCCAATGCCTGATTGCTATTTTGGAATTATCGCTACTGTCAATGGCCGTACGGCAGTGAAAGGAATAGGACGAGATAGACTGGGGAGCGTTGGCAGGCTTGACAATCCTGCTTGTTGCCGGTGCATTGGTCGGAATGATTTTAAGAAAAGTGAAATTGAAAAGACAAACTAACTAATTAAATAAAAATTATGAATTACATTTCAGACATTCTCTATTGGATATCTACAGGGCTTCTGGTTCCTGTTATTGTATTGTTGATTATTCTTTTCGGACGTTCGGTCTTGCTCCTCGGAAACTTTTTCGGGCAATATCTGGCTATCCGTAAGACCGATGCCCTGCTGCGCAAGGAGTTGGATGCACTGACTCCTGAAACAGTTTCGGAGCTGGGCGGACACCTCTCCAAGAAGAACAACTCTTTGGTGGTTACTTACATTCACCGTATTATCGAGATGAAAGATAGTCCGGCGCACGTGCAGCGCCTGCTTGCCGATTTTGAGATAGCGGCGGATAAAGATTTGGCAATATCCAAGACTCTAACCAAAATGGGACCGATGTTGGGATTAATGGGAACGCTGATTCCAATGGGGCCGGCACTTGTAGGGCTTTCCACCGGCGACATTGCCTCGATGGCCTACAATATGCAGGTGGCATTTGCCACTACGGTTGTCGGGCTGTTCTCCAGTGCTATCGGGTTTATAACACAGCAAGTCAAGCAGCGTTGGTATTTGCAGGATATGACTAATCTCGAATTTCTCTCTGAATTGTTAAACCAAAATCAAAAAGAATAATGAAAAGGCGTTTGCTGAGAAAAGAAGAAGATAGCGACCCGATGAGTGTGGTAAGCAATCTTTTCGATGTTGCAATGGTATTTGCCGTAGCACTTATGGTTGCATTGGTGAGCCGTTACAATATGACCGAGATGTTCAGTCAGGAAGATTTCACTATGGTAAAGAATCCCGGAAAAGAGAACATGGAGATTATTACGAAAGAAGGTCAGAAAATCAATAAATATACTCCGTCGGAGAATCAGGATGCCAAAAGCGGTAAAAAAGGCAAAAAGGTAGGGATTGCTTATGAGTTGGATAACGGCGAGATTATTTATGTGCCCGAAGAGTAATTCCATTGCACCTAAAATTATTACCTTTGCTGCTCGAAATTTATAAATAACTAAGAGATGTTACAACCGGAATTGAAATTAAGACGTGATAAGATACGTGCCCTCATGGCCCAACAAGGTATCGATGCGGCACTTATTACCTGCAATGTAAACTTAATCTATACGTATGGTTGCGTAGTAAGCGGCTATTTATACCTGCCGTTGAATGCTCCTGCGCGTTTGTTCATAAAGCGCCCTAACGATATTGAGGGCGAGCATATTCATCCTATCCGTAAGCCGGAGCAAATAACCGGATTATTGAAAGAATGCGGTCTTCCTTTGCCGGTCAAGTTGATGCTGGAGGGTGACGAACTACCCTTTACGGAATATAATCGTTTTGGCTGCCTGCTTTCCCGAAACAGAGATCGTGCCTTGCGGCACTGC
>ENA-OQAS01001275-OQAS01001275.1-human-gut-metagenome-genome-assembly--contig:-NODE-1275-length-12086-cov-1.365750_pt1 | contig 12086 bp, 19 predicted proteins | sample MGYA00242733_ERZ504523 | MGnify/ENA primary metagenome ERZ504523 (study PRJEB26092, sample SAMD00036239) | human gut metagenome | host: Homo sapiens | study: EMG produced TPA metagenomics assembly of... | reverse complement strand
AACTGTATATGCATATAGAGAATCCGGTTTATCTATCGGAGACTAAGCTGACAGATCAGATCACAGTCAATATGCGTGTGGATGGTCAGGAAATGTGGTATCCGCTTGTTTCCTGGGGTGCACACTGGTATGAGTCGAATAATCAGTGGGAAGTGATCCTTGAAGAGGGTGATGATATAGAATTCCATATCGAGTCACTGGTTCAGGGAACGGTTAAGACCGAAAAAATCTCTCTGGAGAGACTTCCGAAGAGAGCAGAGTATTCGATAAGACTTCAGATAGAAACGATGTTTCTGGATGAAAAAACCTGCAAGATTACAGTACGTGATGTCGGATTTGGAGATTTCTTCCTACCGACGGATTTCCGTGAGGAAAAGGTGATACATTTAGGAGGTAATGATGGGAAATTTAATTCTTTGTCATGACAGACACGCGGCACATCCTTATGAGATTTCCAGGATCCATTGCAGGATCTTTACGATAGAAGAATTGTGTTACTATCTGTGTAATAATTTATATTTGATCGATTATACGATCATGAATGAACCGCTTTGCACCTGGCTGGAAGAAGAGATTGGGATGAAAGAACTGGCAGAGCAGCTTCGAGATTTGATGCGTATGCGTGGATCTGTCGAGAATTTTGTTCTTACAATCCTGAAAGCTTCAAAGATCTATAAAGAATCGGAAATGATCCGTATCCAGAATGTTTTGGAACATCTGAAAAATCAGAAGGATGTAGAGCGTAAGAAGTATAAAGGCGATAATCTTCTCGAAAGCGGTGAGATTGAAGAAGCGATCATCGTTTATCAGGAAATCCTGAATCAGGAAAAAGATGAGAGTGTAGATGAAAAATTCTATGGAAAGATCTATGCATGTCTTGGAGCAGCATATGGACGATTGTTCCTTTATCAGGAAGCGGCCAAAATGTATGACAGAGCCTATCAGTCTGCGAAGATAAGGAATTACTAAAACCATATCTGTATGCGTCTTATAAGTATATGTCGCTGGAAGAATTTCACATTTTGCTTACAAAGCACAGTGAATATCAGGAAGTGAATGCACAGATGAGAAGCGAGATGGACGAAGTGAAGCAGAATCTTCAGATTGAGCCAAATGAAGTACTTTTGGAGAAGTGGAAGAGGAAACATAGAAGAAATCATACATAATACAGACTTTTTATGCAGCTGTTCACAGAATCTATGAGCAGCTGCATTGTTTCTATACCTTTTGGGGTTTGACATATATTGTATGCTATGGTAGAATACAACAGTAACTTTACTGTGGTACAGTGACTCATTGGTAGAGAATAAAAGCCAAACTCAATGATGGAGGGTGTTATTATGAAAAGGAAAGTATTAAGTGTGTTATTATGTGCAGGACTTGCAGTTTCTATATTAGCAGGATGCGGTTCAGACTCTTCTAATGCGAATAAGAAAGCGGAATCAACAGGAAGCGACCTTGAATATGTAAAAGACAAAGGAACGCTTGTGATCGGTGTTACTGACTTTGAGCCAATGGATTATAAAGATGACAATGGTGAGTGGATCGGATTTGATGCAGACATGGCGAAAGCATTTGCAGAGAGTATCGGAGTTGAGGCAGAATTTGTAGAGATTGACTGGGATAATAAAGAGCTTGAGCTTGATGGAAAGTCAATCGACTGCGTATGGAATGGTATGACACTGATTGATGAAGTGAAGAGTTCTATGGAATGCACAGATGCTTATATGAATAACGCGCAGGTTGTAGTTGTACCGGCTGACAAAGCAGATAAGTATCAGGATGAGGAAAGTGTGAAAGATTTAACTTTTGCAGTAGAAGCAGGAAGTGCAGGGGAAGATCAGGTTGAAAGAATTGGTGCACAGTATACATCGGTTACATCACAGGCAGATGCACTGATGGAGGTTGCTTCCGGAAATTCAGATGCAGCTGCAATTGATGCTTTGATGGCAGCAGCTATGATCGGAGAAGGAACAGGTTATGCAGATCTTACTTACACAATAAGTCTGAACAATGAGGAGTATGGTGTTGGATTCCGTAAAGGATCTGATCTTGCAGTAGCTCTGAATGATTACTTTAAAAAGAGTATGGAAGATGGATCAATGAAGAAATGTGCTGAGACTTATAAAGTACAGGCTGCATTGATTGAAAAATAAATTTAGGATGGAGCTTTAATAAAATGGAACTTATTATGGAACAATTTCCAATCGTTATTCACTCACTGAATGTGGGATTTTTACAGACGCTGAAGCTGTTTTTTGCAACGCTTCTTGGAGCTATTCCGTTGGGACTGGTTATTGCATTTGGATCGATGTCACATTTTAAACCGTTGAGTTATATTACGAATATTGTTGTATGGATCATACGTGGTACACCGCTTATGATCCAGATGCTTATCATTTATTATTTCCCGGGACTGGTCTTAGGAAACCCAATCTGGGGTGGCGGTGAAAGCGGAAGATTTCTTGCAGCTTCGGTTGCATTTATCTTTAACTATGCATGCTATTTCTCGGTAATTTACCGCGGAGGAATCCAGGGTATCCCACAGGGACAGACGGAGGCCGGACTTGTTCTTGGAATGACAAAGCATCAGATCTTCTTTAAGGTTAAGCTGCTTCAGATGGTGAAGAGAATTGTTCCACCGATGTCAAATGAGATCATCACACTTGTAAAGATACTTCTCTTGCACGAATCATTGCACTGCAGGAGATTATCTGGGCAGGACAGGCGTTCCTGAAAGGTTCTCAGGGAATCTCAGGTGCGATCTGGCCGATGTTCTTTACAGCTTTTTATTATCTGATCTTCAATGGTATTCTGACAGTCCTTCTTGGAAAGCTTGAGAAGAAGCTGGAATATTTTAATTAAATTGGGAGGAAGAGATAAATGGCAATACTTGAAGTAGAACACATAAATAAAACATTTGGACGGACAGAAGTACTGAAGGATATCAGCTTTTCATTGGAAAGAGGACAGGTACTTTCCTTGATCGGTTCCTCGGGAAGTGGAAAGACGACACTTCTGCGCTGCCTGAATTTTTTGGAGACACCGGATAAAGGTGTGATCCGTGTAAATGATGAATTATTGTTTGATGCTGCAAATCCTGTAACAAAACAGGAAAGTGAGATCCGTAAGAAAAGATTACATTTTGGACTTGTATTCCAGTCTTTTAATCTGTTCCCGCAGTATACAGCACTTGGGAATGTAATGCTGGCGAAGGAACTACTTGCAAAAAGTCAGCCTGATTATAAGGCACGCAAGAAAGAGATACATGCAGAGATTGAAGCAGAAGCAAAGAACCTCTTAGATCAGATGGGACTTTCAGAGCGTATGAATAACTATCCGCATCAACTTTCCGGAGGACAGTGTCAGCGTGTGGCGATTGCCCGTGCACTTGCACTTAGTCCGGATATTCTATGCTTTGACGAGCCGACTTCAGCACTTGATCCGGAGCTTACAGGTGAAGTACTGAAAGTTATCAAAGGACTTGCAGATCAGAATACTACGATGATCATCGTAACGCATGAGATGGCATTTGCAAGAGACGTATCGGACAAGTTCTGTTTATGGATGACGGTAAAATACTTGAGCAGGGAACACCTGAGGAAGTGTTTGAAAATCCAAAAGAAGAGCGTACCCGTCAATTTTTGTCACGTTATACAAACGGATAGTGATTTTGTAAATACTGGACAAAAATGAAGGTGGTAATAAGATACGAAGAATAAAAACGACGAATATATTAGAAATACTAATATATTGAACGCAAATAAAATAATGAGCAGGAAGAAATACAAGGCGGAGGGAATGTTGATTTTCACTCGCCTTATATTATAATCGGTTTTGTATGATACAGAAATCATGATAAAAACTAGCAGGAACTAGGTAAGGAGCATAAACTGACATGAGTGAATTTGAAAAAGCAGTGACGGGACTTGGGGAAGAATGCGGTGTTTTTGGTGCTTATGATGTGGATGGACATGATGTGGCTGCATCAGTCTATTATGGCTTGTTTGCTTTGCAGCATAGAGGTCAGGAGAGCTGCGGTATTGCAGTGACAGACACTTATGGGAAGAGAAACGTTCTTTCAAAAAAAGGACTTGGCCTGTGGATGACGTGTTTGATGAAGAGGGACTTCAGAGCTGAAAGGAAATCTTGGCGTGGGGCATGTGAGATATTCAACAGCAGGTGCAACACGTGTAGAGAATGCAATGACCACTTGTTATAAACTATGTAAAAGGAACACTTGCGATTGCACATAATGGAAATTTAGTAAATGCAATTGAGCTGAGAGAAGAACTCAGCCAGACAGGTGCTATTTTCCAGACAACAATAGACTCTGAAGTAATTGCATATCTTATTGCAAGAGAGCGTCTTCATACACCGACAGCAGAAGAAGCTGTGAAGTGTGCGATGCAGAAGATCAAGGGTGCATATGCACTTGTTGTGAGCAGCCCGAGAAAAATGATTGGTGCAAGAGATCCATTTGGACTCAAGCCACTTTGTATCGGGAAACGTGACAATACATATTTCCTTGCTTCTGAGAGCTGTGCGATCGCAGCTGTAGACGGTGAATTTGTAAGAGATGTTCTTCCGGAGAATCGTAACAATTACAAGAAAACATGGAATCCAGTCAGATACGAGTATGGTGATCGATTCTGAAAAACAGGCAAGATGTATTTTTGAGTATATTTATTTTGCAAGAACAGACAGTACAATCGATGGTGTAGGTGTATACCATTCCAGAATTCTAGCAGGAAAAGCACTTGCGGAATCTTATCCGGTAGACGCTGATCTTGTTGTGGGAGTTCCGGATTCCGGTCTGGTAGCAGCGAAAGGATATTCTGAGCAGTCAGGAATTCCTTATGGAATGGCATTTCACAAGAACAGTTATGTGGGAAGAACATTTATCAAACCGAAACAGAGCGAACGTGTTTCCAGTGTAAAGATCAAACTGAATGTAATTCCGGAAGTTGTAAAGGGAAAACGAATCGTAATGGTAGATGATTCCATCGTGCGTGGAACAACTTGTGCAAATATTATTAAGATGCTGAAAAAAGCCGGAGCAAAAGAGGTACATGTACGTATCAGTTCTCCACCGTTCTTACATCCATGCTTTTTTGGAACAGATGTTCGTCGAATGAGCAGCTGATCGCACATACTCACACACAGGAGGAGATCCGTCAGCTGATCGGAGCAGACTCTCTTGGATACATGGAGATCGAGAAACTGAAAGATATGGTTGGAGATCTTAAGTATTGCGATGCCTGCTTTACAGGAAAGTATCCGATGAAGTTCCGGAAGAGGATATCAGTCAGGCATTTGAACAAAATTGATTTTGAAGACTCAGTTTATGTGTTATAATAGATAAACAGTTACGATAAAGATATGAAACAAGGAGAAAAGAATTATGAGTAATGATCGTTATGTAAGCCCGCTTTCAGAGCGTTATGCAAGCCGCGAGATGCAGTATATCTTCTCACCGGACAAAAAGTTCAGAACATGGAGAAGACTTTGGATCGCACTGGCAGAGACTGAGAAGGAGCTTGGACTCAACATCACAGACGAGCAGATCGAAGAGATGAAGAGCCATGCGGATGATATTAACTTGAGGTGGCAAGGAACGTGAGAAGGTTGTACGTCATGATGTTATGTCTCATGTTTATGCATATGGTGTTCAGTGCCCAAAAGCAAAAGGAATCATCCATCTTGGAGCTACATCCTGTTACGTAGGAGATAATACAGATATTATTATTATGGCAGAAGCACTGAAACTGGTTCGCACAAAGCTTGTGAATGTAATTGCAGAGCTTGCGAAGTTTGCAGAGGAGCAGAAAAACCAGCCTACACTTGCTTTCACACATTTCCAGCCGGCACAGCCGACAACTGTTGGAAAGAGAGCGACTCTCTGGATGCAGGAGTTTGAAATGGATCTTGAGGATCTGGAATATGTACTTGGAAGCCTGAAACTGCTTGGATCTAAAGGAACAACAGGAACACAGGCAAGTTCTTGAACTGTTCGACGGAGATCAGGAGACAATTGACAAGATCGATCCGATGATCGCTGAGAAGATGGGATTCAAGGCATGTTATCCGGTATCCGGACAGACTTATTCAAGAAAAGTAGACACAAGAGTACTGAATGTAATGGCAGGAATCGCTGCAAGTGCTCACAAATTCTCTAATGATATCCGTCTGCTTCAGCATTTGAAAGAAATTGAAGAACCATTTGAGAAGACACAGATCGGATCTTCTGCAATGGCATATAAGAGAAACCCGATGAGAAGTGAGAGAATTGCTTCCCTTTCAAGATATGTGATGATCGATGCACTTAATCCGGCAATTACATCTGCAACACAGTGTTTGAGAGAACACTTGATGATTCCGCTAACAAGCGTCTGAGTGTTCCGGAAGGATTCCTTGCAATCGACGGAATTCTTGATCTTTGTCTGAACGTTGTAGACGGACTGGTTGTATACCCGAAAGTAATCGAGAAGCGTTTGATGTCCGAACTTCCATTCATGGCAACAGAGAATATTATGATGGATGCTGTTAAAGCCGGCGGAGACCGTCAGGAACTGCACGAAAGAATCCGTGAGCTTTCTATGGAAGCAGGAAGAAATGTAAAAGAGAAGGGACTCGACAATAACCTTCTTGAACTGATCGCAGCTGATCCTGCATTCAACCTGACTTTAGAGGATCTTCAGAAGACAATGAAACCGGAGAAATATGTTGGACGTGCAAGTGAGCAGGTAGATGCATATCTTAAGAATGTGATCCGTCCACTGCTTGAAAAGAATAAAGAAATCCTTGGTGTGAAGGCTGAAATTAACGTATAGAATCCTTGGAGTCTATCAGGACAAAGCGGAAAAATCAAAGGGATGTTGCATTTGGTTGCAGCATCCTTTTTCCTTTGATAAACTAAAATTATTTCGTGTATTAAAATGTGGGGAAAGAGAAAGGAATAAGAGAACATGGATATAGCATTGAATTGGAATGAATGGCATCAGGAAACGGTGAGAAAACCATATGTCAGAGTGGGAGTGACTTTATTAAGTGGTGCGCTGATTCTGATGTCTGCACAGGAAATTGTTTCATTATACTTGGAAAAGAATCTGATTTCTGACATAGCGGTCTGTGCGACAACAGAGGATATAAATGTGTCAGGAAATGATCTGCCGGAAAAAGTAACAATAGAAGCTATCCAGACAGATGTTAACCAGGCAGATGTTAACCAGGCAGCGGCTGTTCCGGCGGAAATTTTAGTGGAAGAACCTATAGTAGAAGAAATTGCGGTGGAAGAACCGTGGTAGAAGAGATTGTGGCAGAAAAACCAGGTGTAAAAAGAGATACAACTATAAATGGTGCAAGTGAACCGATAATTACAAATCCTGATTCAATGGAAAATGTAAAAATGAAACTGAGGAGGAAGAAGAGCCAATAGAGGTGGGGAATATAAATACAGGATATCTTATTAATGCGGAAGGTGTGATCTGTGGACTTTCAGGAAGCAAAGAAGTGATACAGGATGGAGTACTGCTCTTTCCTGAAGAAGGATGTTCCCAAATTGCGGGAGGAGCGCTGTCGGATCTTGGTTCTGCTGTAGAAGAGATTGAAATTCCTGTTAATATAACAAATATCCAGTCAGGAGCATTTGCGGGGCTGAGTAACCTGGGATGGATAGAAGCAGATGCAGCAAATCCAGCCTATGTTACGGTAGATGGTGTACTCTACACGGCAGATGGCACGGTTCTTCTTGCATTCCGGCAGCGTGGACAGGAACCTTTCAGGTGCCGGAAAGTGTGAAAAGGGCGATGGAAGATTGCGCTGAAGAAGGAATGGCATACTGCGATTTCCGAGGACGAAGAGATGCCAGAGAGGCAATCTGCGAGTATGAAAAGAGTAAGGGGATAAAGGGGATAGATCCGGATGATATTTTCATCGGAAACGGTGTCAGTGAGGTGGTTTCCTTTGCACTGCTCCCGCTTTTAAACAGTGCGGATGAGGTGTTAGTTCCCAGTCCCAGCTATTCTTTGTGGGGAAATTCCGTATGCCTGGCCGGTGGAAGGCCGGTTTTCTATACATGCGATGAGAAAGCAGACTGGGCGCCGGATCTTGCGGACATTAAAAAGAAAGTTACTGCAAGGACGAAAGCCATCGTTATTATCAATCCCAATAACCCAACGGGAGTGCTGTATCAGAAGGAGATCCTGCTTGAGATCATCCGGGTGGCAAGAGAAAACGGACTGATGATTTTTTCTGATGAGATCTATGATCGCCTGGTGATGGATGGAAAACAGCATGTGTCCACGGCGGCCCTGGCAGAAGATGTGCCGATGGTTACGATGAACGGCCTTTCCAAATCTCATTGTCTGTGCGGTTACCGGTGCGGATGGATGGTGCTTAGCGGACCAAGAGCATTGACGGACGAATACAGGGAAGGAATCGTCCAGATGACTTCTATGCGGCTTTGGTGCCAATGCACTGGCGCAGGTGGCAATCCCGGCGGCGCTTCAGGATATGGAGACACCGGCCTCCATGGTAAGGCCGGGCGGCGTCTTATGAACAAAGGGAAGCAGCTGTAAGGGAGCTTCAGAAGATAGACGGGATATCTTTTGTAAAAAATGACGCCGCCTTTTACATTTTCCCGCGGCTGGACGTAAGAAAATTCGGAATTACGGACGATAAGAAATTTGCAAGAGATCTTTTGTACAATACGCATATCCTGCTGGTACCAGGCAGTGGATTTGACTGGCATGACCCGGATCATTTCCGGATCGTCATGCTTCCACAGGCAGAAGTACTATCCGATGCTATCCGCCGGATGGGGACGTTCCTGGACGGCTATCATCAGGACTGGCGAAAATATGCCTAGCAAAAAGGAAGGTAGAAGTGAAGACTGGAATATACAAAACAGGCTGCAGAGATTTCTCCCTGCAGCCTGTTGAAGCAAATCTTAGTAATTTTCTACTTTTCTCTCAAAGTAAGCTCTTGGATGAGCACAAACCGGACATACTTCCGGAGCCTCATCGCCCATATAGATGAATCCGCAGTTGTTGCATTTCCATCCAAGAGGAGCATCGTCTTTGAAGGTCTTTCCTGCTTTGTAGCTTTCCAGCAGCTTGCGGTAGCGCTTCTCGTGAGCAGCTTCTACCTGGGCAACGCTTCAATTTTACAGCCAGCTCTTCAAAGCCTTCTGCTCTGGCTTCCTCAGCCATACGCTTGTACATATCTGTCCACTCATAGTTCTCTCCGGCGCAGCATCCTGCCTCTCCATACGGACTGTCTGATGTTTTTCCTGTTCGGATAATCTCTTTCGTTTTTCACCGATCTCTTCCACACGCACACGCTTTAACTGGTCGATCTCTCTCCCGGCATCCGCAATATTGGCATGTAATCCACGACTGTCACGTTCTAAGAGATCTTTTTCCACAATCAGCTGGCGGATATCCTCATTTTTCCGTTCATGAATCGTCTTTACTTCCTGCGTCAGTTCCCGCTTTCTTGCTGCGAGTGCTGCTTTTGCCCTCTGAACCTGGATATTTGCGCCACCGCCCTCCGCAGCATTTGAGAGATATTCAGCCAGGATATCTGCAAGCTCTTTTCCTGTCACTGCCCCGGTCTGCGGTATATCATAAGTGTTTCCAAACGTTTCTTTATCTATTCCACCGAGCAGCATGGCCAGATCGCCGTAAGCAACCGACAGTTCTTCCCCGTCCGCCTCGTTCTTTAAAATATCTTTTTTGTCTTTATAGTAAAAATTACGCTCTAAATAAAATGGTTTTCCATCCACCAAAAATCGCACGGCACCACTGTAATAGGAAGGTGCATGCCAAGGCTCATGCTTTGGTACATGCTGTTTAGCGTGCCTCTTCCACGCCCCTTTTCCATTCCGAAAACATTCCCAGCAAAAAGTCATGCAGCGTTGTTTTTCCCGCCTCATTCTCCCCCATAAATCACGTTGATCCCCCGGTTCAAATGAGATGTTCCTGTTCTGCAATTTTCCAAACTGACCAATGATTCTTTCTTTTATCTGCATATTTTATATCCTAATAACGCATTGACTCCATATTCCAATGCCTTTTTTGTGACCACATCCTGCGGCCGCCTTTCCATTTCCTCTATGTAATTCCCAAGAAGGGTATCTTTATAGTTTTCTTTTAATTTTTCGTAGTCATAATCCGGCGAAAGCTGTTCCGTCACATCGACAACCCTGTCAAATTCCTCTAACTTTGCCGTATCAATCCGGTATCCGGCGAAACTTCCCCGCAGAAACAGACGGAAATACTGATACCCCGGTCTTTCTGCCAGCAGTGTTTTTGCCCACTCACATAGTTCGAAATTGTCGTTTTCCCTGTAACCGGATAAACTTCATGACAGTATTCGCATTTTTGACCGGATGAAATGAATATCGGTATGCTCTTTATCGATCGTTCCCAGCCAGTATCCATGTGATCCGACATCATTTTTATCCGTCGCTCTAAACTTCCCGCCATCACTGCACGCCCCGGTATCTGCTGTCTGCCTTTGTGAATATGTCCGGCAGCAATATAATCAAACCCATTTTCCAGAATATGCTTCGGATGGTATGGAATATGCTGCGGATCTCCGCCATGTACCAAAAGAATGTTGATCTTCGACCGATCCTCCGGAATGATTGAATCGTAAACCGGTTCTCCAATCTCCCTGTGCCAGTAACTTAACCCGTAAATACTGACATTTTCCTCCTCAAAATCAAAATGTCCCGGCTCCTCCTGACGGAAAAAATAAACATTCTCCTCCCACTCCATCGTCAGATAATACGATTTTGTACGAAGATAATCGTGATTGCCCGCCATCAGGATAATTTTCGTCTGGGGTATTCTGCTGAAAAGATAATTGACTTCCCGAAGTTCTTTTTTTAACGGCTGCGCATGAAACAAATCCCCCGATATCAGCAAAAAATCCGGTTTTAACTCCACTGCCGCCCCGATCACTTCTGCAAAAGAATCCCAGATATCCTGCGCTCTTTTTTCACTCCAGGGTTTTCCCTCATCCGGTTTTATTCCAAGATGTACATCCGAAACATGTATGAATTTCATAAGCTGCTCCATTTCTGTCTCATTTACAGTGTCTATTGTATATGATTTTTTGTTTTTCCAATAGTATATTAAAAGCGGGAAATCTTTGCTTTTTTGATTTTCCCGCCTCTTCTCATCTCTGAGTTTATTTTACTGTTCCATCTGCCGTCCCAAAAATGATGCTGCCGCCGCAGCAAGTTTTCCTTCGGTATCATTCATTTTCTTTTTCTCATCCTTATTGCAGATGATCACTGCACCGATCGCATCTCCCTCACAGATGATCGTGCTGAATGCCTGTTCTGTATATTCCCCGGCATCATCTAACGTCACTTTCATAAATTCCGCATCTCCGCGGATGCCTGATAGTTCTTTCTTTCACTGATTGCTTCCTCTAACTGTCTGCTGACCGGTTTTTCCTCAAATTCTTTTTTCCCGCTTCCGGATGCTGCGATCACATGGTCACAGTCTGTCACAAGAACAAGATATCCCGTAGTCTGTGCCAGGCTTTCAGCATATTCCCCGGCAAATTGTCCAAGTTCACCGATTGGCGAATATTTTTTCAGGATGATCTCCCCCTCGCGGTCTGTAAATATCTCAAGCGGGTCGCCCTCGCGGATCCTTAAAGTTCTTCTGATCTCTTTTGGTACCACGATGCGTCCTAAGTCATCTATCCGGCGAACAATTCCTGTTGCTTTCACGTTGTTATCCTCCAATGCTATATTTTGATAAAGCAGCTCTTTCTTATATATCAGCTTTGGAGTTAGTATGTGGAAAATATTGAGATTTATTCTTGTATCCTCTCATTTGCTTATGATTCCGGCCGCAGACAATATGCTATATCATAAATTTCCCGTGAAAAGTCCTGATGATTAATCAGTTATCACCTGATAGAATTTATACTTTTTTATCATTTTCTGCGCATCCAGTCTGCATACCAGAACACGATCTCTGCAATATGATGCAGATCGCCTTCTTTGCTGGTGGCTCTCCAGTTTTCTTTATAAGCCATAAACCAGCATTCTAACTTTTCTG
>ENA-OQAS01001274-OQAS01001274.1-human-gut-metagenome-genome-assembly--contig:-NODE-1274-length-12088-cov-1.755372_pt1 | contig 12088 bp, 19 predicted proteins | sample MGYA00242733_ERZ504523 | MGnify/ENA primary metagenome ERZ504523 (study PRJEB26092, sample SAMD00036239) | human gut metagenome | host: Homo sapiens | study: EMG produced TPA metagenomics assembly of... | reverse complement strand
TCCATTGTTTCAATTGGATTAGCCACTTTCAGGCTGTCATTGATTCCATCAAGGAATCCTGTCATTGTAAATACATTAATGCCATATTTTTCAGCAAGTTCCTTTACAGTTCCTTTTACTTCTTCGTCTGGATTCTCAAGCAGCTTTTCATAGATCTCTTTTTCAGTCTGGAAATAGGTTCCCCAGAACTTCTGCAGAGAAGCTTTATCCATCTCTTTCGAGTAAGCGGTATCTCTCCACTGTTCTAATAATGTACTCATACTGTAAATTCTCCTTTTTGTTCTTTATCACTTCATATATCATACAGCATTTTTCGACTGTTTGCAAAACATTTTCTTGTAGAAATTGTTTTTTATCTATATAATAGAGATAAAGTACAGTACGAAGGTGGTTGTTATGAAAAAATTCAAGCGTTTTACAGCTCTTATCTGTGCAATTCTTCTGTTCCTGATGTACGTCAGCACTCTGGTATTTGCATTTATCGACAAATCCAGATCATTAGGACTTCTGAAAGCATCTGTTGCCTGCACGATTCTTGTGCCGGTTATGAGTTACGCCTACATCCTGGTTTATCGTCTGATCCACAGGAATGATGACGACTTTCACAGTGAATATTAACATCTCATTACATTAAAGCTCTGCCATCCAGTTCCAGGCAGGGCTTTTCTCTTTCGCCGAATCTGCCACCGAATCGTTTTTTCTCCTGTTCTCTGATCTTCTGTCTCTTATTTAGATATTCTTCCATGGAATGACTTCCTGTGTGCTGATATTCTTCTCTTTCTGCATATCTTGTTACCTCCTGTCTACAGTTTTTTCGTCTGTCTGCCTTCTGGTATAAGCCTCATCCGGCATTTCCCCGACATCTTTAATATATGTTCTTATTTTCTGATTTATGACTTTTTCTTTTTTATGATGAATGTTTTATTTTAAGAGTATAGCCGTGTTCTGTGACCTTACTATGGAGATTCTCTAAAAAATCATAAGTTTGTTTCTTAAGAAAATATGATTGACAACACCACGTCAATTCACTAAACTAGACATAGTGAGTAGTAAGAAAGGAAGAACATCATGAACAATTTGCAGATACCGGAGAATTACCATTCTCCACTTACGATCCGCGAGACTGAAGTGGCAATCAAAGAAGTAAAAGACCACTTTGAACGCGCACTTGCCAAATCTCTGCATCTGACGCGTGTATCCGCTCCTCTTTTCGTCCGCCCGGAATCCGGACTGAACGATAACCTGAACGGAGTAGAACGCCCGGTTGCATTTGGCATCAAAGAACAGGAAGACCGCGAAGTTGAGATCGTCCACTCTCTTGCAAAATGGAAACGTTACGCCTTAAAGCGCTACGGCTTTCATTCAGGAGAAGGACTTTATACTGATATGAGCGCTATCCGCCGAGATGAAGATACTGACAACATCCATTCCATCTATGTTGACCAGTGGGACTGGGAAAAAGTAATTTCCAAAGAAGAACGCAACATGGAGACACTGGAATACACTGTAGGAAAAGTATACAGTGCACTCAAAGAAACCGAAGCCTACATGGCACGCCGTTACAATTATATTGAAGAATTCCTTCCGGATGAAATCAGCTTCATCACATCCCAGGAACTGGAAACCATGTATTCTGACAAGACACCAAAGGAACGTGAATACCACTTTGCCAAAGCCAAAGGTGCCGTATTCATCAAACAGATCGGTAAGACCTTGCCTCCGGACAGCGTCATGACGGACGTGCACCGGACTACGATGACTGGGAACTGAACGGTGATATCATCGTCTACTATCCGGTACTCGATATCGCACTGGAGCTTTCTTCCATGGGTATCCGTGTCGATGAAGATGCACTCCGCCGTCAGTTAAAGGAAGCCGCTGCGAAGAACGCGCCGAGATGGATTTCCAGAAAGCATTACTGAACGGAAAACTTCCGTACACAGTCGGAGGCGGAATCGGACAGTCCCGAATCTGTATGTTCTATCTCCGCAAAGCCCACATCGGAGAAGTCCAGTCCTCCATCTGGCCGGACGACGTCCTCGAAGAAGCCGCATCCCGCGGAGTGTACTTACTGTAATACATAACCAACCATTATCACAATTTGATAATTTACCATAAAATGAGGCAGGACTTAAAAAAGCCCTGCCCCTTTTTTATATTCCTATTTATTTCTGAAGATGATATCATGTCTTCCCGGTCCATTAGAAACCATTGTGATCGGATATCCGATTTCTTTTTCGATAAATTCGATGTAGTTTCTGCAGTTCTCCGGAAGATCTTCGTATTTCTTGATTCCTCTGATGTCGCATTTCCATCCCGGAAGTGTCTTGAGTACTGGTTTTGCTTTTTCAAGAAGATGTGTTGTCGGGAATTCTGTTGTAACTTCTCCGTCAATCTCATATCCTACACATACCGGAATTTCATCCAGGTATCCAAGTACGTCGACAACAGTAAATGCTACATCTGTAGTTCCCTGCATACGGCATCCATATTTGGATGCTACACAGTCAAACCATCCCATACGTCTCGGACGACCTGTTGTTGCGCCGAATTCTCCGCCGTCTCCACCACGTCTTCTAAGTTCATCTGCTTCTTCGCCAAAGATCTCACTTACAAAGGCACCTGCTCCTACTGCACTTGAGTAGGCTTTACATACTGTAACGATCTGTTTGATCTCATACGGCGGGATTCCGGCACCGATTGCACCGTAAGCTGCCAGTGTAGAAGAAGAAGTTACCATTGGGTAAATTCCATGATCCGGATCCTTTAATGTTCCAAGCTGTCCTTCAAGAAGAATTTCTTTACCTTCCTTGAGTGCTTCGTTAAGATACAGAGAAACGTTACATACATACGGTGCTACCATTTCTTTGTATTCCATCAGTTCGTTATATAAATCATCAGGATTGATTAACGGTTTGTGATACAGATGTTCCAACATGACGTTCTTCTGCTCTGCTACACGGTTTACCTTTTCTCTAAGTTCAGCTTCGTCTTCAAAAAGCTCGCTGATCTGGAAACCGATCTTTGCATACTTGTCTGAATAGAACGGTGCAATACCAGACTTTGTAGATCCGAACGACTTTCCGCCCAGTCTCTCTTCCTCATATGCATCAAAATTCTTGTGATAAGACATCACCATCTGTGCACGGTCTGACACCAGAATCTTCGGCATCGGAACATCTCTGTCAATGATTGACTGGATTTCCTTGAAAGAACCGGGATATCTACAGCGACACCATTGCCGATGATACTGGTTGTATGTCCGTAGAAAACTCCTGACGGTAATGTATGAAGAGCGAATTTGCCGTAATCATTGATAATTGTATGTCCGGCATTTGCTCCACCCTGGAAACGAATGATAATATCTGCTTTTTCGGCAAGCATATCTGTGATCTTACCTTTTCCTTCGTCTCCCCAGTTCGCACCTACTACTGCTTTAACCATAATAAATCCTCCTGCGTGTTCTTGGCTATCTGTGAAATATCTCCACAGTGTCATCCTCTTTTTCATCGGGATAACTCCTACTTATAAATATAATCAATGTCCCTTATAAAGACACCGATTGAATTATACTACATTTCAAATAAAAAGTACACTCTTATTTTCAGCTACTTCCCGAAAATTCCGTATTTTTCTTGATTTTCTGCTCCGTAACAGTCTTGCTACATCAGCGGTGCCACAAGTCTTAAAACCTGACCGTATATTTTCACAAAAGTACTCCGGTTTCTGACCTCCGTCATCGTCACCTTCTGACATTTTGCCAGTGTATCCTGGAAGTCCTTTTCAATATCACGCACAACCGGATTGCGGTAAATGAAAACACCACATTCAAAATGCAGATAAAGACTGCGGTAATCCAGATTGATACTGCTACTGTCGCCGTATCATCGTCTGAAGTAAATACTTTTGCATGAACAAATCCAGGCGTATATTCATAGATCTCTACCCCACCTGCGATCAGTTCCTCATAATAAGTCTTCGCAAGATAAAATGCATACGGCTTATCCGGAATATGTGGCATAATAATCTGCACTTCTATTCCACCTTTTGCAGCTCTTGTCAACGCATCAATCATCTCATTGTCCAGGATCAGATACGGTGTCATAATATGCACATACTTCTTCGCATGATTCAGAATATGGAAATACACTTCTTCTCCTACATTTTCATGATCGAACGGACTGTCTCCGTATGGAATGATATAACCATCTTTGCGGCTGAATCCCGGCTGCTTTTCTGTCAGATACTTTGCATAATCCTCCGGCTGTCTCTCCGTAATATTCCACATCTGCAGGAACATCATGGTAAAACTCTGCACGGCATCGCCTCGATTTTGATTGCTGTATCTTTCCAGTGTCCGAACCGGACTTCTTGTTGATATATTCATCTGCCAGATTGACACCTCCGGTAAATGCAACCTTTCCGTCAATCACACAGATTTTCCGGTGATCCCGATTATTCTGGCTGGTAGAAAGGATGGGTACGATCGGTCCAAATTCCTTGCACTGGATTCCATATTCCCGGAGCTGCTTCGGATACTCATACGGCAAAAGGCTGATGCTGCAGGTTCCGTCATACATCAGGCGTACTTCCACACCCTCTTTCACCTTTTTGCGCAGGACCTCCAGGACAGTGTCCCACACATATCCTTCCCCGATAATAAAATATTCCATGAAAATAAATTTTTCTGCCTTATTCAGTTCTTCGATCAGAACCGGAAATTTGTCATCTCCAAGCGGAAAATACTGTGCCTGTGAGTTCCCATAAGTCGGAAATCCCACCTGGTTATAAAGAAAATGTGACAGATTGGCGTTTGCAACCCTTCCACCTTTCATCGCATGGACGACATATTCATTCTGCTGCATATAAGGTTCAGTCTCCACTCGAAGCTTCTCCAGTCTGGCACCCAGATATTTGGTTCCGATCCCTGCTTTTGTAAACAGATAAAATCCAACTCCGACCACCGGGACAAGGAACACAAACAGGATCCACGTCATCTTAAACGCCGGATTCCCTTTTTCATTGAAAATATAAATCGCTGTGATAAAAGAAAGAAGCGATATCACTCCGTTCATATAGGTACTGTAATTTCCCAGATATGTAAAAGTGAGAACCATAATACCAATCTGAAGAAGAATCAGCAGAAGAATAATCGCGGTATGGCTGTACACTGCACCAAATACTTTTGTCTTGGCACGTTCTTTGACTGACTTGCTGGTATCATGATATTTTGTAAATTCTCTCATTCGCGGTCTTCCTCTCTTTAGATACTATTTTATATCGTAACACAATTTTTATTCTTTCACAACATTCCAGTTGCTTATAATCGTACAACACTTCCTTATTTTTGTTGTTTTTCTGGTTCTTTTATAAATATTTTACTTTCCCTTTTCAAATAAAAGTATTACAATAAAATTATTCATGTATACTATATTTCATGACGAACTATCTCATCTGCCATATCTGACAGGACGAGATCAAGAAAGGAGCAGCAACATGGCTAAAAATTTTGGTAAAATCCTGCTCGGACTGACTGCCGCAGGTGCAGCTGGTGCCGGTGCATATTACTGGTTAAAGAACCGACATAATGAAGAACCGGAAGACGAGTTCGATGATACTTTTGAAGATGACGATTTTGAACTGGACGATGATCTTGGCGAAGTGCCAGAGCGTGGTTACACAACTCTTACTCCATCTTCTGCAAAGGAAGAAACCTCTGAAGAGTCTGAAGAAAAAACTGACGATGCAGAAGTCGGACCAGAAGCCGCTTCCCAGACACCGGAAACTGATTCCGAAGAATCCGATCCGGCTTCAGAAGAAGTTTAAGAAAGAACTTTTCTTACAGCTTATCATTTTCTGCATAAAACCAAACCCGGAAGAATTTTTCATTCTTACCGGGTTTTTCATTGCCATTTCTTTTCAAAAACTGTCGACTAACACATTATTTGCAATTAAATTCTGAGCAAGACTGCTTTCTTTATTTTGGCAGCTTGAATGAACTCTTCAGCGAAACGATTCTGTTAAATACCAGATGTTCTTTAGACGAATCATGAGAATCCACGCAAAAATATCCCTGACGTACAAACTGGAAGCTATCATACGCTTTTGCATCTGCAAAATTTGATTCTACAAAGATTTCTTTCTCTGTAAGAGAATTCGGATTCAGGTTCAGGGAACCATCTTCTTTATTATAAACACCTTTTTCTTCGTCGATCAGATTCTCATACAGTCTTACGGTTGCCGGAAGTGCTGTACTTGCCTCTACCCAGTGGATCGTTCCTTTTACTTTTCTTCCTGTAAATCCGGAACCGCTCTTTGTCTCCGGATCATAAGTACAATGTACAACAGTTACATTACCATCTTCATCCTTTTCAAATCCTGTACAGGTTACAAAGTAAGCATTCATCAGACGTACTTCGTTGCCTGGGAACAGACGGAAATATTTCTTCGGAGGCTCTTCCATAAAGTCTTCTCTCTCAATATAAAGCTCTCTTCCAAATGGAAGCTGACGGCTTCCAAGTTCTTCATTCTCAAGATTATTCGGTGCATCCAGATATTCAATCTGTCCTTCTGGATAATTGTCAATCACAAGCTTGATCGGATCAAGAACTGCCATCATACGTGCTCTCTTAAGCTTCAGATCCTCACGGATACAGTATTCGAGCATTGCATAATCTACAGAGCTCTGCGCCTTGGAAACTCCGCACAGGTCAACGAACATCTTGATAGATTCCGGTGTGAATCCACGGCGACGAAGTGCTGCGATGGAAACCAGTCTCGGATCATCCCATCCGTCTACGATCTTATCTTCTACAAGCTTCTTGATGTAACGCTTTCCTGTAACTACGTTCGTCAGATATAATTTTGCAAATTCGATCTGACGCGGTGGATTTACAAATTCACATTCTTTTACTACCCAGTCATAAAGTGGTCTGTGATCTTCAAATTCCAGTGTACAGATAGAATGTGTAATTCCTTCGATTGCATCCTCGATCGGATGTGCAAAGTCATACATCGGGTAGATGCACCACTTATCACCGGTATTATGATGTGTCATACGGGCTACACGGTAGAGAATCGGATCTCTCATATTGATATTCGGTGATGCCATATCTATCTTCGCACGGAGAACCTTCTCTCCGTCTGCATACTTGCCTGCACGCATATCTTCAAAAAGCTCCAGGTTCTCTTCCACACTTCTGTCACGGTACGGGCTGTCCTTTCCCGGCTCTGTCAGAGTTCCTCTGTACTCACGGATCTGATCCACTGTCAGGTCACAGACATAAGCTTTTCCTTTCTTGATCAGTTTGATCGCATACTCATACATCTGATCAAAATAATCAGATGCAAAGTAAAGGTGATCTCCCCATCAGCACCCAGCCACTTGATATCTGCTTTGATAGACTCAACGAACTCAGTCTTTTCCTTTGTCGGGTTGGTATCATCAAAACGCATATGGAAAGTTCCGTTATACTTCTGTGCAAGTCCGTAGTTTAAAAGGATGGACTTTGCATGTCCGATGTGAAGATATCCATTCGGTTCCGGTGGAAAACGGGTACATACATGATCGTATACGCCTTCTGCAAGATCTTTTTCAATTTCCTGTTCTATAAAATTCTTTGATACAACTTCTTCTGCCATTGAAGTTCCTCCTCACGTCTCTCTATTACTTCATAATCTGCCATTATATGGCAGTCTTTTTCTTGTCATGCATCTCAATCATTGTCCTGTGGACAGTTTTGATTCATGTCCTTTAGTTTATCACACTTTCTACACACGGACAAGTGAAAAAAAAAGCAGACATTGTACCTTCCAACCGGAAATACAACTCTGCTTCTTAAATATATAAGCTGCCTAGCGGAATCGAACCGCCGACCTCCGCCTTACCAAGGCGACGCTCTACCGACTGAGCCAAGGCAGCCTGCGCATTTTCGCGACTCATTTAATATAGCATATCACTGCTTGGCTTGTCAACAATTTTAAAACTATATTTTTACTTTTTTTCAGACCGGCGCTTTTCTTCCAGAAGCTGGCGTGCTTTCGCTTTGATCCGCTGCAGGGCATTGTCGATCGTCTTCGGACTTTTGTCCATAAATTCTGCAATCTTCAGATATTCCATTCCCTGCAAATGAAGATACAGCACCTTTCGCTCCAGCTTACTTAATTTTTCTTTCAGTTCCTCTTCAAATGCATTCGTATACTCTTCTCCAAGAATCATCAGCTCCGGATTACTCTCTTTCCCTGCTTCGATCGTATCTACTATGGAAAGCCCGTTCTCCTCCGGATTGTCACTGGCAGATGCGTAAATCGACACATAGGAATTGAGCGGCAGATGTTTTTCCGCTGTGAAGCCTTAATCGCCGTATACATCTGGCGTGACACACAAAGTCCGGCAAAACTTGAAAAGCTTGCACCTTCTTTCGGATCATAATCCTGCACCGCTTTAAAAAGACCAATCATCCCCTCCTGGATCAGATCGTCATTTTCTCCGCCCCACAGATACATGGCACGCGCTTGTTTGCGTACCATGTCTTTGTATTTTTCCATCAGATAATCCGTGATCTCGGTCTTACCTTCCCGAAGCAGTTCAATCAGCTGCTCATCCGTCATTTTCCCCAGATCCATTTTCATTCTCCGATTTTCCTAACTCATGCGCTGACGCACGATCTCATAGGCAAGGACACCTGCTGCCACAGACGCATTCAGGGAGTCAATATCTCCCTTCATCGGAATGGCTGCCGTCATATCACAGGTTTCTTTTACCAGACGTCCAACACCTTCGCCTTCGTTTCCGATCACCAGACCAATCGGTCCTTTCAGATTCACGCGGTACATCACATCCCCATCCATATCTGCACAGACGAACCAGAGTCCCTTTTCTTTCAGTTCTTCCATGGTTTTCACCAGATTGGTGACTTTTGCTACCGGTGTGTAATTCAGCGCACCTGCCGATGTCTTTGCAACGGTTGCAGTAAGACCTGCTGCGCGGTGCTTCGGAATGATCACACCATGCGCACCTGCAAGATTGGCAGTACGGATGATCGCGCCGAGATTATGTGGATCCTCAATATTGTCCAGAAGGATCAGGAAAGGATCTTCCCCTTTCTGTTTTGCAAGTTCCAGCATATCTTCCACCTGCGCATACTCGTAAGCCGCTGCCTGTGCAATGACCCCCTGATGTCTTCCGGTCTCTGAAATCTGGTTCAGACGTTCTTTGGTTACAAAATTCAGGATTGTATCATGCTTTTTGCTTCTCTTACGATACTTCTGATCGGTCCGTCCTGACATCCGTCAAGAATATATACTTTGTCAATCGGTTTCCCGGAGCGAAATGCTTCCATTACTGCATTTCTTCCCTCGATCTGCTGACTGTTCATCTTTTTTCTTCCATTCTATTTCTCCTGCTTCTTTTCTTCTTCGCATTCGCTTAAGTGATCCAGACCGATCTTGATCAGATCTGCCATTCTTTTCCATTCTCTTTTCAGGTAAAGCCATCCCATCAGCGCTTCAAATCCGGTTGCACGTCGGTAATCGGTCAGTGACTGGTTCTTTGCCGGCGATACTGATTTAGCATTTCGACCTCTTCTGTAAACAGCATGCTCTTCTTCCGTAAGCAATGGCTGAAGGACACGCATCATCTCCGACTGGGCAGACGCCTGTACCATACTGCTTGTCTCCTGATGTAATTTTTTTACCTGTTTATTGCCTTCGCTGATCACCGTTGTCTTGATGATCAGATCATAAATGCTGTCCCCTATATAAGCCAGGGTAAGAGGTGAATAGCCTTCCGGCTCCACCTCTTTCATCTCAAGCACTTCTCTTATATAGTCAGCAATTTCAAATTCTACGCTTTTTTCCATTGTACTCCTTCTCTGGTATCCTTCAGGATAATTCCCTTTTCCAGAAGCTCGTCACGGATCGCATCGGCTCTTGCAAAATCTTTTGCTTTTCTTGCTGCCTGACGCTCTTCGATCAGTTTCTCAATATCTGCATCCAGAAGTTCTTCCTTCTTATCCAGGATCAGTCCCAGGACATCACCGAGTTTTACGATTCTGTCCAGTAATCCCCGGAGATATTCCTTTGAGCTTTCTGCTGTCGCAGTGGTATTTGCATATTTTACAAGTTCAAAGATTGCTGCGATTGCGTCTGCTGTATTGAAATCATCATCCATTGCTTTTCAAATTCTTCTACATATGCATCAGTTTTTGAAAATGCTTCTTTTTCTTCTGCACTCATCTCTTCTGCTGCCACTGAAGCGATAAGATGTTTCAGATTATCGGTTGCATTGAGAATTCTCTCCAGACCGTTCTTGGATGCTTCCATCAGCTCTGCACTGAAGTTCAGCGGGCTTCTGTAATGTGCGCTCAGCATGAAGAAACGAAGCACCTGGAGGTCATACTGCTCGCTGATCTCTCTTACCGTACGGAAGTTTCCGAGTGATTTTGACATCTTGCGGTTGTCAATGTTCAGGAATGCATTGTGCATCCAGTATCTTGCAAATTCTTTACCGTTAGCAGCTTCACTCTGTGCGATTTCATTTTCATGATGTGGGAATATCAGATCTTCTCCACCTGCATGGATATCAATCTGTTCACCAAGATATTTTCTCGACATCACAGAACACTCAATATGCCATCCCGGACGTCCATCTGACCAAGGTGACTTCCAGAAAGGTTCTCCTTCTTTTTTCGGCTTCCAGAGTACGAAATCCAGCGGATCTTCTTTTTCATCCTCACCGCTTACCAGAAGAGAACGTCCACCGGAACGGAGATCATCCAGATTCTTGTGGGATAATTTTCCATAGTCTTTAAACTTTCTTGTGCTGAAATAAACGGTTCCGTTTTTCTCGTAAGCATAACCTTTTTCAATCAGCTCGGAAATCATCTCAACCATGCCGCAGATTTCTTCTGTTGCAAGCGGATGCTTAGTTGCAGGCTTTACATTCATTCCTGCCATATCCTTTTTGCACTCTGCAATATAGCGCTGTGAAATTTCCTGCGCGGATACCTGTTCTTCAATTGCCTTTTTGATGATCTTGTCATCCACATCTGTGAAGTTCGATACATAATTGACATCGTATCCTTTGTATTCAAAATAACGGCGAACGGTATCAAATACGATCATCGGTCTTGCATTACCGATATGGATGTAATTGTATACGGTTGGTCCGCAGACATACATTCTTACCTTTCCTTCTTCCAGAGGAACGAATTCTTCTTTCTTTTTCGTAAGTGTGTTAAATACTTTCATAAAGCTACTCCTTCTTTTTTCTATGCTTCCTCGATTATTTTTTCTTTCGCGAGTTTTTCTTTCAATGCTTTCAGTTCTTTCTTCAGACGGATATTGTCAGTCTGAAGCTGACGGATATCATTCAATACCGGATCTGGCAGATGGATCTGATCCAGGTCAGCGCTCGGAACTTCTGGTCACCCATGCGTACAATTCTTCCCGGGACACCAACAACGGTACAGTTCGGAGGTACTTCCTCAATAACAACAGATCCTGCTCCGATCTTGGAATTCTTTCCAATCGTAAAGGAACCGATGACTTTCGCACCGGCACTGACCATGACATTGTCTTCCAACGTTGATGGCGCTTGCCCTGCTCTTTTCCTGTACCACCCAAGGTTACTCCCTGATACAGTGTAATATTATCACCCAGGATTGCAGTCTCGCCGATGATAACGCCGCTTCCATGGTCGATGAAAAGTCCTTTTCCAATGGTTGCTCCCGGATGGATCTCGATTCCTGTTTTTCTTACACCACGCTGCGATACCCAGCGCGCCAGAAAATAATGCTTTTTCAGATACAGCTTATGTGCGATCCTGTAATGAAGCATTACCTTAAAACTTGGATACAGAAGTACTTCTATATCCGATTTGATTGCCGGATCTCGTTCTTTTACTACTTTGATTTCTTCTTTGATATAGGAAATAACTCCCATTTCATTCACCTCTGATTTGGAATTTCCTGTGAAACTATGAGAAACACGCTCCGCGAGTTTCTCAAGTTATCGCGCAGTCGCCAAGGTCTCGTGCAAGCACGGACTTGGCTCGTTGCTCGCGTAAGCTATAAGAAAAGGGACAATA
>ENA-OQAS01001273-OQAS01001273.1-human-gut-metagenome-genome-assembly--contig:-NODE-1273-length-12093-cov-8.369881_pt1 | contig 12093 bp, 10 predicted proteins | sample MGYA00242733_ERZ504523 | MGnify/ENA primary metagenome ERZ504523 (study PRJEB26092, sample SAMD00036239) | human gut metagenome | host: Homo sapiens | study: EMG produced TPA metagenomics assembly of... | reverse complement strand
CCGCCCCCACCGGCAAGCTCGCCCGCCTGCGCGCGCCTTTGTGGGCCGCCCGCTCGTCGCCGCCGTCTTGTGCCTGCTGCTCGCCGGCATCTTTGCACTGCTGGGCATGGAGGTCTCGTCCAACCTACGACTTTCACCTGGGTCTACCCCCTGTGCATCCTGCTCGAGTGGGCCATCATCACCGTGCTCATGACCGGCTTGTTCTTCCTGTTCCAGCGCCACGGCGCAGCTCCCGCGGTCCTGGCCTTTGCCTCTTTGTCCTGGGCATTGCCGAGTTCTTCGTCATCACGTTTAAATCCATGCCGATCCAGCCGGGCGACCTTTCGGCCATCTCCACCGCCGCCGCGGTCGCCGGCAACGGCTACACCTTCTCGATCTCGCTGTTCTGCGTGCTGTCCATGGGCTTTACCGCCATCGCCATGCTGCTGTGCGAGTACGCCGGCCTGGTGGCACCGCACCGTCAGAAGGGTGCCGCCAACGCCAAGCGCATGCTGCTCACCAACCTGCTCGTGGCGGTGCTGTGCCTGGGCGGCGTGACCGCGCATGTCACGCTCATCGACTACTACAACACCCTCGGCATCACTGTCTACACCTGGCGCCCGCTCGAGAGCTACTGGCGCGAGGCTATCTGCCTGCCTTTATTAGTGCGGCACAGTCCATCAAGCCGCCCAAACCCGCCGACTACTCCGTCGACGATGCCAAGGCCACGCTCAAAAAGTACGCCAAGGCCTACGACAAGTCCGACGCCGCCAAGAGCGACGAGCGCGCCGCCGCAAAGGAGCAGTTCGACAGCGAGAAGCCCACGGTCATCGCCATCATGAACGAGACCTTCTCGGACCTGTCCATCTACCAGAACATGCGCGCCGGCTACGAGGGCCCGCAGTACTTTAAGAACCTGTCCAACTGCCTCAGCCGCGGCAAGCTCTACGTGAGCGCCTACGGCGGCGGCACGGCCAATACCGAGTTTGAGTTTATGACCGGCAACTCCATGGCCAACCTGGCTCGGGCGTGTACCCCTACACCATCTACAACATGGAAACGACCGGGAATCTGGCAGAGCAGTTCAAGTCGCTCGGCTATTCCACCACCGCCATGCACCCCAACCACGCGACCAACTGGAACCGCGAGAACGTGTACAAGGACTTTGGCTTTGACCAGTTCCTGTCCATCAACGACTTCCAGGGAGCCGACACCCTGCGCGGTATGGTGACCGACCAGGCGACCTACGACAAGATTCTTGAGCTGCTCGACCAGAACGCCGATCCGCAGTTTATCTTCGACGTGACCATGCAGAACCACTCGGGCTACGATACGGGCCTGCTGCCGGTCGACAAGCAGATGCACCTGAACATCGACACGACCGACCTGGACGCCAAGACCGTCGAGGACGGCACGCTGTCCGATGTCGACGAGTATGTCTCGTGCATCGAGCAGTCCGACCAGGCGCTTCGCTACTTCCTCAATGCCTTGAACAAGCTCGACCGTAAGGTGGTCGTGGTGTTCTGGGGTGACCACCAGCCGTTCTTCCCGTCCAAGTTCAACGATAAGTGGTTTACCGGCGAGGACGACGCCACGCACCAGGAGCGCTTGTGGCAGACCGACTACATCATCTGGGCTAACTACGACGTTGCCGGTTGCAACCAGACGAGCGAGGTCGACGACCTGTCCACCAACTACCTGTCCACCCAGCTGATGCAGCTGATCGGCGCACCGCTGACCGACTACCAGAAGGCGCACATGACGCTGCGCGAGTCGCTGCCCGCTATCAACTCCGTGGGCTACGAGGACGCAGCCTGCGTTGGCGCTCTCCTCCAACGTCACCGGTGACGACGCCGCCGCAGCAGCCGCCACCAAGGCACGCGAGGATTACGCCAAGATGCAGTACTACGAGATGTTCCGCGATGGCAAGAACGTCTACACCGAGCACTTCCAGACCGAGGCCAACGAGACCGACCCCAACCTGGCACCGGGTACGACCAAGATCAAGTAGCTGCTAGCTGCTGAGCCACAACTGAAACGTCTGTCCAGGCGGAGGCATATAAGGTTCCCTGCTCGGACAGTCCTGCGCAAGAAGAAGGCCACATTAAGTGGCCTTCTTTGTTTGCGGAAAGTGTGTCCCGGAATTCTTGTCTGGAATGGGATGCAGTTTCCGCTTGGGACCCGATTGGGAAAGTGTGTCCCACTATTCAGCTGGATTCCGGGATGTATTTTCCGGTTGAGGCTCGTTGGGAAAGTGCGTCCCACTTTGGGAGCTGATTCTGGGACGTGGTTTCCGGTTGGCTCTCATTGGGAAAGTTCATCCCATTTCTCGGCCTAATTATGGGACGCAGTTTCCCGTTGAGGACCCTTTGGGAAAGTGCGTCCCGGTCTGGGCGCTCAAACTGGGATGGATTTTCCGGATGAGGGCTTGACGGAAAATGTGTCCCGTTCCGGGCGCTAATTGTGGGATGCAGTTTCCGCTTGCGGAGTCTCCACTCAACAGAAAACCCGGGTGGCCTGTTTTTTGGCTACCCGGGTTTTTTGGGTTGTCGATATGTTCGACTGGCTACTAGTGGGTCTTGCGGCGCTTGATCAGCATGATGAGGCTATCACTACGAGCGTTGCTCCCGCTGCTGCTGCGGTGGCGACTAGGGCGAATGTTTGGTCGCCGGTGTTTGCGAGGTTCTTCGCTGTGGTCGTAGTCTTGACCTTGGTGTCGGTCTTAGCTCCGTTGTCGGACTTGGGCTTGTCCGGGTTCGTCGGGGTCTCAGGAGTCTCGGGGTCCTTTGAGCCTTCGGAATCGGTTGGGCCGGCGGTGTTTACCAGCGTATGGTCCAGGAACTTCTTGGCGCCCGCACTTGCCTGTGAGAACAGGCGGCGCGTGCGGATCGGGGTGGCGTTCACCGTTGTGGGCGCCGTCTCCTCGGCCTCGATATTCACGAGCGTCGTGCCGGTGTCGAGGCCCACGTCGTTGTATCCCACGTGGCAGTAATACTGCGCACCGTCATCGTCTGCGGTCAGGTCAATCTCGAGCTTTGAGGCCGTTCCAGCCGCGAGGTTGCCATCGGCACCCACGAGCTTAAACTCTGTCTCGCCGCGGCCCTTGCGGTACCACATATAGGTCGGTGCCAGCCCTGTTTCGCTATCGTCGGCACCGAGTTGCTTCACATGGCCAATCGCCGAGAGCGTCAGGTGGCTTCCCGCCGTGCGCTCAACCGAAGAGTCGTATCCAAGATCCGACCCCTCCGCAGCATTCGCCGCAGGTCCGCTCACGGTCATCGTCATGCCATCGGGCATGGTCTTGACCGTGATGATTGCCGAGCGAATACCTGTTTCGGTCGTGGATCCATTCTTAACGGCGGCGATGGCGAATCGATACTCCGTATTGGGCTGCAGCCCATCCCACTTGAGCGAGGTCTGCGTGTTGTCGGCAATCTTCCAGCTATTGACGACCGCATCCGCCGCATTGCTCTGCAGCATGCCCACGCCGTAGCTAAAGCCACTCTTGTTTGCGAGTACATCGTCCCAGCTAAACGTAACGCTGGTCGAATCGACGGCGTTGCCGTAAAGCCCGTCACGGCCGGCGCGTCAGGCATCTCACGTCCTTAACGTCATAGCCACGATCCAGAACTGGTCGGTGTCCTTGGTGCCGAGCTTGTCGCCCGAGTCTGCCTCGAACTTGTCGACATCCACCGCGTTGACGCCCAGACGCCACACAAAACCGTACTTGCCTGCGCGGCCTCGGGCAGGTTGTCGACGGTGCCGCCGTATTCGGTCGATTCACTCGAGGAGTTACCCGTAGTAAAGCCGGCGTTGGCACCAAAGCACAGGCCGCCAAACAACTCGTGCTTTGCGAGCTTCGCGCCCATGACAACGCTGCCGTTCAGCGTCAAGCCGAGCTCGAGCTCCTGCTCCTTGCCCTCCTCGACTTCGATGGTCTGCTCAATGCTCGCCCCCGACTGCGCGGCGGCGCCGTTAAACCCATCGTGCGTGTAGGCGCGCGTTACGCCAGGCTTGCCCAGGCCAAAGGAATCCCCAACGGGAGTCTCGCCGTTGAGCGTCGTTTGATAGGTTCCGGGTTCTCCCGACCGGTTGGTCAAAAAGTAGCTGAGCGGCGTCATATTGTGCTGTTTGGCAATGCGGTCATAGGCCTCGACATTAACGACCGAGGTCTGCGCGCCGAGCGACACGGGCGCCGCCATCACGCCCTTGCCACCAGTTTCCTCATTTTCGATCTCATACTCGTAATAGACCATCGGAATCGTGTAGAGCACGGTCTTGTCACCCTCGCCGGCATGCGACTCATAGCTTACGCTTGCGCTGACCGTGCGCTCGCTCCGGTAGTCATAGCATCCCTCGGCGGCAAAATCGACTGAAGCATTCATCGCGACCAGGGGCGGACCGGTCTGCACCTCGACGGCAACGCCCAACTCGGCGCCAATGGTATAGCCTGGGATGTCCCCGTGCCCTTTTCCTCTCCGTATGACGTGCCGCCCAACACCAGATAGCCGTATGCCTGCTCCAGATCCTCAACATAGGGCGCATCCTGCAGCACGGCAAGCACGCGCGGGTTGGTATAGACCTTGTAGCGGTCCTTGTACGTGATCTTGACGCTGTCGTTGTCGACATCGGGCAGCGCGAGCGAGATAAATGTGCCGTAGGTAGTGCCGCGACGGTTGCTCTCGCTAATCACCTGCTCCTCGCCGCGGCGCACCTTTCCGTTCTCGTCGAGCGAAAAATGCGAGGCGGTCATCCAATAGTAGTCATCGTTCTTGCGCAGGTCCTCGTCGCGGTGCTTGCCCACCACGGCGATAAAGCTCTCGTTATAGCGGTCCGAACCCGAGACGCTGCCCGCCTTGACGTCGCTGATCCACACCTGCTCTATACCCTTGTGGTCATGCTTGTTGCTGCTGTTGTATTGCTGACCGCTCATGCTCATGGTTCCGACCATGGACCCCAAGCCCTGAGCCCCGCTCTGTGCCGTGTTGCAGGCAAAGTCGCGGAACACATCGCCGCCCACGAGTACCTCGTCGACCGCCAGCTGCTCGGACAGGCCGTCAAGGTTGGCAGTGGCAAGGGCAATAGGCGCCAAGGTGCACGGATAGCGCTTATCCTGAGCGCTATCCTTCCATGCGCTGTTGGGCACATGCATCAGCCCATAGGAGGCGAGGAGCCCGTCTCTGTATTCCTTGCAATCGGAAAGCTTGAACTCGCCAGACTCCGAGTCAAAATACGCGTAGCGGTACAGCGCGCCGTACAGCCCCTTGCTGCCGTCAGAAGCGCCGTAATCAAAAGCGCTGCGTTGCCAGTCATAGCCCGCAAGAATAAGGCCCGTGACGGTTTCACCCGTCTTCTTTCCTTCTTCATCGTAGGCGGCAAACGTGCCGAACGTCGCATTCGCAGCGACCATGGTCTTGCCGTTCGCGGAGAGGGAGATTGCGCCCGCGTCGCCCAGAGCATCGACATGGACGAGCGCACCCTTGGATGCATCCCACGAAAACAGCTCGCAATGCGTCGACTTATCAATATTCTTCTTGCCGTAGGGTGCCGAGACCACGATGGCGAGGTCATCGCAAAAATCGCGATCGAGGTCGCCGGCCGCTAGCGAAACGACAGGAGCTGACTGAAGCTGCGTCCAGGAGTCGTTCCCGCCCTTGTTGTGCGTGGTGTAGTCCGCGGCGTTACCGGCATCGATCTTGACGACGCTTTGCTTCCAGTTGCTGCCCTCCAAGTCATACATATCGACTACAGCCTTGCGCACGCCGTTCTCGTCGACATAGCAGCCCGCGTAGACAAAAAGCTCGTCGACGCCGTCGCCATCGACATCGCCCGCCTCGACATCAAAGACGGCGTCGTGCTCTTGCAGGTAACCGGCATCCAGGTACTTAAAACGGCCTTCGTACATCATATTAGTGTTGACCGTCACCGGCAGGTGTGTGTCGAGAGTGCGCGTACGCCCGTTGCTAAACGAGTAGAGGACCAGCTCAACCTTTCCGGCGTATGACTTGCCGTCAATCGTCGTGGAGGAACTGTCGCCGTAGGCACGGAGCTCGGCAACGCGGCTCTTTTTGCCCGTGCTGGCGTCGCTGCAGAACTCAACACTCGTGGCGTGAATGCCCGAGAAACCGTTGTTGTCGTTGGCGAGTACTGTTGAGGACTCATTGTTGCTTAGATACGACCAGGTGCCGCCACCGTAGTCGCTATGCTTGTAGAGATCGCTGTTCGTATCGAAGTTGTTGACGTTTTGCCAGAACTTTGCGGCGCCCCACACACTTCCATAGCCATCGGTGAGTTTGCTGCTGCCGCCAATGTCACCGCGCTCGACGTTCTCGAGCTTGTCGCGCAGAGTGTAGCGATTGCCATGGCTACCGTTAGCTGCCATATAGACCTCGCTGCGCGTGGCAAACGTCGTGGGGGTATCAGTGGAATAGGGGCCAACGGTATCGGCCGGAATGTCCTCGCTCGTGCCCAGACCCAGGGCTTGATAATCCTGCTCGGTCATATCGGTGATTGCGGGCGCGTCTGCCGCCTGGGCAACCTGGGGCGTGGCCGTGAAGCAGGCAACGCTCGTGGCGATCAACGCAGCAAGCGCCGCCGTCCCAACAAGCGGGATTTTCGACAGCCTACGGATACGGGGGTGTGGAACGTACATGAGGGACATCGCTTTATTCGAGTGGAGTGGACTCATTTTTGCAAATGATACGTCCGATGCCCGATATCACGTGTCTCATTTTCGCCAACGGCGTGTCTCATTTTTGAGAATCCGAGATGCCGCGGAAATCTTATCCCAGCTCAAAGGCCATTTCTGGGATGTATTTTCCGTCGAGTGCCTCATCGGGAAACTGCATCCCATTTCAAGCGTCGATTCTGGGACGCAATTTCCCCTTAGACCCTCAACCGGAAACCGCATCCCACTTTGAGCGCAAATTCCGGGATGCATTTTCCGCTTGAGCCTCATTGGGAAACGGCGTCCCACTTTGAGGGCTGATTGTGGGATGCATTTTCCGGTTTTGCTCTCATTGGGAAAATGCATCCCGTTTCTTGACCGAATAATGGGACGCAATTTCCCGTTGGAGCGCCTTTGGGAAAGTGTGTCCCACTTCGACCGCCCAGAGTGGGATGCACTTTCCGCAAAGCACCTCAACGGGAAACTACGTCCCATTCCAAAGGCAAATTCCGGGACGCATTTTTCGAAAGCCTGCCCATCCGGAAAGCCCGTCCCACTTTGGACGCATCCGGGCACGGAACCATCGACCTATCAGCCTCCCATCAATAAAGAGGCGTCCTCCCGGACGGCGGGGCACGAAGTTCATCGCGAGTTCCGCACGCAAAGAAGGCCACTTAATGTGGCCTTCGTCTTGCGCAGGACTGTAGAGCAGGGAACTTCGTGCCCCGACGCCCGGGAGGACGTTTCATTTAGAAAGATGGACCGACCGCCGTCAGCGATGGGAGCTACTCCCCCAGCACGGCCTTTTTGGCGGCTGCAGCCATGTTGTCCAGATCTTCCTTGGTGGGGTGATCCTTTGCGGCGACCCAGTTATCGAGCAGCATCTTAAAGCGGACATTGTCGGGATCTTGCTCGAGCATGGCCTCATAGCGCTGCTTTACGGCAGGGCCCATCTTGCCCTGGCACATTGCCCAACCCACAAGCTCGGCATCCTCGGCCAAATTGGAGGTCACGCGATTGATAATCTGCTGATAATAGCTCTGGTCGGCGCCAAAACCGCAGGTGCCAAACAGGAAGACGCGCTTACCGTGCAAGGCAGAAAGCAACGTCGCGACCGAAGGCGTGCACGCGCCCTTGTCGCACCAAAAACCGACGAGCACCGTGTCGGCCGCGCAGGCGCCCTGCGCCTCGAGCGCAACCTGATCTGCATCCGCATCGTCGCTCAACGCCGCGGCATGGACAAACTCAACACCCGCAGCCTGCAGAGCGCGCTTGATCGCGCCCGAAACCATCCTGGTATTACCGCTCTTGCTGTTAACCACCAAAGAGCATGTCATAGTCACGTTGCCTCGTTTCCCCCAAAAACTAAAGCCACTAATGCAATTTATTAGATGAATATCTTAGTACTAACGACGCAGATGTAAACCATCTGCCGCCAATCGGCAGCCCCTACTGGGCAAACTGGCTGCGGTAGAGTTCGGCGTAGAAGCGTCTGCCGCCAGCAGCTCGTCGTGTGTGCCGCGCTCGATAATCTCGCCGTCGCGCATCACCAGAATGCAATCGGCGTTGCGGATGGTGCTCAGGCGGTGCGCCACCACAAAGCTTGTTCGGCCGGCCATAAGCTCGTCGAATGCCGCCTGAACCTGCAGCTCGGTGCGTGTGTCGATACTCGAGGTCGCCTCGTCCAGCAGCAGAATCGCCGGGTCGGTGAGCATGACGCGCGCGATGCACAGCAGCTGCTTTTGGCCCTGACTAAACGTGCCGCCGTCCTCGCCAATCACCGTGTCGTAGCCGCCTGGCAGCTGCACGATAAACTTGTGCGCGTGCGCGCGCTTGGCGGCTTCGATGACCTGCTCGCGCGTAGCTCCTGGGCAACCGTAAGCGATGTTGTCCGCCACCGTGCCCTCGAACAGCCACGTATCCTGCAGCACCATGCCAAAGGCGCGGCGCAGGCTTGCACGCGTGTAGTCACGCGAAGACCGGCCATCGACCATGATGCGGCCGGCATCGATATCGTAAAAACGCAGCAGCAGATTGATGAGCGTTGTCTTTCCGCAGCCCGTGGGACCGACCAGGGCAAAGCGCATGCCGGGCTTAGCCTCGATGCAGATATCCTGCAGCAGCTTGCGATCGGGAACGTAGCTAAAGTCCACGTGCTCAAAGGTCACCTCACCTGCGGGGCGGCAAGTTCCACGGCATCCGCCGCATCAGGCTCCTGCTCGCGCGCATCGAGCAGCGCGAACATGCGACGCGCCGAGGCGTACGCGGTCTGGATCTGCGTAATGACGTTGGTAACCTCGTTGAACGGCTTAGTGTACTGGTTGGCGTAGGACAGAAAGATCTGCACGCCGCCCACCGTAAGCGCCGCGGGCACGCCCGTGATCACGCCCACGCAGCCGATCACAGCGACAACGGCATAGATGATGTTATTGATAAAACGCGTGCCGGGGTTGGAGAGCGAACCCATAAACTGCGCGCGCTCGCCCGCGGTGTAGAGCTCGGCATTGAGGCGTCGAAGCGCTGCTGGGCGTTGGGGCCATAGGCAAACGCGTCCACGAGCTTCTGCTCGCCTACGTACTCCTCGATATGACCACCCAGTTGACCCTGAATACGCTGCTGGGCCGTAAAACTCTTGTTGGAAAGCTTGGCGATGGCGCCGGCTGCAAAAATGGAAAGCGGCGTGACGAGCACCACCACGAGCGTCATGGCCAGGTTGATGGAGAGCATAAACGCAAGCGTGCCCACGATGGTGATGACGCCGGTAAAGAGCTGCGTGAAGCCCTGCAGCAGACCGTCGCCCACCTGATCGACGTCGTTGACCACGCGGCTCATAAGGTCGCCGTGGGCGTGGCTGTCGATAAAGCTGAGCGGCATGCGGCTGAGCTTGTCGCTCGCCTCCACGCGCATGTCACGCACCGTCTCGTAGGACAAGCGGTTGACGCAGTAGCCCTGCAGCCACTGGAAGGCCGCGGCGCCCACCACAACGAGCGCGAGTTTGGTAACGAGTGGCAGCAGCGCATCGAAGTCCACCCGCCCGGCGGCGACGATAAGATCGATGCCCTCACCAATGAGAATGGGCGTGTAGAGCTGCAAGATCACCGAAACGGCGGCGCTCACAAACGACGCCGTAAACGAGACGCGGTGCGGGCGAACATAGCCCAGCAGGCGGCGGGTCACCGCGCCCACGGGATAGCGCTCGGGGTAGCCGGGCTGGCGCGGACCGTCGCCCAGGTCGTTGAGGTTATCGTTACCGGACACGTTGGCCGTCATCGTGGCGACCGAACCGGAGGAAGTGTACGGATTCATTTAGCAGCCCTCCTTTGCGCAGACGGATGCGGGGGCGGCCGGAGCGGATGCGGGCACCGCGCTCCCCTGCTGGCCCTCGAGCTCCTCGCGGCGCAGCTGCGACTGGCAAATCTCGCGATAGAGCTGACATGTCGCGTAGAGCTCGTCATGCGTGCCCAGGCCCGCGACCGAGCCGTGGTCGAGTACGCAGATCATGTCGGCGTCGCGCACGGTCGAGACGCGCTGGCTCACAATCACCGTCGTGAGCGGCAGCCCGCCCGCGGCGGCACCGCGCATGCTTCGTTCGCGAATGGCATGGCGAAGCGCCGCGTCGGTCTTAAGTCGAGCGCCGAGGCAGAATCGTCCATGATCAGAACCTGCGGCGAACCCACCAAGGCACGCGCGATAGTCAACCGCTGGCGCTGGCCACCGCTAAGTTCTTTCCGCCCGCCTCGACCGGGGCATCTAAGCCTGGGGCTTGTTGTGTACGAACTCGCTTGCCTGCGCCATATCGAGCGCCGCCCAGAGCTCGTCGTCGGTCGCGGCTTCATCGCGCCAGTTCAGGTTGCTGCGAATAGTGCCGCTCACCAGCGACGCACGCTGCGGAACGGTCGCGACCGCATGGCGCAGTTGGTCGAGTGGCCAAGCGCGCACGTCGGCGCCCATCACGCACACGCTGCCGGTGCTCGCGTCGTACAGGCGCGGGATAAGCGAGACGAGTGTGGACTTACCACTGCCCGTACCGCCAATAATGCCGAGCGTCTTGCCCAGCGGGAGCTCCAGGGTCACATCGTTGACGGCATTTGCCGCGCCCGCGCCAAACGAAAAACTCGCATGGCCAAAGCTCACCGCGGAGACTGGAGCAGCACCACCCGCCAGTTCGCCCGGCTCGGGCAGCGCGACCAGCTCGTTGTCCTCGTCGGTGATGCTCGGCACGCAATTGAGCACCTCATTGATGCGCGACGCGCTGGCACTCGCCTTGGTAAAGACAACGACCAGGTTGGCCACGTACACGATGGAGGTGAGGGTCTGCGTCATATAGTTCACAAACGCCATGACCTGGCCCTGCGTAAGCTCACCCACGTTGACCTGGATGCCGCCCACCCACAGGATGGCGCACACGCCCAGGTTCATCACCAAAAACGTTACGGGGTTGAGGACCGACGAGAGCTTGCCCACCGCGATGGCGGTATGGGCCTGGTCATCGGCAGCTTGGGCAAAACGCTCGCGCTCGTGGTCTTCGCGCACAAAGGCGCGGACCACGCGGGCACCCGAAAGCCCCTCGCGGCAAATGAGCGCAATGCGGTCGAGCTTTGCCTGCAGCTGCCTGTAATACGGAATGCAGCGCGCCATGACAAACCAAAACACCAAGCCAATGGCGGGCGTGCAAATCAAAAAGATCATGCCGAGCTTAAGGTCGATGGCAAGGGCCGCGCACATAGAGCCCACCGCCAAGAAGGGCCAGCGGATGAGCATGCGCACGCCCAGCGCCACGGCAAGCTGCACCTGGTTGACGTCGTTGGTGATGCGGGTGATAAGCGAGGGCGTGCCAAAGCGGTCGAGCTCGGCATAGCTCAGCTTATTGATGTGCTCGTAGAGCGCGCCGCGAATGTCGGTGCCCATGCCCTGCGAGGTGAGCGCCGCCATCTTTTGGCAGACGAGCGTAAACGAAATGCCGATCACAGCCATGGCGCCAAGCAGCATACCGTAGTGGACGACGGCGTTGACATCGTGTACGCCAATACCCTTATCGATCATCTGGGCAATCACGAGCGGCGTAAGCAGGTCAAAGATCACTTCGATCAGCTTGCACGCAGGGCCAATCACCATATAGCGGCGAAACTTGCCACCAAAACGCCTGAGCAGCTCAATCATGTATAGGCGCTCCCTATCATCATCTCTCTTCAATCTGATTCATGATAGTACGGAGAGCCCTGGAGATGCGTAAGCAACTCGTTACAGATGTAAGGGCGACGTTCGCTAGCGCCCAAGGCATGTAGCAGCCGATGTTTTGGCAACGCAGCGAGCGGCATAACGCCAGGGATTCAATTATCAGATAAATGTGACCCTTCAGCGGTTTTGGTCGGCTACCCGCGAGTGCCGGCAGGGCGTTGGTAGTCGCGCGATCCCGCAGGCGAAGCGAGGACCAGCGAGACACCAAG
>ENA-OQAS01001272-OQAS01001272.1-human-gut-metagenome-genome-assembly--contig:-NODE-1272-length-12100-cov-1.558674_pt1 | contig 12100 bp, 17 predicted proteins | sample MGYA00242733_ERZ504523 | MGnify/ENA primary metagenome ERZ504523 (study PRJEB26092, sample SAMD00036239) | human gut metagenome | host: Homo sapiens | study: EMG produced TPA metagenomics assembly of... | reverse complement strand
GACACGGAGTGAAGAGCTGCTCTTCCTGGGCAGTACCTGCATCTATCCGCGTGAAGCTCCGCAGCCGATGAAAGAGGAAGTGCTGCTGACATCGCCGTTGGAATATACAAACGAACCGTATGCCATTGCCAAGATTGCCGGACTGAAAATGTGCGAAAGCTTCAACCTGCAATACGGCACGAACTACATAGCGGTGATGCCTACCAACCTGTATGGACCCAACGATAACTTCCACCTGGAGAACAGCCATGTGCTGCCCGCCATGATACGTAAGATTTACCTTGCCAAATGCCTGAACGAAGGCAACTGGGATGCCGTACGCAAGGATATAGACCTGCGCCCGGTAGAGGGTGTGAACGGAAGCTGCACCGATGAGGAGATACTGGCAAAGCTGGCAAAATTCGGAATTACGCCGGAAGCCGTTACGCTGTGGGGCACGGGCAAGCCGCTGCGCGAATTCCTCTGGAGCGAAGAAATGGCGGATGCAGCGTACATGTGTTGCTGAACGTAGACTTCAAGGATACGTATGCGGCAGGTTCGAAAGAGATACGCAACTGCCACATTAACGTGGGAACCGGAAAGGAACTCAGCATCAGGGAAGTGGCGGAAAAAATCATGGCGGAAATCGGCTTCAAGGGCGAACTGAGATGGGATGCAAGCAAACCGGACGGCACGCTGCGCAAGTTGACGGATGTAACCAAACTGCACAACCTGGATGGCATCATAAGGTGGAGATAGACGAAGGTATACATCGGTTGTACGAATGGTACCTGAAAGGTATCTGCATCAATCACCGGACAGATTGAGAAAAGCCAGGAAAAAGATGATAAATTTATACATTTTTCATTTTTTTCTTGGCTATCAAATACATTTGACTTAATTTTGCCGGAGAAACATTCCTTATATTATCTGCCTGTCCGTAACAATCGCTTATGTGACAGGCAGTAGCGTAGCGTACTCTACGGCAAATATTCCTTATCATACATGTTGAGACTGAAAACTATTTCACTGCTGGGACACCCGGGTGAACTTGACACGTTGCCGGAAGGCAAACTGCTGATTAACACCATCAATGCACATTCTTACAATACCGCACGGAAAGACGCCGCTTTTGCCGAAGCGCTGCTGAAAGGCGATGCGCTGATTCCGGACGGAGCGAGTATCGTACTGGCATTCAAACTGCTGCGGCATGAGAAGATAGAGCGCATTGCCGGATGGGACCTGTTTCAGTACGAAATGAAAAAACTGAACGCGAAAGGCGGTACTTGCTTCTTCTTAGGTAGCAGCGAAGGTACTTACAGAAAATAAAGGCCAAAGCCGCCGGATTGTATCCCAATATCCGGATAGAGACCTATTCCCCACCCTATAAAGCGGAATTCTCCGAAGAGGATAACCGCCGGATGATAGAAGCGGTGAACCGTGTAACGCCCGATTTGCTATGGGTGGGAATGACTGCCCCCAAACAGGAAAAGTGGGCATACGCACATCTGAAAGAATTGGATGTAAAAGGTCCGATCGGCACCATCGGAGCTGTGTTTGACTTCTTTGCGGGAAATATACAGCGTGCCCCCTTATGGTGGCAGGAACACAGTCTTGAATGGCTTTACCGGCTCATAAAGGAACCCAAGAGAATGTGGAAAAGATATATCATAGGCAATACCATCTTTCTGGGACACTTATTAAAAGAAAAAATATCAAATTAATTAATTTATACACAAAATGAAAAAAGTAGCATTAATCTCCGGTATCACCGGACAGGACGGTTCGTTCCTCGCAGAATTTTTGATTGACAAAGGTTATGAAGTTCACGGTATATTGCGCCGTTCATCTTCGTTCAATACCGGACGTATCGAACATCTGTACCTGGATGAATGGGTACGCGACATGAAGAAAGACCGCCTGGTGAACCTGCACTATGGAGATATGACGGACAGCAGCTCGCTCATCCGCATCATACAGCAGGTGCAGCCGGATGAAATTTATAATCTTGCCGCACAGAGCCACGTGAAAGTTTCGTTCGACGTACCCGAATACACGGCGGAAGCCGATGCGGTAGGTACGCTGCGTATGCTGGAAGCCGTGCGCATTTTAGGCATGGAGAAGAAGACAAGAATTTATCAGGCATCTACTTCGGAGCTGTTCGGTAAGGTGCAGGAAGTGCCGCAGAAGGAGACGACTCCGTTCTATCCGCGCAGCCCGTATGGCGTAGCCAAACAGTATGGTTTCTGGATTACGAAGAACTACCGCGAAAGCTATGACATGTATGCCGTGAACGGTATCCTCTTTAACCATGAGAGCGAACGCCGCGGCGAGACTTTCGTTACACGCAAGATTACATTGGCTGCCGCACGCATTGCACAGGGATTCCAGGATAAGCTGTATCTGGGTAATCTGGATGCACGCCGCGACTGGGGATATGCCAAAGACTATGTGGAATGTATGTGGCTTATCCTGCAACACGACAAACCGGAAGATTTCGTGATTGCCACCGGAGAGATGCACACCGTACGCGAGTTTGCCACACTTGCCTTTAAGGAAGCCGGCATAGAACTGCGTTGGGAAGGCGAAGGCGTGAACGAGAAGGGTATCGACGTGAAAACAGGAAAGGCTGTGGTGGAAGTGGATCCGAAATATTTCCGTCCCTGCGAAGTGGAACAACTGCTGGGTGACCCGACTAAAGCCAAGACGCTGCTGGGTTGGAACCCGACAAAGACCAGCTTCCCGGAACTTGTAAGAATCATGGTGGAACATGATATGAAGTTCGCAAAAAAGCTGTACCTGAAAGCCCAAATGGCAGAATAACAATTACTTCGAAATAATGAAACATTTTTTTAGTCTAAGACCTTGGATACTGGCAGCGGTAGTTCTTGCTTCGGCAGGGACTACCGTTGCCGCACAAGCAAAATGGAGGCCTATCCGGCCAATGAGAAATGGTTTGTAAGCGGTTCGGTAGGAGCCGGAGTATACGTAGGCGATTATGACATGCACACGAAATTCGGAAACCGCATTTCCATTACGGGCGACGTAAGCGGCGGTAAATGGATTACCCCCGTATTAGGTGCCAGATTGCAGATAAGCGGAATGCACGCTTCGGGCGAAGCCATGAACGGAAGCAGCGAATCGTGGAATTTCATGATGTATCATGCCGACATCATGGTGGATGTACTGAACTGGTGGTGCGGTGTGAACGAAGAACGTACATACAGCCTCATTCCGCTGGTGGGCGGCGGTGTGGCCAACGCCCCCGGACTGAATACCACCACAGGAGTGCTTACCGTAGGTGTACTGAACCGCTTTAAGGTATCGGAACATCTGGACATCAATGTCGAGCTAAAAGGTAATCTCGTAGGGGACAAGCTGGACGGATGCGCCAGCGGAAAGAAAGGGGAAGGTGCAGCCGCACTGACTGCCGGACTGACCTACAACTTCTGATATACAGAATATAGAACTAAACATTGACAACTGATGACAAATAGGACAAAGGTACTGTTTCTGTTTTTGGCTATGCTGGGCGCAATAAGCGTCCGAGCATACGCCCAACAGAAAACCTCCGAAAAGATTTCGCCCAAAGAACGGTGGGCGTTTGAAACCAATGCAATGGACTGGCTGTTGTTGTTGCCGAATGCCAAAGTGGAATTTGACCTTTCAAGTTCTACCGACAACCGGTGGGTAGTGGGCATAGCGCCAAATGGAACGGCAATGCCAAAATCAGTATGAACGAACGCATACAGATGAAAATCAACGATTACAGACTGGAAGTGAAAAGATATGCCAAACCTTCCTTTACCGTAAAGACGGGACAGTCCAGAATACCCAAGTTCTGGCGTACCTACTACTGGGGCTTCTATGCCGGATACAGCAAGTTTGCCGGAGCATGGGGCAAAGGCATCGCCGGCGATATGTTCCATGCCGGACTGACCGGCGGATGGCAGCTACCCGTATACAAATGCAAACAGGGCGCAATAGACCTGGACCTGGGTCTGAGCGTGGGAGCAGCCTATGCCGAATATGACAAATATAAATATGAAGATAACCACCTGATACGTACAAAGAGCAGAGACAGGCATTTCCTGCCCTACCCCGTAGTGAGCGATATACGCGTAGGATTCGTGTACCGCTTCAGCTCTATCAGAAACAAGTACAGTCAGAGACAAAAAATAAGAGATTCGTATGACAAAAGATTGTAAAAAGAAAAGTATATGGGCGAGGCTGATAGTGATAGCTGTACTGGCATGCACGGCAAGTAATGCGCAGGCACAGCTCATTGCCGGAAGAACAAACGCACTGCTTTGGGGAAACCTGACTCCGAATTTCTCGCTGGAACTGGTGACATCGAACCGGACCAGCGTTATGGCGGGAGCTTTCTACAGCCTTGACCAGAACCCGCTGGATTGCAGCATCAAAGGTGCGGAAGCGCAAGTGAGATACTGGGTGAGCGGACGGGCAATGGTGCAGAGCTTCATAGGTCTGGGCATACAGGGCATGAGGTATGACGCCACGTTCTCGGATACACACCACTTCGGCGATGCCGTAGGCCCGGGAATGGTGTACGGATATGTACTGCCGCTGGGCAAACGCTTCAACATAGAATTCAGCGCCGGAATATCACTGATGTGGTACAGGGAGAAACGCTACGAGAAGGGATTGCCGAACCGGGAGACTACAACACCACCGGACACAAGGTGATGCCCATGGGACTGGGAATTTCGTGTACTTACATTTTTAAATAATACGGAGAATGATTACTGAAAGATTGAAAATATGGATCCTGCTTCTGGTTGTGGCGGGATGCGGTACCGGCACTGCCTGGGCGCAGAAAATGGTGAAGGTATCGGGTACCGTATATAACATTGCCGAAAACCGGAAAGTGCCTTTCTCGGACGTAACGGTGGATGTGTATGCCGCCAAGACCGTAGCCGTGGGCGAGGATATGAAGAAGATACTGGACAGCAACGACCAGGAGAAAACATTGCTGCTGGACCAGGAAGGGAAAACAACCACCGACGAGAACGGGTATTATGAGATACTGGTTCCGGACAACGGTGCGCTGATTTTCAAAGTGGGACTCTCGCCCTCGGTATTGAAGGAAGTGAGACATCAGATGAAATAGATGTGAGCATCGACGAGGGAGTGATGCTGGAGAGTGTGACCGTAACCGCCATGCGGCTGGTTCTGAAACCGGAACCGAAAGCGCCGAAGATTATCGGAAACATGCTGATTCCGTACAATACCTTCAAACTGCCGCCTTACTTCGGCAACCGCTTCTCGCGACTGATTATACACCGTATGTACTGGACTGCGAAACGAACGATACGATAACCTTTGCACGCCCGTCCGTATACGACGGCAAGGAATATGCCCTGACGCAGGAACGCAAAATGGGTATAGCATGGACCGTGACCCGCTGCGTCCGTACATCAAAGCGGAGGCGCTGACTACAAGGGCCATGAACCTGGACTGGACGGATACCATCATCGTGCCCGACCCCAACCGGAACTACAGTTGCTTTGCCATCGTGAACCTGGAAGATTACAGCGCGTCGAACTCCAGAACGTACCAAATCAATACGTGCCAGACAAAACGCCCGATGAAGTTCCTGCAATACAACCTCTTCTCGGAGCAGATGGATCCGTTGCAGCACAAGGAAAGGGCGCAGATAGAGAAAAGAAATACATCGGACAAGATACAACTGTCTTTCCTCATCAACTCCGACCAACTGACGGACACGCCTGAAAACAAACAAAGCCTTGCCATGCTGAGAAACAAGCTGAAAGAGATAGCCGAATCTCCGGGTACGGTATTGAAGGAGTTTCACGTGGCAGGTACGGCTTCTCCGGACGGCCATTACAGCAGTAACCTGAGCCTTCGCCGAAAGACGTATGCGCAAGATTGAACAGGAGATTACCTCCATATTGCCCCAATATACCTGGAACGCGTTTACCGCAACCCGCATGCCGAAGTGGCTCCGTGGGAAGAAGTGGTGAAACTGCTGGAACGTGACGGCAAAAGCGCGGAAGCCGGCAAGGTAAAAGAAATTCTGGCAAAGCATAAGGATATCGGAGCGCAGGGCAGAGCGCTGAAGCAACTCGACTGGTACTCTACCGTCATCGTGCCTTATCTGGACGAACTCCGCGTGGTGAACTATAACTGCCTCTACGAGATATACCGCGAACCGAATGACGAGGAAGTCATGGCACAATACAGGGAAAAAGGGCTGAAAGGCAGCTACACACGTTATGAGTACTGGAAGCTGTTCCAACTGATAACCGATGAAAAGGAACTGGAAGCTCTGTACCGCCGTGCCTACGAGGAATCACTGGAACAAAAGCATCCGTGGGCGCTTGCCGGCAACAACCTGGCAGCTTCTTACCTGGAGAGGGATACTGTGGATACTTCCATACTGGAACCGCTGATAGACCTGAGCATCCACTCCACCGACTATTCGCGCATGAATGACCGACGGAAGCCGTTACGGAAATCGTGAACCGACTGGAAGTGGTGACCAACCAATGTGCATGTACATCAAGAAGGGAGACTTCGAGCACGCCAGCGTATTGGTGAAGATTCTGCCGGAGGACAGCAAATTCGACCTGCTGAAAGCCTATACATGGGCTTTGGGCGGCTACTTCCAGGGCGGAACGACTTCGGAAGAGAAGAACGTGCACACAAGACTTTGAAACCATCAAGGCTTCATCGCCCCAGAACGAAGTGGTGATGTACATGGCGCTGGATAACCGCGCCGGCAACGCCGCCGCCAAGGCTTCGCTTGCCAAACTGCCGCAGGACAGCGCACTGACCTGGTATTTCAAAGCTACCTTGTCTGCCAGAGAGGGTGAGATAGAGTTCATGAATACGGTGATTGCCCTGTCCGAATGTTTCAAACGCGACAAAAGCTTCGTGGCTACCGCACAGAACGACGGTGAATTTAACGAGGATATCATACAGGCAGCTATGGATATGTCTAACCTATAACCATAATAAGGATTGAAAATGAAATTGAAATATATGATTCCGGCACTGTGCATCTGCACATGTACGGCAATGCCGGAAATGCTCCATGCGCAGGACGACAGCCTGAAGAAGGACAGCACCGAAAGGCCTTTCAATGCAATGGACTATGTATTGCAGAAACGGTATATCCCGCAGAAGAGAAGTGAACAACAGCCAGCCGGGCAAGAATTTCTCCCTGTCGGTAATGGGCGGTGTGAACAAACTGAGGGGCAGTTCTTCACTGCCTGCATGGTTCAACGGCGGGATTGCCTTGACTAAGGATGTAAGTTCATTCAACTCCTACCGGGTGTCTCTGTTGGGCGGCTTCAACGACGAGCTGAAACAGGGCGGCATCGAGCTGGACCACCTGTTCAACCTGTCCGATTATATCGGCGGGTACAAAAGCGGCGCACACATCAGCCTGTATACCGTATTGGGTATAGGCGGCTATGTGAGCAAACGCGACGGTATGGATGCCAAGATAGCCGGCGGAGTGCACGGCGGCTTGCAGGCACGCTATCATCTGTCGAGAAACTGGGACTGGTATGTGGAACCCAAACTATATCTCTATACCGACGGAATAGACGGTGCGGACTGCCCCAAACGGTATGACGTGGGATATGGCGTGTACACCGGACTGACCTACCGCTTTACCGGTCTTCCCATCAGGATGAAATCGGAAGATATGGGCGATAATATGTTCATAGAAGCGGCTATCGGTACGCAGGGCGATTTCGGAAAGCCCGTACGCAACAACCTGCCGGCGCTGCAACCGTTGGGTCCTGCCGCTTCACTGGCGATAGGTAAATGGTTCATGCCGCTGGGATGGCGCATCAGCGGCTTCGGCGGTTTCCACTATACATTTAATTCGGACAACTTCAAGAGCGAGGAAGTGTATGGAGGCGGCAGAGCGGAAGTGCTGGTGAACCTGAATACGCTGATTTCGCCGAGTGTGGAAGACCCGAGACTGGAAGTGAACCTTTCCGCCGGCTACGAATTCGGAGCACTGGCGCACAGAAGCAGCGACTATGCCAAGAAGCTTCGTACATTCCACGGTCCTACGGGGTCTATGCAACTGGTATATTTCCTGTCAGACCAAATCGGTATCACGGGTGAGGCGCGATACAGCAAGAGCTCTATACGCAACCGTTCAAGAGCGGCATCACACAGGACAGACACATGCAGAATGTAGGCGTGATGTTCGGTGTGCAGTACCGTAGAAGAAAGGCTGACTTCGATGCCAGACGCGGCTTCTTCCAGCCTTATAACTTTGCGTATGCCACCGTAGGAACCAACTTCCCCATGCGCACCGCAGGCGTGAAGATGAAGGATCTTCCCGATATGCTGGGACAACAGATAAGCCTGGGTGTGGGACGCCAGTACACGCCGCTGTCTGCCGTAAGAGGAAGCATCGAGATTGGGCGGTATGCTTATCAGCACGGGGGTGTATATCCGCTGTCTGTCACCGCCGACTACATGCTGAACCTTACCAACATGATAGGCAATTATAGCGAAAACCGCATATTCGACCTCAACGCCTTTGCCGGTATCGTCTATACGCACCACGAAATGGAAGACAAGAATTACTTCGGCATCCAGGGCGGTCTGCAACAGAGCTTCAAGCTGAACGACCGCTGGAGCATCTTTGCGGAAGAGTATCTGAGAGGTTATAACGGCAAGATTACTCCTTCGGCACGTACCTACACAAGCGGAGAATATACGTTTGTCTTAGGAGCTTCCATAGGAACAAGTTACCGTTTTTAAAGCAATACATAAGCATCATGACTATCGCCATTGATTTTGACGGCACAATCGTAGAGCACCGCTACCCTAAAATAGGGAATGAAATCCCTTTTGCCACCGATACGCTGAAGATGCTGATTAAAGACCGCCACCGCCTGATACTGTGACCGTACGTGAAGGAAAGCTGCTGGACGAGGCCGTGGAATGGTGCAGGGAACGGGGCGTGGAGTTTTATGCCGTCAACCGGGACTATCCCGAAGAGGATGCCGCCCATCACGGCTTCTCGCGCAAGGTGAAAGCGGACCTCTTCATTGACGACCGCAACCTGGGCGGCCTGCCCGACTGGGGAGACATCTACCGCATGGTTCAGGAGAAACTGACGTATGAGGAGCTGTATCGCGATACCGATAAACTCCGCAACAAAAGAGAGGCGGTTTCTGGAGCCTGTTCAGGAAATAATCCTTTTTGATATATATCAAACAGTACCTTAAAATAACTCTTTAAATTTGCAACGTCATTTAGAAAACGATAGAGTAAATTAGTTTTTGAAAGAGAAAGGTTAGTTTTTTTAGGGTACACTAAAAAATACCGGGCAGCACACGGAGCACAGGAAAAGATTCCTGCCGTAGCTGTCCGGTTTTTTATTTGCTTGCCGGAACCGGGAGGTTGCCGGATATTACTGTTTCCGGTATTCCTTGGGCGAAAAGCCGGTGTGATGCTTGAAGTATTTGCCGAAGAAAGACTGATTGGCAAAGTGCAGCTCGTCGGCTATCTCCTGAATGCTCTGCTCGGAGGATTTCAGCATGGCTTTCGCTTCCAGAATCACGAGACTGTCAATCCACTCGCCCGCCGTCTTTCCGCTCACCTCTTTCACCACGGTAGAGAGGTGCTTGGGCGTAAGGAACATCTTGTCGGCGTAAAAGGACACGCTCCTCTCCTCTTTGTAAAACTCGTACACGTACCGGATGAAGCGTTCGAACAAATCTTCCCTGCGGCTTTTGGGAGTGCGCTCCTTCACGGCATGTCCCTGATAGATGTCGTATATCTCGTAGAACAGCGCCATCAGCAATCCCTGCGTAATCTCCTTGCGGTAGGGATTGTCCTTCAGCTTCACCTTGCTCCACAGGAAAGAGTGATATTCCTCGAACGCCTGCAACTCGTCGGCAGTGACAGCGATGCAAGGCCGCTCCTTTATCATGAAGAACATGGGAAACAGTTGCTGCATCGTGGGTATCACCAGGTCCATGAAGTCACGGGACACGGCTATGAAGCTACCTGAAAAATCATCGGAACGCTCGCCCTGCTGCACAATCTGCTCGGGCAGGATGATGCAAAGCATCCCTTCACGCATTTCATAATCCCGCAAGTTGATATTCAGCTTGCACCAGCCTTTCCGGCAGACGGCAAAGCAGGCAGCGTTCAGACGCGTTGGATATGCGTGAAAGGGATGTCCCTTATATCATCGAAAATAGCGAAATCATTGCCGATAAAGTCAATCATGGGCAGGTGTTGTATACCGGAGATATCAACGTTGCGTATCTGTTTTGTATTCATTATTCATGCGCTTTGCCGGCAATATAGGATTATTCACGGAATTATTGGTTTAAAAATCGTGAATGTTATCCTAATTCATTATTTTAAAGCCGATGAAGAAGGTACGCGGCTGCGTGGGACCGTAGAAATAACCGGCATCGCGGAACTCGCCTTATCCAAGTCTTTCTGGAAGCTGTTGAATATATTCTGCACACCGATGTTCAGTTGGAACTTGATGTGGTCGTGCAGCACGAAGGTATAGTTCAGCTTCAGGTTGAGGTCGAAGAACTGGGGCGTGGTCTCCATGCGGTCTTCCGCGATGTACCCGGCATAGTGCGGTACAATCATCTTGCCCGTATACGTGCCGGAGAGGGAGAAGTCGAAATTCTTCAGCGGAGCGGACGAGAAGGTGAAGTAGCCGTAATAGTCGGGCGTACGGGGCATGCGCTTGGTGGTCAGGTCCTTACCGTCCACCTGTGTCCAGACTTCCTCGCGGGTGTAGCGGCTGCGCTGCGCAGTAAGCCCAACTGGAGCTGCGCTTCCTTGCCGTGGGCAATCTTGGCGTCGAGGTTGGCGCCGTACACGCGGGCGCCGTTGCCGTTGCGGCGTTCCTTGATTACATCGCCCACATCGTTCTTGCCGATGTCCTCGAGCACGAATACGTGGCGCAGGTCGGTATAGAAACCCTCTACAAGGATGTTCGCCTGCCAGTGTCCCAGGTGAGCGGTCCAGTCCACCGAACCGCTGTAACTGTTGGAACGCTCCTCGCGCAGGTTGTCCGCCAGCTTGATTTGCACACCTTCGCCGCCTACTGCGGTGACGTGCAGGTCTTCATCGTAGGCCTGCGGGCGCGGAAACCGGTGGAGTACGTCAGGCGCGCCTGGAAGTCCTCGGTAGGCTTATAAAGCAGGTTGACGCGGGGACTGAATATCAGTTTGTCTATCAGGTTGTGCTTGTCCAGGCGGGCGCCGACGAGCATGGTCAGTACGTTCATCTTCCACTCGTTCTGCACGAAGGCGCTGGCGATACGCACATCCTGCTGCATATCGCGGTGATAGCCCGTCATGACATCGTGCAGGGAGTTGTTCTGATACTCCAGTCCGCCCGTGAAGGTGGCGGGGGCGAAAAGACAGTTATTCATGTTGCCCACGTACATGCCGCCTGCCACCCACGTCAGGTCGTCCGTCTTGCCGTAGGCGTTCATGTCCTTCTGTGCGCCGTAGTAGCTATTGCGGTCGGTGTGCTGGATGGAGCCGTACAAGGAGATTTTATGCTTATACTCGCGCCAGAAGAGGTCGTAACTCAATCCGCCGCTGTTAATGATGTGCTTGGTCTGCTCGGTGATGTCCGCCTCGTGGGGCTGAAGGTCGAACTTGTTGCCGCCGCGGCGGAACTCGTTGGTGGTGTGATACTCCAGGTTGATGCGGCTGAAATGTGTGGGACGGTAGTAGGCGCGGAAGCCGAAGGTGTTCATGTTCAGCTTGCCCAGTTCGGAGAAACCGTCGCCGTCACGGTCGTACGGATTGCGGTTGCGGTAGCTTTCGTAGAGGGCGATGCCGTAAGAGTTGTCTTTTGACACCAGGGATACGTTCCCGCCCATGTACTGCTCCCAGGACTTGCCGTCCATATTGGAGAACATGCTCGATACCTGGAAGGAGTTGTTAATGGGGTCTTTGGTGATGATATTGATAGTTCCGCCCACAGCATTGGCGCCGAACAGCGCCGAACCGCCGCCGCGTACCACCTCTACCCTCTCGATCATGTTCACCGGTATCTGCTCCAGCCCATATACTCCGCTCAGCGCACTGATGACGGGACGGCTGTTTATCAGGAT
>ENA-OQAS01001271-OQAS01001271.1-human-gut-metagenome-genome-assembly--contig:-NODE-1271-length-12110-cov-2.714512_pt1 | contig 12110 bp, 15 predicted proteins | sample MGYA00242733_ERZ504523 | MGnify/ENA primary metagenome ERZ504523 (study PRJEB26092, sample SAMD00036239) | human gut metagenome | host: Homo sapiens | study: EMG produced TPA metagenomics assembly of... | reverse complement strand
TATACTTTTAAAGAAATATTTTTTTTTAAAAGCATAATAAGTGCTTTCATTAGAAGGGTTTTTCTTAAATCCAGACTCACTTGCCTTGATAAAATACGCAGCAACTTCATTGTATTTCATCCAGTCTTTTATTAAAAAATAAAAAGGACGTGAATCATCCTCCCTACAAGTTATCAATATTCGTTTTCCTTTGATTTCCATTTTTTTCAACTTATAGTTTCATTGAAAGGCCTATTATCAATATTGTTATATAAAAATTACGACTGTGCTATTGCCATAAAGTTTTTAATACTTAAAATGCCTCACTAAATCATTGGCTTTCTGATACTCCTGAGGAGTGCCTATATCTATCCAAGTTCCATTTAGAGGATAACGAATAACAGACAAGCCACGGTTTATCAATAATTCAATGAAATCTGTAGCATTAAAGAATTCCCCTTCTGGTATCAGTTCAAGCAATGAACGCTTAAACAAATATATTCCGGCATTCGCATAATAAGTATATGTAGGTTTTTCTATCAGCCCATGGATATTACGGTCTGCCACGTCAAATATTCCATAAGGAATAGACACCTTATAAGGCACAGCCGCTACAGACATGTCCGCATGATGTTGAGTGAAATGCAAATAGAAGTCTTCATAATCTATAGTCGTAAAAAGATCTGAATTCATAACTAATACAACATCATTATAGAATTGTTTCACAAACCTAATAGACCCCATAGTACCCAAATATTCCGGTTCTAAAGCCGTGTCTATCTTTATTCCATCAATAGGTTTGCTAAAATGGTCTTCTATCTGCTCGTGCAAATAATTCACAGTAACATTGATGTGCCTAACTCCATAGTTAACCAAGCGCTCTATGTTATAATCTATAATGGCTTTATCTCCGACTGGAAGCAAAGGTTTAGGGGTCTTTTCCGTCAATGGACGTAAGCGTTCGCCTTTCCCTCCTGCCATCATAACAACATCTATAGGGAGGACAGAGCGAAGTTTCTCTATATTATATATCTCCTTTATATGATGCTCCGAATCAAGTACTGGTATTAATTTGATATGTTTATTGCGCAATTCATGTATATGTGAAACGATATTCAAGTCATTTTCATCAATATATGCAAACTCACAAAACATCACATCTCTTACCCTACTATCCAGTTCATAATTCCCTATCAAAGCCCGACGGATATCTCCATCTGTCAGTGTACCGACCATACATCCATTGTTATCTACAACAAAAAGGGTCATTGCAGTGTCTGATAAATCATTCAAAATACGTAAGGCATCTACAATCCGAAGAGTATCTGCAATTATACATTCCTCATTCATAGCTCTATCATTTTTTCCTTTATTAACAGCTCTGCAAATTTCCAGTCAAGCATGGTATCCAAATCCAAAGAATGGAGTTCATCCACCTCTAAGGCTACAATTTTTGTAAAAGCATTTAAATCCTTACTTCGCAAAGATCTGACGTTCATGACATACACCGATCCTGTAAATTCATAAACTTCAGGAGCATCCTGACGCCTGATTATTCTACCATCTCCCTTAGACTGGACTAAATATCCGTCCTTATTCAATTCAAAACAATCATAATAAGGATTTGAAGCAGCTTCTTTTACGCTAACCACCATATCCACATCAGCAGTATACTTGTCTAGGCAAGATTTTACATCATCAACCCTACGGAAAGGAGATGTAGGTTGTAGCAATACAACGGCATCGTACTCCTTACCCTGCAAAGCATAATAATCTAAGGCGTGAAGAATCACTCCATAAGTACTTGCATGGTCAGAAGCTAGTTCGGAAGGTCTCAAAAAAGGAACAGGCAAACCATAATCCTCCACAACACGCTTTATTTCCGCATCATCAGTCGATACACAAATATTCCTATCAGAGACAACACTTCGGGCTATATCTATACTATGGCATATAAGGGGCTTACCCGCTAAAAATTTTATATTTTTATGAGGAATACCTTTACTTCCCCCACGGGCAGGAATTATTATTAAAAGATTCATTCTGTTTATCTAATTTGAATAGGTTCGTCTACATCATAGTTCTTTGTTGCCCGTTTTCCAAGAATCAAGTTCCAATAAGAAGCACTTATCCCTTTTTCTGCTCTCTTCACAGTAAGATTATCTACAGACAATTCCTCACCTTCTTGAATTCTTCTCTTGGCTACAATTGATTTCAAAACAACCTTTGAAATTTCAATCTCACTTTTATTGGGTCTTTTTATACCATCTCCTAAAGCCAATTCTATATTACGAATACAGTCTACCATATATTTCAATTCAGCAGGTTCAAGCGAAGCTTTATGATCAGGTCCTTCCATCTTTCGGCTTAAAGTAAAATGCTTTTCTATAATTTCGGCTCCCATAGCCACTGCTGCAATAGGTATCTCTGCACCCATAGTATGATCAGAATAACCTATTTTACATTTAAAGGCATTTTTCATTGTCTGCATGGCACAAAGATTCACCTCAGACATGGGGCAAGGATAATTGGTGGTACAATGAAGCAACGATACACTATTCGCTCCTGCCTCAAGCAAAGTGCGATATGCTATTTCCACATCACTGAGCCAAGACATACCTGTGGAAAGAATGACAGGCATCCTGCATTGACCAATACGCTTCAAATAAGGTATATTGTTTACTTCACCCGAACCTATTTTAAGGAAAGGAAGATGCAAGCTGACAAGAAAATCCAGACTGTCTTCCTCATCGGGTGTGGAAAGAAAATCAATGCCTATCTTGTCGCAATATTCTTTAATTTCGAAGAACTGACGATAACTAAGTTCCAGTTTCTTCAGCATATCAAATTGCGTTTCTTCGTTTGAATGGGTATTCTCCACCTGATAAGTGGCTTTTGCCGCTGTTTGAGTAACAATCTTCTCAGTCTTCCAAGTCTGAAACTTCACCGCATCCACACCTGCTGCCTTAGCGACATCACACAGACGTAGTGCCAAATCGAGACGTCCATTATGATTGACACCCGCTTCGGCTATGATATATACAGCCATAATCTCAATATTTATATTTCAATAGAAAATACTTATAATGTTCCTTTTTATCAGGATTCCTTACCTCCCAATCAGCACACAACGCCTGATAGACGGTCTCATTGAAAAGCAATTTACCGATAGCAAACTGACAGGTGTTTCTTGAGAAACGGCTTTTGAAGCAGAACAGAGAATCGTCCTCGCCAGATGTAGTGCCTCCACCAAGATGAAAGCGTCTGACTCCCCGACGCTTCAATTCCAAAGCGGCATTATAGAGCATATAATTATTGGGGGACAAACCAAGATATGCCTTGTCACTGCCTGACAGATGGTAATGCCCATAAGGCGGATGGCAGAAAAAGATGGCAGCAGAAAGCACCTCTTCCTCTAACTTCACAACTCCCAAAAACTTATTATCAATGCGCTCTTTCAACGACCGATAATAGGCATCATTAAAATAATAGAAGCCATCGGCAGAAAGCTTGTCCATCGTAGAATTATACAATCTGGCAAACTGCGGCAAATAAGCGAATGCGTCATCAACCACAAACTTCAATCCATTCCTGTCACCTTTTTTAATGACATTACGGTTCTTGGTATGAATTTCGTTCATCCAAATGTCATTTTCATCAAGAGACAGATCCATTGCTATCGTCTTACGGTCAAAAATGACTTTGCCTATACTATCGAATTTTCTGTAATTGTCTAACAGAGGATGAAACCGCACAAAACCTGCCACACAACCATGATTTGAAAACTCCTGAGAAAGACTCCTCAAAGCTGCGACCCAAAAACTTTCGTTGTTCACGTTACATATCGGTCCACCATAACCATAAGCAGTCTCAAAATCAAAAAATGTCTTCTCATTGTACGTAAACTCCCGTTTGAGAAAAGGGAAAAGCATATAGGAGTCATTCTCATAAATCACCGCACAATAAGGTTTTTCTGTAGGTGTTTCATAGAGATAAACATATTCTTCCTTAAAATATACATCATACTGTTCATTGGAAAAGTAACTGAAATACCGGTTCCAATGTGGAGTAAATAGAATCTTCATAAACAGTTTTTTCTGATGAATAAATATTGATAATCAAAATATTAGAGTAATATCATATCTGTTTTAAATTCATTATCGATAATTTCTCTGCTTATCATTGAGATAGTCCTTTATATGCTGCACTATTTGTTCGGAAGCATGTCCATCACCCCAAAACTTATCAATTAACCGGTAATCAACAATATATGATATAGCTTTCTCTATTTCCTGCTGTGAGATGCCACAACATATCACGTTCTTACAAATATGGCGCCCTTTTTGACGATTACCAATATTAACTACTGGAATACCCAAGAAAGGAGCTTCCACAATGCCGGATGATGAATTTCCTAATACACATTCCACTTGGGACATAAAACTCAAATAACGCAGTTGCCCCAAGGAAGCAACAACCCTTACATCGTCATCTTGTTTTGCATCCCAATATTTATTGATCTGGCTCCCACCAAAATCGGCATTAGCTTAGTTACTACAAATTGTACATTTTTTGTCCAATCATTACATTATAGAGGTTCTCAGTCATTTGCAAATTATAATCAAGCGACTCCTTGGTTTCGCTATGAAGAGTAACAAGCATCCATTGTTTACTTGCATTCAAATTAAGTTGCTCGGCCAATTCACTACGTGTCATCAGTTGATGACGAAGAATGAATCAAGGCCCGGTTCACCCACTACATATATATTTTCGTCCATTCCCAACATACGCCGCAGACGTACTGCTGATTCTTCAGTGCCAGGAAAATGCAGTGAAGACATCATAGTGACAGCATTACGTACCTCATTGTCGATAGCCCCTTCTGTAATGTCACCACCTGAAATATGCGCAATAGGGATATTGAAAAGAAGAGCTGTGTTGACAATTGGAAGCAACTCGTAGCGATCGCCCAAAATGACAATCATATCCGGCTTCAAGCTACGAAACGCATAGCTTATCTTTTCAGCACAAATCCCCATAGAACGTGGGATAGAATAAAGGTCTTCAGTATGTAGTTCCATATCTATCTTGGCATCTATGGTATATCCGTCATGCTCAATGAAATGATAGGTCATGCCAAACTCTTTGGACAGATGGCTACCTGTCGCCACTATTTGAAGATTGACGTCTTTGTCTTTCGAAAGAATGTCGATTATCCAACGAAGCAGACCATACTCTGAGCGAGTGGCTGTTACTACGCAAATATTTTTCATACATGTCTTATCCACAACGAGAATAAATTGTTTTGAGAAAGAAAGGGGTAATTCACTATATTCTTGCTCCTAAGGCTCATGAAATCCATTCTCGGAAACTACCATCCTACTTCCTATATTTTTAATTGAAATCAAAACGGTCATCAATAATAGAACGTTCCATCCATAGCCAACGCATAGCCATAAGCTATGTGAAACCAGCTTGATTAAAGCCAGCAGTTTGATTTCTCACCCTTACTTTTGGTTCAGGATAAGAAAGTAATTTGCTACAGATAAGACGTTGTCTCTCATAATTCTATGATATGTTGGAACAAAATTGCAATTCTCTATAAAATCGCCAAAGAAATTTACTTATTCTTGAAAATTATTAGTTCTCCAGCCTTACACTACTAGGAATATTCACCACCCGGTCAGCCAGCCACTCGGTATTCTCCAGCCCGTCCGTTTCGCAATGCTCGAACATGGGCAGTCGATTCATCAGTTCCCAAACGGGACGGGTCATCACACCATGATCATTTGTGTACTCCAAAAATCAAGTTGAGCCTCCTTATCCTTTAGTACCACCGCATTGAGCCAATAATTCGATTTGCAATCAGCAGGTCAGTAAAGAAAGTAATATCTTCCTTACCCTTGAAAAACTCAACATAACGGGCGGCTGTCTCACGCTTATCTGCCACATAGCGGTCTAGATTCTCCAACTGGGCACAACCTAGAGCGGCATTGATATTCGGCATCCGGTAATTATAACCAATATGGTCATGACGAAACTCCCAACGATGAGGTATCTTAGCCTGGGTAGTAAGGTGCTTGGCGTATGCGCCCAGTTCTTCATCCTGGAAAAGCAACATGCCTCCACCACCTGTAGTGATGGTTTTGTTTCCATTAAAGCTAATAGCACCCACCTTTCCGAATGTACCGGTATGATACCCTTTATAAAAACTGCCGATACTTTCGGCTGCGTCTTCAACCAATTCGATATGCCACTCACGCAGATATCCGCCAGTTCATCTATTTTTACGGGATGGCCGAAAGTGTGCATGGGAATACAAGCTTTTACACGACGACCGGTACGCTTGTTATAGCAAACTCCTTCTTTCAGTTCAGCATTCCTCTCCAGCCATGCCTTGACAGCTCGGGACGAAAGTCCCATCGTTTCTTTGTCCACATCAATAAAAACAGGATATGCTCCGATATAACTGACAGCATTGCAGGTAGCGATGAAGGTCAGAGCTTGAGTGAGCACCTCATCATCGCGTTCTACACCCACTAGCAGCATGGCCATGTGAAGGGCATTGGTACCACTCACACAGACTACGGCACGCTTGGCACCGGTGTACACAGCCATATCGTGCTCAAAGCGGTCAACAAAAGCACCGACACTTGACACGAAAGTCGTATCAATACATTCGTTGAGGTATTTTTTCTCGTTTCCGATAAACTTGGGAGCACTCAGAGGAACAAAATCTTGTGTTCCAAAAAGATGGTGAATGAATTCACAGATTTCAGCGTTGTTATTCATAGCTGTATATCATTTTAATTACATTTTCTGATCTAAATTCTTCCCCTTTTCCTCATGTTCAAGTTGGGGATGAAACGCTTTATCGCCATAACCACCTCTTCTTTGGTAAAATCCGGTTCGGCAAATATATTCTCCATTTCAGTAAAGAATGCATCTATCTCAGTCATCGGCCGTTTCACTACTTCCTCAATCACCCCTAGGCTGCAAAAACGATCCATATTAATTTTCTCACCAGAAACATAGAACTCCTCGTATGCCTTCTCACCTGTTGTATCACTTTTAAAATACACCACTGGGTAATCCTTATTATCAAAAGTCATATCCGAAGCAAATTTCTTCGCTTCCTCATCCGTTGCAAACTCTTTTTTCTCGCAGCCAACCGCTTTTATATACTCATCACAAATGGAAGAGAAAGTGAGCATCTGTCTTTCACCCAACTTGGGAAGAATATTTCACCATTCTTACCTAGTATGCAGGCAAGCATACATATCTGGCCGCTTTCCTCCGGAGAAACAAAGTAGCGTTTCACATCATTGGGTGCAGCCAACGGCTGCTTTTTCATGACACGCTGTATCCAGCCATCCGGCAAAGAACCGTTGGAAAAAGCCACATTGGCAAAACGGGCGGTGGTCACCTTGAACTTGGAAGAATACGCCATTATCATATCTTCCATGATGCGCTTACTAGCTCCCATAATGTTCACCGGATTGGCGGCCTTGTCAGTGGAAACACAGAAGAAATGCCTAGGCGGGTAAACGGCCAACAGGTCAAGGAATCTTTTTGCCTTGATATCATTGTTTTCAATGAGTGCCTGTACCGAATATTTGTCCTTCTCACTACGGACATGCTTGTGAGCCGAAAAATTCGCCACAATGTCAAAGCCTTTCTCCTCACGGAAGATCCTTTCAAAGATAGGATCGGCAAAGTTCAAGGTATATGCCCGATATTCCGCAGGTACATACATGCCGTATGTGGAACGCAGGTCACGTGTCAGTTCTGCCAATCCGTTCTCGTTCAGGTCTATTACAATCAGTTTGGAGGGCTTGAACGGCAAGACTGCTTTAATGAAAGAAGAACCGATGGAACCGGCACCTCCTATGACGCATACACTTTTATTCCTTATTTCTGCTTGAAGCGTTTCTTTATTAGCTTCAATATCTGCTGCAAACATACTTGTCGGACGACAAATCACATGGTCTGCAATGAATTGCTGTAAATTAAACATGGATTTATTAGGATTAGCATCTCATTTTGACACATCCTATAAAGAAAACCGCATTAAAGCAGTTTCCCTATAAATTGGGTCAAAAATTGGATTATCTTTTAATGCTTATTTAACGAAAAAGTAAGATATATTCCCAAGCAAAGTAAGTAGACTTAAACACAAAGTAAGTGAACTTACTTTGCCCACGAACATATCTTACTTTTTCCACACTTATCACCGGTTTTTCATCTCCGGTCATAACCGCTTTCTCGGTCGTCTTGCCCAAGCGTTATTGATACGCGCACGGATATTGCTGACAGTCTTGCCCGATACGAACAAAGGTGTGAGAGGAAAGAACAACGAGATAAAACGCTCCTTCACCATCTCTTCCGAAGTAATCTTCGGTTCCCGTTCGCCCATCTTAACTATAACCCTGGCCAATTCCACCGCATTGGTACATTCTGCTATCTGTACCAGATAGATACGTAAATCCTCCACCTTATTTATATAAGAGAAAAGGCGCATAGCTCGGGAGATAAAGCAGGTTCCTTGTCCATGCTTACATCATCCTTCTCTAGTTCCGCCTCATCACCATAATAATTCTGTGTGGCGGAAGTAGCATTGGGAAGAATCTGGTTGCTGCCTCCATAAATGTTGAAGACGATGCTGAAGTGTGTCTCACTATCCATAAGCTTATTGTTTGAATGATTCGTCAACGGGTAGTTAACGGTCAGTCAATAGCTAGTGAACGGCAGTCAACAGTTAGTAAACGATAATAAATAGATTTTTTACGGTATTTCCCCGCATTAATTTTGTCGTGTCGGAAGGATGAACGAACATCCCGGAAACACAAAACTTTTAAACTTTATTTTATTATGATTGATTACAGTGTATTTATGATGGGCAACCCGATGGATGTCGATGCCGCCCAAAAAGCGTATGCAAAAGCTCAAGTTTCTGAAATCATGCCATTCAGCCAGTTTGTCAAACACATTGCCGACCACAATGGCGTATTCACTCGCGGAACGGTAAAAGGTGTAATAGCCGATATGTGCGAGTGCCTTGTAGAAATGCTTCTGGAAGGCAAAAAAGTACAACTGGCAGAATTAGGTAATTTCTGGATTTCTATAGGCTCGGAAGGTGCGGAAGACCTGAAGAAATTTACAGAAAGCAACATCACCGCCGTCAACATTGTGTTCACGCCGGGAGAAGACTTCCAAAATCTTCGTTCCCGCGCCGCTTTCAATCCCGTAGCAAGCCGCATAGCCCAAGCCGCCACCCTGAAGGCCGAAAAGGCCGGTAAAGGCACAGTCGACTTGGATGCCGCCAAAGGAAAGACCCCGGCTTCCACAAATGAAAACAATCCGTCATTATGATAAAATACCACGTTCTCGATGAGAAATGCGTCCGACAGGACGATGCCCAAGAAAGCATACGCAAAGTGTGTGCCCAACGAAACGGTTTCGCATAAGAAACTCGTAAAGGAAGTGACGGAACATCTCCGCTTTTTCCCACACGGCATGATGGAAGCGGTGCTGGAGGAAGTCTTCAACCGCCTGTCCGAGCATCTTGCCCAAGGCGACCGAGTCACCCTGGACGGCCTCGGAACATTCAGTGTCTCCCTGAAATGCGAAGGAGCCGCTTCGGAGGCTTTGTTCTCCAAGAAAAACATCAAGGGCGCGCACATCGTGTTTGCCCCGTGTCGCAAACTCAAGGAGACATTTGCAGATATGGAATATAAAATGACTCCACGAATCTTTTAACGTCATGGAACTTATATTATTCATCTATTTAAAGACAAAGCGTATGAAAAAGAACTGGAAAAATGTACTGCTGTACATCGTCCGCATCATTGAGCTGCTCATTACAGGCGCTGCCGGAGGAGCACTTGGAAGCGGCTTATGAGAACGGTTTCGTTGATTATCGTGCACTGCTCTGCCAACAAGGCGGGCAGTGCCTTGCGAGCGGAGGACATTGACCGCTACCATCGTTCATTGGGCTGGAAGTGCTGTGGTTACCACTATGTGATTCCTACAGACGGAACGATAGAAGCCGGACGCCCGGAAGAGTTGGTTGGAGCACATTGCAAGCACCACATATTCTTTACCTATATTTTAATATCTTGTTACTTATATTAGTATATTTGCATCTGATTAGTAAATGATAGTATGAAAGCGATATTATTAGTAAGAGTATCTACCAAGGTGCAGGACTTTGACGAACAAGAAAAGGAGATTTATCGGATGGCTGTCAAGGACGGTTACGAGCCAGAAGATATTATTTCTATTTGCGAGAAAGAATCTGGTATTAAACTGCCAGAAGAAGAACGTGCAGGACTTAACAGAATGAAAGACTGATAGAATCGGACAATACCATAAATTGTGTCTATTGTTGGGAAGTGTCACGTATCGCCAGAAAGAAGAAGATAAACTTTAGTGTCTTAGATTATCTGGTAGAAAGAAAGGTACAGCTTATAGTAAAGAACCCATCAATTAAATTGTTGAAAGATGATGGAACTGTAGATGAGGCGGCAGAGATAGTATTTACCTTATTCAGCCAGATGGCAGAAAGCGAAATGAGAACCAAGCTAGCCAGATGGAAACGTACCAAGGATGCCAACCGTAAACAGTCTATCTATACTGGTGGATGGTTGCTATACGGCTATAAAGTGGATAACGGTAAGATAGTGGAAGACGAGAAAGAAGCCAGTGTGGTACGTAAAATATTTAATATGTATCTGACTGGTAATTACAGCTATAATTCATTAGCTAGAGAACTGACAGAACAAGGTATCATTAAAAAAGGCAGTAGAACCTATGCTTGTAAGTTTGTCAGTCTGATGCTTAGGAATACAGCTATGCGGGTGAACCGTCCAGTTCTAGCGGTTTTAACAAATTAAAAACAGAAGGCAATATTTATCCTCCGATAGTTACTATAGAAATGATAAACAAGTGTAAGGAGATTGCCAAGGGGAATATATTGCTTCCAAAAAAGAAATATAATAATTATTACTTTGGCAAAGGCTTGCTTAGATGTCCTTATTGTGGCGGTATCATGGTAGCAAGAAGAATAACAACACCTATCACTGCCAGAATTGCGATAAAGGGATATGGGTGCAAATAAATATAGTGGATAGTATATTGTGGCGTGTCGCTTCGGGGCTTTACCTTAATAAGTTAATCACTGGTAATACCAAAGATAGAATTGCCTACCAGAAGAAGTTGAAAGAATACGATAATAAGATAGCCACTTCTGAAAAAAACTTGAAAGAAATAGAGAACAGAATAACCAAGGTGGAAGACAGTGCTTATCTGGACGGAACTATGAGCATTGACAGAGCCAAAGGAATTATCAAGCAACTGGGCGGCAAACTTGCCGATGAAAGAAAAATGCTGTCACAGTATTATATGGAAAGGGAACAGATTCAAAGTCTGCTGATTAAAGTGGACGAGCCTAAAGAACTGGACGTTTCCAATATTACGGATGATAAATTGAGGTTTGAGATTATACACGAAACCATAGAATACGCATTTATTGATAGAATTAATACTATCAAGTGTAATATTTCCATCTATATACCCTATAATAATGAGCCGCTTAGATTTGAATTGCATACCAAAGCCAACAAGGTGTTTTCACTAATAGACGGATATTCCAAAGGAGAAGAAATCAAGTGTTATGAAAGGCGTTTTATCGCTCCCAGAAATGCGGAAAAGAATAGGGAATATAATGTAAAATACTGTCAGGAACATAAGGAAGAAAATGCCAAACGGCAAAGAGAATACAGAGCCAGAAAGAAAGCACTGAAAGAAAGTGGGTTGTAGCCTACTATTATATACGGTACTATACTACCTAGGTGGGTAGTAATTTAATGGTAGTATAACTAGTTATACTGTATTCTTGTTACTATCCCATAGTTAGTATTAGTAATGAAAGTGCATCTATTTGTAGTTCATTATAAGTTTGTCATTTATAATTTTGGTAATGCTCCAGAAACTATATACCATTGTATATGTGAAACTTAAATTTTTGTAGCTATGAAAAAAATTAATAAAGAAACCCATTAGTTTTGCAAATAGAGAAATCATGCGGAACTATTTCTCTACTATCGGACTTACTCCTACGGTAAAGTCTA
>ENA-OQAS01001270-OQAS01001270.1-human-gut-metagenome-genome-assembly--contig:-NODE-1270-length-12113-cov-2.223094_pt1 | contig 12113 bp, 19 predicted proteins | sample MGYA00242733_ERZ504523 | MGnify/ENA primary metagenome ERZ504523 (study PRJEB26092, sample SAMD00036239) | human gut metagenome | host: Homo sapiens | study: EMG produced TPA metagenomics assembly of... | reverse complement strand
GATGTTCTTCACCGACATATACCATCTCCGACATACAGAATCCTGTATTTCCCTTCAAATAGATGACAGGACCATTGATCCCGTAAATTTTCCCCGGTATTAGCCAAGTCCCTCACCTCCCTGAAGCATGAACTGATCATATTCATTCTGAAGAGCTGTCTTAAAAGAATGATCGATCAGAATATTGCGGCTGCGGATGACGGCACGGATACCGCCTGTAAAGTCTTCCGCACTGATCGTCAGGTGGATGCCGGTGGCATCTTCCAGAGAAGAACGCTTTTCCTCATCTGAAGGATTGAGATAGATCGTCATCTCTTCTCCGTTTGCGATACGATGCATTGTGAATACAGCGGAGCAGAAAATCATCGTATTCTGCGGTTTTCATATAATCATTTACCAGGGCGTATGCTCCTCAAAGATCTTGTCTTTTAATTCCTGCTGGATCTTGCTTTGACGGCGCTTGATCTCCAGCTGGGATTTGGCGAGAGCCTGGTTCAGTGAGTAGTTTCGCATTGGCAGCTTCCGTTGATGCGAGTTTCTGACTGTCTTATGGCTTCGGCTTTATGATCTTCGAAAACCTTTTCCAGGGCGGCCTGATGGGTGTCAATGATGACATTTCCCTCTAAGCGGGCCTGTTCCATGGATGTAGCCTGCAGGTGTGCGATTTTTCTTCTAGAGTCAAGAGGAATACCTCCTTTAGTTCATGATATAATTGCGTTTATAATTTCAGTCCGATCGCTTCAGTGATATATGAGGTGATAAAGTCTTTCTGACGACCGGTTCCGTGGCGGTCAGGAATTTCGATCAATAACGGCATCTTTCGTTCCAGTCGGAAAGTGTCGATAATGTCAGGAAATTCCTGGCCGAACTTCTCAGTCAGAAGAACAATGCCGACAGTTGGGTCGGAAAGAACCTTTTCCAGAGCTTTCTTCAGCTCATCCCGTTCGTGGACGACAACTCCGTCTACACCGGCAAGACGCATTCCGGTGTAAGTGTCGACATTGTCACTGATCAGATACATTTTCATAGGCGGCTCCTTTCTGTTGAAAATCAGAAATTAGAGATTTCCTAAGATCATGAATGAGATGATCAGTCCATACAGACAAACACCTTCGGCAAGTCCTACGAAGATCAGAGATTTACCAAGAACGCTGGAATCTTCGCTGATCGCTCCAAGTGCTGCGCTGGCTGCACTTGCAACAGCGATACCACCGCCGATACAGGAAAGACCTGTAACAAGTGCGGCTGCAAGGTATCCCATACCAGTTGCGAGTGTTGCACCGGAAGCTGCGGCAGTTTCAGCAGCCTGTACATTTGCCGGTCCTGCAAGCATCATGATGGATGCAATGGCAAATGCGCCGAAGAAGAAAAATGCGTTGACACCGATAGTACGTTTATAGCGTTTTTTGTTCTTTTCACCGATCAGATAATATCCGAATGGGATGATGATACTTAAAACAAGTGTTGCGATAAAGATGATTTTTGTTGCTAAACTCATAGTGGAATCCTCCTGATTTCTATACATTTTATGGCTGTCATAGATTTAAGCCAGACAGTTATTTTCGTTTTCTTTTTTTGTATATGGGTCGAATGCACGTCCGCTTCCTTTGTAGAAACGGCTGAACATCTCATAATATTCCAGACGAAGTACCTGAATACCTACAATCAGTCCTTCGAATCCGCATACGAACAGGTTGCCAAAGATCACTCCGAACCAGTTCGGATTTCCGCTTTCAGCGCCGGCCAGCTGAAGTACTACTTCCATGATAGCGGCATGGCTGACAGCAAATGCACCGATACGGATAAAGGAGATTGTGTTTGAGAAATAACTGAGCAATGTCTCAAACATTTCGAAAAATCCTTGCACGGCGTACATTCCAGGTCCTGTTTCCATCTTGTCGGCACGTTTTTCAATCATACGGGTCAGAGGCTCTCTCAGGAAAATGAGAAGCAGCGGGACACCGAACATGATACCCATGACAATACCACCCGGAAGCGGATTGCCTGTCATAAAGAGAACGATGGTTGCTACAATGGCAATGTAGAAAATAAGTCCGGCAACACCGTTTGGATCAAACCAGGTACTTTCAATATCTTTGCTTCTTGCGGCATTGATAATATGCAGGATCATCGCCACGATGATCAGGAACATACCAAATGCAACTGCAACGATAAATACAGTGTTCAGTTTACCAAGGAATGGTAGTGTAGTCATATGATCGATCGGTCGTATCCACAATGGTTCAATGATGTCTTCGAATCCGAAAATACTTCCGAACATAAATCCGAAGACTGTGGAAAATACACCGGCAGTTGCGATAATTCCGGCAAGTGGAGCTTTCTTAAGTGGTAAATCAAGGCTCCGCCGATTAAAAGCAAAAGCCCCTGTCCGACATCTCCGAACATAACTCCGAAAATAAAGGAGTATGTGATCGCTACGAAAATAGTCGGATCCATCTCGTTGTGAGCCGGAAGACCATACATCTGAATGTACATCTCAAATGGTTTGAATAGCTTCGGGTTTTCCAGCTTTGTCGGCGGTTCGCCGAAGTATGCATCATGGTCATCTTCGACAACAACAAAGACTTTATCATCATCCTTGATCTCTTCTAAGAACTTCTCTACATCATCTTCTGCCATCCATCCGCAGAGGATATAAGAATCATCCTGGCTGTCTTTCATCCGGGCAGCATCTTACGGATGTCAAAGTTCTTGGAGAGTTCCTCCAGACGGTTTTTCGCTGCGATAAGCTGTGGAGCTCTGTCAGAAAGCATCTCACCGGCTTCTTTATCCAGATCCTGGATCTCCAGATTGATCCGTGCAATGTCACGTTCCAGTGACTGGTAAGCGAAAGCCGGAGTTCCTTCAAATTCATCTTTCAGATCAATGCGTTCAAAATGAAGAGAACGGAAAACAGCATCTACCTTTTGCGCCTCTCCCGGAGAAACGAAGTAAGCACCGTATACGAAGCTTTCATCACGTTCTCCTTCAACGAAGATTGCACTTAAATCATCCATCAGATATTTATTCATCTTGTGATAAGATTCCAGCGCGATCCGTCCGAAAGATATGTAATATATCGATATCCGAGGACCTTGTGAAGATCACAGTCGAGGGGGCGGAATGGAGAGAGCAGTTGCTGTTTCGCACGAAGTTCCTCAATCTTAGCTTCTTTTTCTCTTTCTTTGCCTGCAGACCTTCATAATCCTCGCAGGCTTTGCGAACAACTTCAAACATGTCGTCAAGACCTAAAGAATCATCCGGTGTAACATCATCTACATTCGGAAGATAACCGACGAACTGAGTTGCCTGGGCAAGTACATCCCGGTACGGATTAAGCTCTACGAACGGGCGAAGATTATCGACTGTCTTGAGTTCGGACAGTGCGGACTCCAGCTGGATCTCATAACGTGAGAGATACAAGTCTGTGACACGGTCGATATCATCCCTGGGACCGGAAATGTTGATAAATTTCATTTTAACAATCATTGGGTTCTACCTCCAACGTACGCTAACGTCTCGCCCGGTGTCAGTCCGTAACGGATGCATTCCAGAGCGGTAGTCAGTTTTTTGATTTCTTCTTCTTTTAAGAAGAGGTAAGTGTTGACAGCGGCGATGGAGTATGGATTCCGCCTTCTGTCAATAGTGTACAGATGATGGAGACATTCTGAATACATCTGCTCCATGGTAAGCTGCTCAGTGGATTCATAGCGGCGGGCATAAGGCGTCTGATTGCATAGTGTCTGCAATTCCTCTAATGTTGTTGCCTCGACCATTCCTTTGATCAAGTCAGTAGACAGACGATAGTGGATCGGAAGAATCAGCTGGTAAATGTCAGCAGGTTTCATATTAAAATATTTCTTCGCTCTGTAGATCCACTGCATGTTGAGCAGATCAATCTGAGTGCCACAATCCCGCTGGTATAATTCTTTGTCTTCCTTTTTCAGGACCTTTTTCCGTGCTTTCCAAAGAGTTGTAAAATAATAAAGATTTAATGCCAGATCGTAGTCATAAAGAGTGACCGAAGGAGAATCCTTTAATTTCTTTAATGGTTCGTAATATTCTGTATCCTTTAATGTCTCGATCAGTTCATCAGTGGTGCGTGAGGTGATCAGTTTTTCAATCGATATCTGTGAATACCGGTCGAAGAAAGGACGTTGTAATCAAGATCAAAAGGTTTCTGATAATGGTTGATCACAATCCTTAAACAATAATTGATCAGCTCGATTTCATAAGATTTCAGACGGAGCTTCATAAGCTTGCGCTGTTTCTGTCCACAAAAGCGATAAAGCTTTGCGTAGTCGCGGTAAAGTGAACGAGTCAGAATCTTCTCAATACTTCCTCTGTGAAGCTGTTCGGGGGCCAGTTCTTCTAAAATATCTGCGTAAGCAGTTTCTTTCTTCAGATATTCAACTACCTCGGGAACATTATGTAGAGAAGCAATTTCCTCAAACTGTGCCGGGGTAAGGAGTTTGGCTTCCATTGCCCGGGTTTTCGTTACAATACCACTGTATTCCAGTAGATTTCCCATAGGCTACACCTCAGTGATCCGTCGGAGAATCTCATGAGCATAATCAGAATGCTTTTCATCGTATTCCTTCTGCAGGGCGTCGAGTTCATCCTGACTTTCCTGACTTTGCCCGGATAAGATCCGTGAGGTCTCCGATTCCAGTTTGTCACGAATTCCCTGAATCTGCCGCTGCGTATCAGCTTCAAGCTCTTTGTCGAAATCCATCCGCTTTTTGTCGAATTTTTCATCTAATGCGGATTTTTCGGCTTCTGCATGTTGCACGATTGCAGATGCGGCGGATTCAATCTCTGTCAATTTGTTTATAATAGAGTCCATAATCAGCCTCCTTTTTGTTAGAAATTCATAATATCTTTTATAATACACCTTTTGGAGAAAAATACAAGCTTTTCTGGAAGCTGTTTGCTTGTGAGACGGATTAATTCATGTTATGATAATGCATGTGTAAAAATAAACCGGCAGATTTGTAATGTGACAGATCTGTCGGAGAATATCAGGAGATTATAATTAATGAGATTAAGAAATATACCAAGAGCAGATGGTGTGATCGACGCACATCATACAGTGATCAAGAAACCGGAAGAACAGAAAGGAAACTGGAACCATGTGTTTGGTAACGAAAAGCCGATTCAGATTGAAATTGGGATGGGAAAAGGACAATTTATTCTGAATATGGCAAAGGTACATCCAGAGATTAATTTTATAGGAATTGAGCGTTATTCCAGCGTTCTGCTCCGCGCACTTGAAAAGTATGATACAGAAGAATTTGAAATGCTGGAGAATATCCGTTTTATCTGTATGGATGCAAGAGAGATTGAAAATGTGTTTGCACCGGCAGAGGTGGATAAGATCTTCCTGAACTTCTCGGATCCGTGGCCGAAGGCAAGACATGCGAAGCGTAGATTGACATCTACGGAATTCCTCGCAAGATACGAAAAAGTGCTTGTGGAAAGCGGAAGAGTAGAGTTTAAGACAGATAATACAGAACTTTTTAACTTTTCTCTGGAACAGGTGAAAGAAGCCGGATGGGCATTGATTGCTTATACTTATGATCTGCATCATCAGGAAGAGATGAATGAAGGAAATATTATGACAGAGTACGAGCAGAAGTTTTCAGAAAAAGGAAATCCGATCAATAAACTGATTGCACAGAGAAAATAAGTGTTACTGTTCACACGATGTGCGACCAGCAACGCATCTCGCCATTTTAAATCGCCTTTGGCGATGGGGCGAGATGCATTCAAGTCAAAACACGCATCCTCCGTGTCAATCAGCGGAGTGATTGACAGGGAGTGAACAGCAACAAATAAGTTTCATATATTATATAGGAAGAGTGGGATTCACAGGAGAACAGGATGAGACGGGGGAAATGTTGGAAAGCCGGGATCCGTGAGTTGTGTTATTGCCATCAGAGGCTGAATCGAAGGATTGTCTGCATTTGCAGATCCTTCGAGGAGGTATATCGAATTTTAAAATACGGGATATTGCTACAAAGACAAGGGAAAGAATAAACGTTGTTGATATCGTCTAAATTGTATATGAAATTAATAATTTTGAAAAAAAATGAAAAAAATTTGAAAAAAGGGGTTGCATTCCGGAAACAACTGATATATAATACTATTTGTGTTGAGGAACACGAGAACACAAAAACAAAAAGAATGCGACGATTAGCTCAGTTGGTAGAGCACCTGACTCTTAATCAGGGTGTCCAGGTCGAACCCTGATCGCGCACTGACAATCACTGTTTTTACAGACATTGGAGCTGTGGGGACGGTGATTTTTTGTGCGCTGGAAAGCCTTGATTTACAAGGGTTTCACGTCTTTTTGATATGTTACGGCAAGTAATTGTAAGTGGTTCTCTTATCCGCATGTCCTGCTGCCTGTCTTACAGTGTTGATGTTGACTCCGTTTGATAACAAGTTAGACACAAATGTTTTACGAGCCTTGTGAGAGCTCTTCTGAATTATTCCAAACTTTTTACAATATTTCGTGTATAGTGTTGAGATACAACGTTCTGTCAGTGGTTTATCATTGATGGAAAAGATATAACCATTATCAGGATAGTGATGCTCTTTTTGATACTGTCTCGCGGTATCAATTAATTTCTGGCTTCAGAAGTTAGTGGAACAAATCGATCGCCAGCAGCAGTTTTTGTATGCGATACAACTTCTGCGGTATCACGTCGAAGCATCCGTTGTGAATCAATCGTTACAGAACTAAATGGATTAGAAGAAATATAGCCCTTATCGACGGCATAATTCAAGCATTGCCGCATAATCACTGTAATGTTGTAGTAAGCGTTTTTAGTCAGGTTGTTATCCTGAATTAGCTTATGAGCCCAGCAATCTAAGGTTAATTTGTCTAATTTGATAAGCGGAATCTAGATGATATCAGTATCCTTGTAATGTGTATTCCAATCAGACTGGATTCGCGTAATATATGTTTCAGCAGTTGTATGGAGACGTTTGTATTCCAACCAATCTGGAAAGATATCATTTAATGTAAGCTAGATATTGGTACCGGAAACGGCGGTATCATCAGTCAGTTAAAGATGCAGAATGAAATGAAATTGACAGATGAAAGTTGGATCAGTTATCAGCAAGGAAAAGGTAATGAAGATACAATCGCACAATTTTTTCAGATGATGAAAGCAGATTGGATCTGACAAAAGAGCAAAAAGAAATACTTGAGATTTGGGATGGCTTGGATGAGAAGGAAAGAGAAATTTTTATGACTTTTATCCGCAGCCTGAAGAAGTAATGGACAGTTCGACAAAGATGCGAGCTGTCTTTTTTATTTGAATCTATATAAAATATGCATTTTATACGCATGAAGAAATTGACAGAAAATTTCGGGGGGGGTATAATTACACTGTATACTTATACCACTTTTGAAAACACAACATCAGATGCTGGTACAACCAAAGTAGACAACAAAAGACGAATTTGACGAGGTGCTGAATGGCTTATACGGTAAAACAATTATTAGAATCGAAACAATTTCCTGATATGAGATTAGTGACATGTAAAGAAAATCTGAATCAGGAAATTAAAGGTATACGAATTATCGAAATAGAAGATATGGAAAGATATCTGACTGGAGGAGAGCTTCTTCTTACAAATATGAAAGTGTATTTCGGAGAAACGGACAGAGAGTTTCGGAAACATTTGAATGAACTGGAGAAGAAACAGGTCAGTGGATTTATTATAAAGCAGCATCCGGACATGGTACAGAAGTCAATTATTATGATATTTTATTAAAGTTTTGTTCGGAACGTAATATTCCAGTGATAGAAATTTCGGAAGATGAGTATTATTGGGGTATTATAAAATATGTTATTCTGCAGATCTATGATGAAAATATCGCACGGTTGATTTATTTCAAATTGACACACGACAATATTTCTAACATGTTATTGGATGGAGAGAATTTTGAAGATCCAACTAAAAATATTTTATTTCTATTGTCTTCTATGATTGGCAATCCGGTAGCGTTATATTATAGTAACTTAACTTGCTGTGCGTCCACAACGCAGGATCTGTCTGATTTTGCATTTGAGAAAAATGTTGAGAAATATAAACCGGATATTGTTACCAGATTTGAATACAAAAAACAGAGAAAAGAGCATACGCAATATATTACAAAAATACATGTGTTAGGTCGGGTAGAAGTTTATTTGGTAGTCACGGAAGTGAATATGCCATTAACAATACTGGACTATATGGCATTGGAAAATGCTGTTTTTACTTTACAGTATAGTTTTATGAAAACATATGCTCAAAATGAGATAGAAAAAAAATATCAACGAGATATTGAATATAGCTTGCTTAATGGTTTATTAACGGGCGATGAATTGAGTAAAGCTGCAAGAATGCTAAAATTGAAAGATACAGATCAATATTGTGTGGTAAGTTTTCATACGATTTCAAGCAATAGCGAAGATTATTATACAAAAGAAGAATTAGAAGAAATCGGAGTGATAGAAGGCGAGATTCAGAGATTACTTCCGGATGAACATATTTACCGGAATCTGAATCAGATTGTGTGTATTCATGAAATTAAGCCTGGGGAAACACAAGCAGGGTTCCGGGAAGAAATGGAAAAATTATATCAGACAGTACAGAAGCAGATTTTTCACAGAAATAAGACAACGGATTTTCAGATTGGCATTGGAAGTATTGTTAATGGATATGGAGATTTGAAAAAATCTTTTAAGGATTCAAAGAAAATTATAGACTATATGGATATGCTCAGATATCTCTATGGTGATAAGAATATATCGGTAGCCGATTTTTCTAAGCTCGGTTTTTTCCAGATTTTGAAAAAATCAAAAATCGTGATGAACTGATGGAATATGTGCCAGAGTCACTTGTGAAATTATATTGGTATGATAAAGAACATGATGGAGAACTGATTGAAACGCTGCAGGCGTATCTGGACTGTGATAAGAGTGCGAATAAAGCAGCTGAAAAACTCTATGTAAATTATCGTACTCTTTCAGGGCGATTGAAAATAATAAGAGATATTTCTGGCATTGATTTCAAGAATTCTGCTGAGATGCTGGCTGTTAGAAATGGAATCGTTTTATTCAAAATGGCAGAAACACTGTAATTTAAAGAGAAACTATATCTCTACGGTATGGTTTCTTTTTTGCGAAAAACCGATAACTACAAACTTTTTGTAGCAAAACGTGAAATATCTTCCTATTCTCTGTATTATTTTTGCAAAAACAAGTGCTATATTTTAACCAGTACATAAAAGGATACCTTGATTATCTAAGTTGATATGAAGCAGGAATGAAACATGAAAAAGAAACAGGTTGAGAAAGAACAGAATAATGAGAAACAGCTTCCCAGACAGGAAACGACACTGGGAGAAGATATCTTTCAGCTGTTATTGAAGATTGTTCTTATCATTTTGGCGGTCATCCTTGTTTTTACATTTATGTACGGGATGGCGAGAATCAATGACGTATCTATGAAACCAGCAATAAAAGATGGTGATCTGGTCATGTATTATCGACTGGACAAGCGTTTTGTGTCCGGTGATATTGCAGTATTTAAGAAGATGGCAGAACAACCACAGCCAGGTCGTAGCAGTCGCAGGTGATACCGTAGATATAACAAAAGACGGTTTGATGATTAACGGCGCTACGCAGATTTCACAGGATATTTATTTTGACACCACACAGTTTCAAAATGGAGTTGACTTTCCAATCACTGTTGGAGAAGGTCAGATATTTGTACTGGGTGATAACAGACCGGAGGCGTCAGACAGCAGAATCTATGGCTGTATCAATGTAAAAGATGTCAAAGGAAAAGCGATTGCGGTTATTCGGACCAGAGGACTCTAATCCCCTCCTCCGTTAATCAAATATAAATCAATCTAAATTTTACAAGGGAGGAATTATTATGAGCATCAAAACATTATCTAAAAAATGCTCGCTATTGTCGCAGCAGGTGCTATGACAATGGGACTTGCAATGCCGACATCGGTATTTGCAGCAGATGAGGCACGACAACCAGGGTAACAGAAGCCTATATCAGTAAAACCTTTAATACAGAGGTTGGAAAGGACGAGGCATTTTCTTTTACAGCTACACAGGTGCAGGTAGTACTGCGAATGTTACTATTCCGAATATTACATTTGCAGACACTGAAACAGGAAGTAAAACAAAAAGAGTTAAAGTTACATTTCCAGAAGAGTGGCCAGATGCTGGTAAATACGAATATACAGTAAAAGAGACAGGAGCTGCCCCTGCAATTACTGATGGGGAGCACCAGAAAATGATTATGTCACAGGCTGAATATACAATGGATGTATATGTTTCAAATGTTGGCAATAAACTTGAGATTTCCAACATTATCGTTTAATAAGACAAAAGACGATGAGGGAAATACAGCACAAGATACAACAGGTAAAGTAGATATCAGTAATACGGATAAGAATGGATTTAACTTACTAACACATATGTACAGGAAGCCGGTACCGGTACTGATCCGGTAAACCCAGGTCCAGATTACACAACGTATGGCTCATTGGATGTATCTAAGATAATTAAGACAGATGCAGCAGATACAGCAGATACAAATAAAGAATTTGAGTTCACAGCAGACTTACATTCCCGAATGGCACAGACGGAACTACATTAGGTGCAAAAGCAACTATTGGGGATTCTACAACATCTATAACAGGTACAAGCCATACATTTAAATTAAAACATGGTCAAAATGTAAAATTTACAGGACTTCCAGTAGGTACAAAGATTTCCGTAACAGAGTCTGCTACACCAAACTATAAAGGAAGTGCAGAGGTTGTAATTAACAACGAAACAAAAAAAGCAGTTGCTGAAACAAAATATAATGAAGCACTTACAGTATCTGACAAAACACTTGGACAGAATAAGAATACAGTTGATGTAACCAATACATACAATTATGTACCGGCAACTGGTATTATCATGAACACTCTTCCATATGTTCTGATGATCGCTCTTTGCGGTGCAGCACTGATGGCATTCGTTGCTTTCAAACGCAGAAGATTACAGAAATAATTTTATAAATGAACTGGGAAAGGGGATGTGTGCGGCGTTGCTCCGCCGCATTCCTTTTTGCTAATTTTGCGAGCATTGGTCAGATGAATCAGTTTTGATAAATATAAAAGAAACAGAAATGGTGAAAGGAACTTGTACATATGCTTCGGATGAAGAAAGTGCTGAAAGGAATTATCAGAGGATTAGACCATATTGTAAATTTTATAGCATTATCACTGATTCTTGCAGCTATGTTTCTCTCCGGTTATATGCTGTGGGATTCCCATCAGGTATATCAGACTGCAGATGCAAAAAATTATGAAGCATATATTCCTACTGAAAAGAGTACGAAATCTTTTGAAGAATTACAGAAAATCAATCCGGATGTGATTGGATGGATACGAGTGAATGACACAAATATCAATTATCCATTGGTGCAGACGGACAATGATGATACTTATATGAATACAGATGCGGAAGGAAACTATTCCTTAAGCGGAGCAATCTTTTTACATTGTGCAAATAAGCCGGATTTTTCGGATTTTGATAATATTATATATGGCCACCATATGGAAAAACACATGATGTTTGGAGATATCGGTGAATTTACAAAAGAACAGTATTTCAACGAACATCCATATGGAAATCTGTTCTTTGACGGAAAAGATCATGGAATCGAATTCTATGCATTGATGCAGGTAGATGCCTATAATGAAACGATTTTCAATGTGTGTCTGGACACACCAGAAGCGAAACAGGAGTATCTGCAGGAAATCGAGAACAATGTTTATATAAAAGAGATATGAATATAACGGAAGATGATCATCTGGTTTACTGACCACCTGTACATCGGATATGACAAATGGAAGAAATATCTTGGTGGGACGCTTAACAGATCAGATATATCCGGAAAAAGAAAAAGCCAAAAACGTAGGTACAGGAATTGATGAACTGAAAAATGCAGTAGGAAAAGTGCCAGTTATTGTATGGTTTATCCTGATTGTCCTTGTACTGATTCTGATAGCAAGACAGATAGAAAAGAAAAGAAACAAG
>ENA-OQAS01001269-OQAS01001269.1-human-gut-metagenome-genome-assembly--contig:-NODE-1269-length-12114-cov-3.030366_pt1 | contig 12114 bp, 18 predicted proteins | sample MGYA00242733_ERZ504523 | MGnify/ENA primary metagenome ERZ504523 (study PRJEB26092, sample SAMD00036239) | human gut metagenome | host: Homo sapiens | study: EMG produced TPA metagenomics assembly of... | reverse complement strand
GACAGCTAGAGTTCGCGGCGGACCATTGACCTGTTGGTAACCAATCCACGTATATCAGAGTGGCCAATGCCGGGAACTGATACATCGGAACTCTTTCTGGATATCTTCAGAAACAATAAAATAAAAAATTTGTTGTGATTTCTGTTAATTTACTATTGACAAAGGTCATTACATATCAGTTTCCAAAGGAACAGGCACGAATCAGCGATTTGTAAAAAACGCTCTCAAAAATGCGGAGTTGCCACCTGATTCTTTTAAATATTTGTTTTTCTTTTATTTCTGTCACATACACGTAAGCCTACCTACAAATCAAAATTTTCGAAATCTCTGATATCTCTGTTCCACCAGTTCTTCTGGTGTCATCTTATCATATTTCTCAATAAATCCAAGGATCATTGCTTTCATTTGCTCAGAAATATCCAAAATATTGTCAATGCTTGCAGGCTCTGGCTCTTCGATCACCTGCTCAATCACACCTAATTCTTTTAGATCGTTCGCGGTGATCTTCATAACTTTAGCAGCTTCGGAAGCCCTATTCCCATCTTTCCAAAGAATCGCTGCAAATCCTTCTGGAGACAGTACAGAATATGTAGAATTTTCCATACTCCACACTTCATTTCCAACAGCCATAGCCAAGGCTCCACCACTTCCTCCTTCTCCGATCATGATAGAAAGAATCGGTACTTTGATGTTTGACATCTCGAATAAGTTTCTTGCGATTGCCTCTCCGACTCCGCCTTCTTCTGCCTCTAATCCACAGAATGCTCCTGGTGTGTCTACAAAGAGAATGATCGGACGATGAAATTTCTCTGCCTGTTTCATCAGTCTTAGGGATTTTCTGTATCCTTCTGGTGATGGCATTCCAAAATTTCGTTTGATATTTTCTTTGGTTGAGCGTCCTTTTTGCTGTCCGATGACTGTCACTGGTCTTCCTCCAATAGAGGCTAATCCACCAACGATCGCTTTGTCATCTCCAAAATGACGGTCTCCGTGTAAGGACATATATCGTTCAAAAATCGTAGAAATATAATCAAGACTTGTTGGGCGTTCTGCAGATCTTGAGATCTGCACTCTCTCCCATGGTGTATAATTACTGCTCATATTCACAACTCCTTATGATCGTTACCAGCACTTTTCTTAATTTTTTGCGCTCTACGATCTTATCTACAAATCCATGTTCTAACAAAAATTCTGCTTTCTGAAATCCTTCTGGTAACTTCTGCCCGATCGTCTGTTCAATAACTCTCGGTCCCGCAAATCCGATCAATGCTCCTGGTTCTGCTAAGATAACATCTCCAAGCATTGCAAAACTTGCTGTAACACCTCCAGTTGTAGGATCTGTTAATACTGTGATATATAATAATCCTGCTTCATCATGGCGTTTCAATGCTGCGGATGTTTTTGCCATCTGCATCAGAGATACGATTCCTTCCTGCATTCTAGCTCCACCAGAGCATGTGAAAATGATGATCGGTAATCTCATCTGTGTTGCACGTTCAACTGCTCGTGTGATCTTCTCACCAACAACTTCTCCCATGCTTCCCATCATGAAATCTGCTCCCATGACTGCGATCACAACATCTTTTCCAAGAATCTTTCCTTTTCCTGTGATGACCGCTTCATCAAGATTCGTTACGGAGCGCTGGCGTTCCAATTTATTCTTATATCCTGGGAAGTTCAGTGGATCGCTTGTATCCATCTTTGCATCCCATTCTTCAAAAGTATCTTTATCTAATACCATGCAATTCTTGTCTTTGGACGGATTCTAAAGTAATTGCCACAGACTGGACATACATAATCATTTTCGATCAAATCCTCATTGTATACAGGCTTTCCGCAACAGTTACACTTCTGGAATAATCCTTCTGGTGCCTGAAATTCAAGGAGCGTGTCCTTTGCTTTTCGTACACGCTCTGCCTGTTTGATCTCCTGAGGTGATAATGTCCTTTTCTTAAACATATCTTTTAATGACATGATACTCACCTTAACTTCTTTATTCAGTTTCATTTTCAGACTGATGTTTCTTCTGAAAACGTTCAATAAATCCTGTATCAACATTGCCTTCGATAAAATCTTCATCATTGATGATCTCATACTGATAGTCAATATTTGTCTTCACGCCTTCTAATACAAGTTCTCCCAATGCATTACGGAGTTTGCGAAGTGCCAACTTACGATTTTTATCATATACGATCAGTTTTGCGATCATAGAATCATAGTATGGTGGAATCTGATATCCTGCGAATAATGCAGAATCAATTCTCACTCCTTTTCCTCCTGGAAAATGTACATTTGTTACAGTTCCTGGACTTGGACGGAAGTCATGTTCTGTGTCTTCCGCATTGATTCTCACTTCGATTGCATGTCCATGAACATGTACATCTTCCTGTGTATAAGTCAGATGTTTTCCTGCGGCGATACGGATCTGTTCACGGATCAGATCGATTCCTGTAACCCATTCAGTCACTGGATGCTCTACCTGAATTCTTGTGTTCATCTCAATAAAATAGAAATCTCCATGTTTGTCACGTAAGAATTCAATCGTTCCTGCACTGTAGTATTCTGCTGCTTTTGCTGCTTTGACTGCGATCTCACCCATCTTCTTTCGCTGTTCGTCACTGATCGCAGGGGATGGTGATTCTTCGATCAGTTTCTGATGTCTTCTCTGAATAGAACAGTCTCTTTCTCCAAGATGAATCGTATTTCCGTATTTATCAGCAAGAATCTGGAATTCGATATGGCGTGGATCTTCGATATATTTTTCAATATACATCGTTCCATCGCCAAATGCATTCTCTGCCTCTAACTTCGCTGTCTCAAAAGTATGTACGAAGTCTTCGGAATCATAGCAGACACGCATTCCCTTTCCGCCACCTCCTGCGGAGGCTTTGATCATAACTGGGTATCCCATGTCATCTGCGATCTTCTGCCCTGCTTCTGCCTCATAAACGGCATCTTTTGTACCAGGAACTACTGGAACTCCAGCATCCATCATTGTCTTTCTTGCTGCGGATTTGTTACCCATGCGGTCAATGATCTCTGCGGATGGTCCGATAAATGTGATATTGCATTTTTCACACATTCTTACAAATTTGCTATTCTCAGACAAAAATCCGAATCCCGGATGAATTGCATCCGCTCCGACTGCCATTGCAGCCCCAAGTACACGTTCCATGTCAAGATAACTGTCTTTGGCAGGTGCTGGTCCGATACAGATCGTCTGGTCTGCCAGCTGGGCATGGAGTGCATCTTTATCTGCTTCAGAACAGATTGCTACGGACATAATATCCATCTCACGGCACGCACGGATGATACGCACTGCGATCTCTCCTCTGTTTGCAATTAAAATCTTCTTAAACATTTAAGAAACCCTCTCTTATCCAATCATAAATGTAATCTCTGCAGATGCCACTTTCTTACCATCTACAGTTGCTGTTCCCTGTGCAACACCGACTGGTCCTTTGACTTTGATCATCTCAACTTCTAATGTCAGCACATCTCCTGGAACAACCTTTCCTCTGAATTTTGCTTTGTTGACTCCACCTAAGAATGCAATCTTTCCTTTGTACTCATCTGCAGAAAGTGCACATACAGCTCCAGTCTGTGCTAATGCTTCAATGATCAGTACCCCAGGCATCACTGGTTCCTGTGGAAAATGTCCTGCAAAAAATGGTTCATTATATGTCACACATTTTTTACCAACGATACGTTTTCCTTCTTCCATCTCCTCAATACGGTCCACTAATAAAAATGGACTTCTGTGAGGGATCGTATTCATAATATCTTTAATATCCATTACCATAATAAATATTCTGCCTTTCTTACTGGATGACCATTAATGGCTGTCCATATTCAACCATCTCACCATTCTCAACTAATACAGCTGCAACTGTTCCTTCATATTCACTTTCTACTTCATTCATCAGTTTCATCGCTTCCACGATTCCGATGACCTGCCCTTTTTTGACTTTGTCACCGACAGATACAAATGGCTCAGCTCCTTCTGATGGTGCTACATAAAATGTACCAACAAGTGGGGCTTTGATCTCATCTCCATAGAGAAGCTCTTCGGGCTGTTCTTCATTCTGTTCTGGCATGATCGCGGCACTCTGTACTGGTACTCCGGCAACAGATGCATCAACTGTTGCGATCTTTGCCTTTTTCTTAGCGATTCTGATTGAAAATTCTTCGTTATTATATTCAAATTCATCGACATTTGCAGAAGATACTGCAGCGATCAATTCTTTCATTTCTTTAACTTCCATGTCAGTCTCCTTCTAAATTAATCCTCAAATTTCTTCACAAGAAGTGTTGCGTTATGTCCTCCAAATCCAAGAGAATTGCTCATAACGTAATTTACCTTGCGATCTGTTACTGGTTCTAATGTATAATCAAGATCACATTCTTCATCTGGAACCTTTAATCCTACGGTTGGGTGAATATAATCTTCTTCAATTGATTTAACACATGTGATAAATTCAATCGCACCAGCTGCTCCAAGTCCATGACCGATCATAGATTTTGTAGAGCTGATCTTCACATCATATGCATGTTCTCCTAATGCTTTCTTGATGCTTTTGTCTCAAATAAGTCATTTGCATGAGTACTTGTTCCATGCGCATTGATATAATCAACTTTATCTGGTGTGATTCCTGCTTCATCCATTGCAAATACCATAGCTCTTGCTGCACCTTCTCCATCTTCACATGGGGATGTGATATGGAATGCATCACTTGTTGCACCATATCCGACAACTTCTGCTAAAATATCTGCTCCTCTTGCCTGTGCATGTTCAAGGCTTTCTAAAACAACGATTCCTGATCCTTCTCCAATGACAAATCCATCTCTCTCTTTGTCAAATGGAATAGATGCTCTCTTCGGATCATCAGATCCACTTAAAGCTGTTAACGCTGCAAATCCACCAACTGCAACTTCTGATACTGCAGCTTCTGTTCCACCGGCTACCATTACATCAGCTTCTCCAACCTGAATGGATCTATATGCTTCACCAATAGACTGCGTTCCTGTCGCACATGCTGTAACAACGTTGATACTCTTTCCGCGAAGGCCAAATGCAATAGAAACATTTCCTGCAGCCATGTTAGAGATCATCATTGGAACTGCTAATGGTTTCACTCTGTTCGGACCCTTTTTATCTAATGTTCTTGTTGTTGTTTCGATCATCTGAAGGCTTCCAACTCCACATCCAACAGATACACCAATTCTTGTTGTATCTTCTTTCTCAAGATCAAGTCCCGCATCTTCGATTGCTTCTTTTGTTGCAGCTACAGCATACTGTGAAAATAATTCCATACGTCTTGCTGCTTTTGGTGACATATAATCTTTGGCGTTGAAACCTTTGACTTCTGCAGCCAGATGAGCTTTGTATTCTGTTGCATCAAAATATGTAATTGGTGCAAATCCGATCTTCTGCTCTTTGATTCCATTCCAAAATTCTTCCACGCTGTTTCCGATCGGTGTGATCGCACCCATACCAGTTACAACGACACGTTTCATGCTCTTCATATAAAATCTCCTTTACATTCCCATTCCACCGTCAACACTGATCGTCTGACCTGTAATATATGATGCCTTGTCAGATGCTAAGAAAGCAACTGTCTCTGCAATATCTTTTGTCTGTCCCATTCTCTTTAATGGAATGCTTCCTAATAAATTCTCTTTCACATCTTCTGACAGTACATCCGTCATCTCTGTCTCAATAAATCCTGGAGCGATCGCATTGACCGTGATTCCTCTGGAACCTAATTCTCTTGCCAGAGATTTTGTCATACCAATGATTCCTGCTTTTGATGCACAGTAATTGACCTGTCCTGCATTACCCATAACTCCAGATACAGAAGACATATTAATGATATGTCCGGATCTCTGTTTTAACATGATTCTTGAAACATGTTTCATGCAGTTAAAAGCACCTTTTAAGTTTACTTCAATGACTTTATCAAATTCTTCTTCACTCATCTTCATGATCAGGTTATCTTTTGTGATTCCGGCGTTATTCACCAGAATATCAATAGACCCAAATTCTTTCTTTACAGAGTGATCATCTCTTTCGCCACATCAAAATCGGATACATCTCCCTGATATGCTTTTGCTGTTCCCCCAGCTGCTATGATCTCTTCTACAACTGCCTCCGCTTTATCTTTGGAACCACAGTAATTTACGATCACAGTTGCTCCATATCCTGCAAGAGTCAGTGCCGTTTCTCTTCCGATCCCGCGGCTTGCACCTGTTACGATTGCAACTTTTCCACTTAACATGATTACATGATCTCCTTTAATTTCTCTAAATCTTCTACTTTCGCAATATTGATCGCTTTGACATTACGATCGATCTTGCGCATAAATCCACATAATGTTCTTCCTGGTCCGATCTCTACAAATGTATCTGCACCATCAGCGATCATCTTCTCAATAGATTGTTCCCAGCATACAGAAGAATAAACCTGTCTTCCAAGCAATTCCTTAACTTCATCTTTACTTGTGATAAATTCTGCTGTTGTATTGGATACGTATGGAACTGTTGGATCATCCACTTCAACATCTGCTAATACATCAAGCAATTTCTCTCCAGCTGGTTTTAACATTGGAGAATGAAATGGTCCACTGACCTTCAGTGGCAGAACTCTCTTAGCTCCTGCTTCTTTCAACGCTTCTCCAGCTTCTGCAACCGCTTTTGATTCTCCTGAAATAACAATCTGTCCAGGACAGTTATAGTTTTGCGATCGTAACGATTCCTTCAACGTCTGGTAAAACTGCTTCGATCGCTTCTTTCTTCATTCCAAGAACCGCTGACATCGCACCCTCTCCTGCTGGAACAGTATCCTGCATAAGAATTCCTCTCTGCCTTACGACTTTCACTGCATCTTCAAAGCTCATCACATCAGATGCTACAAGTGCACAGTATTCTCCAAGACTTAATCCCGCTGTCAGATCAGGCTTTAATCCCATTTCTTCGATCTTCTTTAAGATTGCAACACTTGCAGTTACCATCGCTGCCTGTGTATACTCTGTAATATTGATATCTTCATTCTCTTCAAAACAAAGTTTCTTTACATCAATATCCAGAACTTCATTCGCCTTGTCGAAAATCTCCTTGCTGCATGCAAAAGAATCATAAAAATCCTTCCCATTCCAACATATTGCGCTCCCTGTCCCGGAAACATAAATACGATCTTACCCATTATCTTTACCTCGTTGATCTATAAAATAATCTATAATTAGTTTGATGTTCAAAATATTTTCTTCAAAAAATTGACTTATAACAGGAATGTTATAAGCCAATCTTACAATTTCTTTAGTCTTCTACACCTTTGTCTTTTAAGTAGTTGATAACATCACCAACTGTGTTTAATTCTGCAAGATCATCAGATGGAATCTCAACATCATATTCTTCTTCTAATGCCATAACTAATTCAAATAAATCTAATGAATCAGCATCCAGATCTTCTTTAAAAGATGCTTCTAAAGTAACTTCATCTTCGCTTACACCTAACTGATCTGCAATGATCTCTTTCATCTTCTCTAACATAATGATTCTCCTTCACACTCTAATTAGTTTGATTCTCAAAGTATACATTCTTCAACTGTCTTCTGTCAAGTTTTCTTGTAAATTTACTTTTATATTATACGAAACTATACGTGATTATGCAAGCCTATCCTTGCCATTCTATGCATCTTTTATGAAACATTTTCATATTATTCTGTATACTATATACTCCATAAAACACTTTCACAAAATTACCACATTTTTAACACAAACTGTTCAGACTTTTATCACAGTTTGATTTGTTTTTCTTCATATAATGATGAGAGTTATCGCAAAAAGGAGGACAATATTTTGATAGAAGTAAAACATCTTACCAAAAAATATGGCACACATCTCGCTGTAGATGATCTGTCATTTACCATTGAAAAAGGGCGAATCTATGGATTTTTGGGTCCAAATGGAGCCGGTAAATCTACAACTATGAATATTATGACTGGATATATCGGTGCGTCGAGTGGAGAGGTTATCATCAATGGTCACAATATTCTGGAAGAACCTGAGAAAGCAAAAAAATGTATCGGATATCTTCCAGAGATCCCACCTTTATATCTTGATATGACAGTATCCGAATATCTGTATTTTGCTGCTGAATTAAAAAAAATTCCGAAAGCTGACCGCAATGCACAGGTTATAAAAGTTATGGAACTGATCAAACTTGTTGATATGAAAGACCGATTGATCAAAAACCTTTCCAAAGGTTATCGCCAGAGAACAGGTCTTGCCGCTGCAATTCTTGATTTCCCGGATATTATCATCTTGGATGAACCGACCGTTGGTCTCGATCCAAAGCAGATTATCGAAATCCGTGAACTGATCCGTACACTTGCTAAGGACCATACGGTGATCTTAAGTTCTCATATTCTTGCTGAAGTTCAGGAAATCTGTGACGATATCCTGATCATTTCCAAAGGAAAATTGATCGCTGAGGGAAGCCCTGATGAATTAGAAGAATTAACACACGGAAAAGAAACCATTGAGCTTACGATCCTGGCGGATGAAACTTCCGTAAAACAGGTTCTTTCTGATTTTTCTGATATTGATGATGTCAACTGGCTTGATGTAAGTAAAGATAGCTGCCATATCCAGATCAATACAAACAAAGATTCACAGGAAATCTGTGCTGATCTTTCTCTTAAATTTGCACAGAAAAAAATGCCTGTGACACAGATGTTTGTAAACAAGGCTACTCTTGAAGATATTTTCCTGGAATTAACCGAAGATGTAATGGAGGTGACAAATAATGCTTGCTATCTATAAAAGGGAAGTCCGTTCCTATTTTAACTCTATGATCGGATGCGTATTTGCAGCATTCTTAACGATCATTGGAGGTGTATATTTTATGGTTTATAACCTTTATAGTGGTTATCCATTTTTTGCCTACTCTCTGGCGGGCGTATTTTCATGTTATTGATTTCTGTGCCTGTTTTATCTATGAAATCTTTTGCAGAAGACCGAAAGAATAAAACTGACCAGTTATTATTAACTTCTCCTGTTTCACTTGTTGAGATCGTATTAGGAAAATATCTTGCAATGGTGACTGTATTTGCAATTCCATGTGTGATCTACTGTATTTTCCCACTGATCATCAAACTTCAAGGAACTGCCCATTTTCTTGTTGATTATTCATCCATTCTGGCCTTTTTCCTGCTTGGATGTGTATTTATTGCAATCGGAATGTTTTTATCATCTTTGACAGAAAGTCCTGTGATCGCAGCGATCACTACTTGTGCAGCATTGTTTTCTTTTATCTGTTGGACAATCTGATGCAGTATTTTCCTTCCAGTGCGATCAGTAATCTGGTCATCTGGATCATTATATTTGCTCTGATTGGTCTTCTGATCTACCATATCACAAAAAATCAGATGATCGCTGGCATTGTCACTAGCATTGGATGTATCGCTGGTATCGTTGTTTATTTTGTGAAGAAAACATTGCTTGAAAGTCTGTTTTCTACTTTATTAGGACACCTTGTATTAACTGATATTTTTTATAATTTTTCTCAGAATTACATTTTCGATTTCGGAGGACTTCTGACTTATCTGTCATTGATCATTCTTCTGGTGTTCTTAACAATACAGACATTTGAAAAAAGACGTTGGAGTTAGGAGGAAGTTATCGTGGATAAAATCAAAAAATTATTTCAAAGCAATGATTCGAAACGTGGATCTTATACTCTTGCTATGACATCCATCGTGATCGCGATCGTTATCATTTTTAATATGATCGTCAATCTGATCCCTGAAAATAAGCGACAGTTTGATATCAGTAGTACCAATATTTATGAAATCTCATCAAAAAGTGAAAAGATCATTAAAAAAGTTGATGAATGACGTCACTTTTTATGTTCTTGCAGAAAAGGACAGCACTGATAAAAGGATCAAAACTTTCATCAATAAATATGCTTCTTTATCAAGCAAGCTTCATGTCAAATGGATTGATCCCATACTCCATCCTTCTGCATTGACAAAATACGGAACTGAAGAAAACAATATCGTCATCTCTTGTAAGAAAACCAACCGTACAACAACTGTTTCGTTTGATGATATATTAGTTTCCTCAAATTCTTACTACAGTACTTCCTCTTCCGCTTCATCATTTGATGGTGATGGGCAGCTTACAAGTGCTTTAAATTATGTAACAAGTAACAAAGAATATAAAGCTTATTATACTTCTGGCCATGGAGAATCATCCTTATCTTCCGAGGTCACAAGTCTTCTTACAAAATCAAGAATTTCCACAAGTGATCTGCTTTTAATGACTGCAACATCCATTCCTGATGATTGTGATCTGCTGATCATCGATGGGGCTACAAGCGATTTTACAAAAGATGAAGTAAAACTATTATCTTCTTACCTGAAGAAAGGTGGAAAAGTTGTTACTTTACTTGCCCAGACAAATAAGAGTATGAAAAACTTATATGGTCTGTTAAAAGACTACGGTTTAACTGTTCAAAGCGGATATATTGCAGATACAGAACGTTCATATCAAGGAAATTATTATTACTTAATCCCAAATCTTTCTGTAAGCGGTGATATGGCTTCTGGAATTTCATCAAACTCTGTTATGATGATCAATTCGAAAGGTATGACACAGAGTACTCCAGTTAGAGATTCTATTTCTACCGATGCATTTATGACAACATCCAGCAACGGATATGCTGTCACTGAGAAGAAACAAACACAGGGAACTTATGTCCTTGGTGCAACTTCCACAGAATCTGTCAAAGTCAAAAACAGCAAAGGAAAGAAAGTTACAAAAGAAAGTCGCCTGACTGTTTACGGAAGTAATATGCTGATCGATGAGCAGATCACAAGTTCTTTCTCATCCTTAGAAAACCTGACATTATTTACAAACTCTGTGACCGCATGTTTAAATAATGCCGATAATGTTTCTATCTCTCCAAAGAGTCTGGAAGTCAGCTATAATACGATTGCTCATCCTGGACCATTCAGTATCCTTGTAGTCTTTGTAATTCCAGTTGGTCTGATCATTGGCGGATTCATTGTATGGTTTAGACGCAGACGCCGTTAGGAGGTTTTCATGAAACAGAAAAAAACATTACAGATTTTACTTCTCGTATTTGCAGGACTTATTGTCCTGTATACGGGAGTGAATTTATACCAGAAACAGCAATCTTCCAAAGAAGATTCTGATCAGACAATGATCTCTGATTTAAAGAGTTTAACTTCCATCTCTTATAATAACAACGGAACGACTCTTTCTTTCATAAAACAGAGTGGCAAATGGTATTATACAAAAAACAAAAAATATCCGATCACTCAGTCCTCTCTCGAAAGTCTTGCTTCTACATTTCAAAAAGTTGAGGCTGTCAGAGAACTTAAAAATGCAGATGCTCTAAGCGACTATGGTCTTGACAAGCCAACTTATACAGTTAGTGTCAAAGACAAAACTGGAAAATCCATGACTTATTATATTGGAAATGCAACCGGTGAAAATTACTATGTAACTTATGGAGATAAATCAAAGATTTATACCGTATCTTCTGATATTACATCTAGTTTATCCTATTCTTTAGATAATCTGATCGAGACAGATACTTTCCCTACGTTAAGTACTGGAAATCTTAAAAAAGTTTTGGTCACTCAGAACGGTAAGACAAAAACTTATACTAGCAAGAAGAAAAATCTTGATGGAATCTCTGGCGGTTTGGGTGTATTTACTTTTGGAGACTGCCAGAATTATTATGCGAGTCAGACAGATCTTGTAAAATATGGACTGGATAAGGATTCTCGAATCACAGTCGATATCACTTATAAGGATACGGATACGAAGAAAACAAAAAATGTTGTGCTTTATATCGGTAAAAAGGATTCTGATCAAAAGAATTATTATGTAAAGCTAAAAGGATCACATATGGTTTACTTGAGCGATAAGGATGTTGTGAAGAATATTTGAATCCATTAACATCTGAGCAAAAATCCATTTGAATCCTTAATTTCAATATAAGAAAGAATCCTGCTTTGCAGGATTCTCCGCCTGCGGCGGTCGCTTCAGCGACAAATTTCCCTTCCGCCAGCAGTCGCGAAT
>ENA-OQAS01001267-OQAS01001267.1-human-gut-metagenome-genome-assembly--contig:-NODE-1267-length-12122-cov-2.303293_pt1 | contig 12122 bp, 17 predicted proteins | sample MGYA00242733_ERZ504523 | MGnify/ENA primary metagenome ERZ504523 (study PRJEB26092, sample SAMD00036239) | human gut metagenome | host: Homo sapiens | study: EMG produced TPA metagenomics assembly of... | reverse complement strand
GACAGGCCTTACAGATGGCACTTATGAACAGATGTCTCTGTTTGAAGATACAGAAAATAAAGAACGCCGCAGAAAGCTGGATGCAGCTATGGATGAGATTCGGATGAAATTTGGAAATGATAAGATCACCCGCGCCAGTATTATGAACAGCAATGCAAGGATTGGGCGAAAAGCGAAAGCACAGATGAAAAACGAAAAGACAGAAGAACAGTAAGTAAAGGGAGGACTGAGCATTAAGAATAATGCGACAATTCTCCCTTTATAAAAATTTCAGAAAAAGTTTTATCGTTCCATCATGCTGATGGATTCAATTCCTACACTTCCACCACGTACTACTTCGATTCTGTGGAATTCTTCCTTGATCAGTTTGACAACTGCATCATTCTTGGTGGCTGTCTGGACAAATTCCAGGAGTAGACTGTCTTTGCCGTAGTCAATGACTTTTGCCTTGAAGGTTTCTGCAATCTGAAACAGTTCTGCTTTATCTTCCCTGGAGCAGTTGAAAACCTTGATGTAGAGAATTTCTTTCATTCTGACAAATACATCTGTGAAGTCGATTACCTTGATAACCTCGATCATGCGGTTTAACTGTTTTTTGATCTGTTCAAAAGTTTCATCATCACTGACTGTTGCGATAGTCATTCGGGATACTGTAGGGTCTTCTGTTGTTCCTACTGTAAGACTGTCCAGGTTATAACATTTTCCGGAGAAAAGTCCGGAGATTTTGGACAGAACACCTACCTGGTTCTCAACATAGAGAGAAATCCATCTTTTTTTCATTCCTTTATCCATAATAATTTTCCTCCTGATCAACAGTCCATAATCATATCTTCCAGAGTTCCGCCTGGTTTGATCATAGGATAAACCATTTCCTCAGGGTCAATGATGAATTCAATTACTGTAGGTGCCTTTGTGTTCTTTTTTGCTTCCTCGAAGGCTGCTGCAATTTCCTCTTTCTTTGTGACACGGATTCCTTTTGCCCTGTAGCTCTCTGCAAGTCTGATGAATCCGGTGTGTACTGTGGATATTCCATGCCTTCTGTGCGGCGGGAAAGTGCTCCGGCGCGCAGGTTGGTCATGGCGTAGCGTTTACCGTAGAAGAGTTTCTGCCACTGGCGTACCATTCCAAGGTATTCATTGTTAAAGATGCACAGGATAACAGGAAGTTCTTCCAGAACTGCAGTTGCAAGCTCCTGAATGTTCATCTGCACACCGCCGTCACCGGAGATAACGATGACAGGTCTGTCGGGATTTCCGATTTTGGCTCCGATGCCGCCTGGAAGACCATAGCCCATTGTTCCCAGACCACCGGACATGATCATCTGTTTGCCCTCTGTGATTTCCGCATACTGGGAGACAAGCATCTGATGCTGTCCTACATCTGTTACGATAATACTGTTCTCAAACTGTTCGTTGATCTCTTTCAGGATATCCATCGGACTTAAAAGATCATTTGGACGCATTTTAAGCGGATGCTCTTCTTTCCAGTTTTTGATCAGGTTAAGCCACTTGTCCGTTGAACATTCCTGGACGTATTCGTTCATTTTGGTGATAGCCTCTTTTGCATCAGCAACAATGGGGATATCCACCTGAATGTTTCGGGAAATGGATGCTGTATCAATATCAATGTGGATAATCTGGCATGTGGTGCAAATTCATGAAGTTTTCCGGTGATTCTGTCATTGAATCTGGTTCCGATGGAGAACAGCACATCGCAGTTGCTGACTGCCATGTTTGCTGCATAGGCACCATGCATGCCGAGGTTTCCGATATAAAGCGGATGGTCAGTAGGAATGGAACCTTTGCCCATTACGGTTGTGACAACCGGTACTTTTGTTTTTTCTACTACTTCCCGGAAGATTTCGTGGGCGCGGGAGATTACTACACCGCCGCCTGCAAGGAATAAGGGACGTTTTGCTTTATTTAAAAGTTTGATGGCACGTTTGAGCTGGCCGATGTGGACATCTGTGTTTGGTTTGTATCCGCGGATGTTTACATTTTTAGGATATTCAGCGCTGCCAAGTTCTGCCATTACGTCCTTTGGAAGGTCGATAAGGACAGGTCCAGGACGGCCGGTGCGGGCAATGTAGAAGGCTTCTTTGATGATACGTCCCAGGTCTTCACGTCTGCGGACAGTAACACCGTATTTGGTGATGCTTCTGGTGATTCCTACGATGTCTACTTCCTGAAATGCATCGTTGCCGATGAGGTGGCGGGCTACCTGGCCGGTGAAGCATACAAGAGGTACGCTGTCATAGTTGGCGGTTGCAAGTCCTGTTACAAGGTTGGTTGCTCCGGGACCGCTGGTTACCAGACATACGCCGACTTTGCCGGTGGTTCTGGCGTAGGCGTCGGCTTCGTGGACAAGGGCCTGTTCGTGACGGGGAGGATGATTTTGACATCGTCCTGTTTGTAGAGTTCATCACTGATGTCGATGGTACAGGCTCCGGGGTAGCCGAAGAGGTATTCTACGCCTTCTTCTTTTAAGGCTTTGACTAAGAGTTTGTTGCCGGATATTTGTTTCATATGGGGAACCTCCTTTTGGTGTATAGGGACGCTCAGAAATTTATTTGTTTGGTGTGCGGTTTCGGAGTCTAGTATATCTAAGTGTCTGAAAATCTGCTAAAAGCGTTCAGAAAAATCTCAAACTCGCTGCGCTCAGACAGTGAGATTTTTCTGAACAACGCAGATTTCCAGGCACTAAGATCTACACGACTCCTGCAAAATGCACACCAAACAAATAAAATTTCTGAGCTGTGTATTGGCTGATACAGGGGCAGAATGGCGCTGCGCTGATTCTGCTGAGAACGCTGTAAAGCAGCTCCCACAATTCTGAATATAGTAAAAACGCCCTGGGCTTGTTTGCCCAGGCGAAAATGTTTCCGCGGTACCACCTGTATTCAGAGTCTGGCTCTGCACTTTGTCAGTACTGATATACTGTGTTCCTGTAACGTGGAACTGACGTTGAAGCCTACTTGGCATGTCCGTTCAGGTCTTGTGGATCAGACGGGATATGCGGTTTGGTTCACTGCTCGGGGGCTACTTCCACAATTCGTTCACGAAAGCTCGCACCGACCGCTTTCTCTCTGTGCTTCCCGGGGTTGTGTACTCCTCCCTGTCATGGCATTTGGCTGATATAGGGATATTCATTGTCCGAATAGGGTGGACAAATGTTTTCTTGGGTTACATTATACATTTATAGAGAGGAAATTGTCAACCGGGTTTTGGATAATTGCTATAAAATTTATGTTTCTGAATGAATTTTGGCTACGTTACTGAGAACGGAGTGAACAGTAATATAATTGACAGATTTCTATATTGCTGATATAAAAAATAAATAATACAGATGTTTGGAAGGAGGGGACATATGGATTATTTATCGAATAATGTGGCGGTGAATCTGAAGAGGATTCGGAAATCCAAGAGTATGAGTCTGGATCAGGTGTCTGAGCAGACGGGGGTGAGTAAGAGTATGCTGGCTCAGATTGAGAGAGGGACTGCCAATCCTTCTCTGGGTGTGCTAGGGAAGATTACAAGTGGTCTGAGGATAGAGTTTCAGGAGCTGATACAGCCGCCGAGAGTGGACTGTTGTCTGGTGACACCGGCAGAACTGGTTCCTACCAAGGAGATAGCAGGACAGTACAGGGTATGGACTGTCTGCCTTATGAGGATACCCGTCTGGTGGAGGTGTACCGGATCGAGGTGGAACCGGGTGGTGTTTATATCAGTGGCAGCCATGGGGAGAAGACAAGAGAATATCTGGCTGTTATGGAGGGTGTGCTTACTCTGGAATGTCATGGTGAGAAGTATGAAATCCACAGAGATCAGGTGTTTAAGTTTGAAACGGATCAGGAGCATGTCTATCGGAACACAGGGAAGGAGAAAGCCTGCTGTACCTGTTTTTTTCTGGATTATCATTGATGCAGTTGTATCAGGAGTTTTGTTGCTGAAGCGGTCTGCCGCAGGTGGATTACCATAGTGTAGAACTGAGTAGTGAAGCAGGTGATTTTATCCGAAGTATGAGTGTAAAATGCGCAATATAATGCACAAAATGATGAAAAAGATACACCAGGAAATGAATATCTGAAAAGAAAGGATGTATGTAATGGTTTGTCAGTCTGCCATTTTATGAAGAGGCTGTGTTGTTATGAATTGTTGAGAAACCTTTATAATATCGCATGAATATGCAGGAAATATTGGATATACAATAAGGAGAACACAGAGCTTTCGTTACTGTTCACTCCGTTCTCAGTAACGATCTTTCTGTAAAAAATGTAAATGTTCAAAAAACATGTTGACAAATCATAAGGGCAGTGATATTGTAAGGGTGTACAAAATAATACACAGAAAAAGTTAAGCAAAGGCGCTTACCCATACGGGTCAGTTTGTCTTTGCTTTTTTTATTATCTTAAGGATGCAGGAGGGCACAGCTATGAAATTAAAAGACACAGGATTAACTTTTCAGGACATTAAGGACAAAGTAAACAAGTACATGATCGAGACTTATGAGAGATTTGATTTCCTTGCAGAGACAGCAGAGGGCATGTACATTTATGATGAGAATAAAACCCCATATCTTGATTTTTATGCTGGTATTGCGGTAAACAGCGCAGGAAACTGTAACCCTAAGGTTGTAGCTGCTGCAAAGGATCAGTTAGATGATATTATGCATACATTCAACTATCCATACACAATCCCGCAGGCGCTGCTTGCTGAGAAGGTCTGTGAAACAATCGGAATGGACAAGATTTTCTATCAGAACTCTGGTACAGAGGCTAACGAGGCAATGATCAAAATGGCCCGTAAATATGGTATTGAAAAGTATGGTCCAAACCGTTATCATATCGTAACTGCAAAGATGGGATCCATGGAAGAACCTTTGGTGCCATGTCTGCAACAGGTCAGCCGGGTAATGGATGCCAGGTTGGATTCGGACCTATGACTTATGGTTTCTCCTATGCACCGTACAATGACTTCAGGCTTTCAAGGATGCATGTACAGAGAACACAATTGCCATTATGGTTGAGCCTGTACAGGGCGAGGGTGGCGTACATCCTGCAACAATGGAATTCATGCAGGGACTTCGTAAATTCTGTGATGAGAATGATATGCTTCTTCTGATCGATGAGGTACAGACAGGATGGTGCAGAACAGGTGCTGTTATGTCCTATATGAATTATGGTATCAAACCGGATATCGTATCTATGGCAAAGGCTCTGGGCGGTGGAATGCCAATCGGTGCCATCTGTGCAACAGCAGAGGTTGCCAAAGCTTTCACAGCAGGTTCCCATGGAACTACATTCGGCGGACATCCGGTAAGCTGTGCAGCTGCACTGGCTGAGGTGAATGAGCTTCTGGACAGAGATTTGGCTGGAAATGCAAAGAAGGTTGGCGATTACTTTGCAGCTAAGCTTGAGAAGCTTCCTCATGTAAAAGAAGTAAGACATCAGGGACTTCTGGTAGGTGTGGAATTTGATGATACTATCGGCGGAGTGGATGTAAAACATGGTTGTCTTGACAGACATCTTCTGATCACAGCTATCGGAGCGCATATCATCCGTATGATCCCACCGCTTATTGTTACAGAAGAAGAGTGCGACAAAGCTGTAGCAATCATCGAAGATACAATTAAATCTCTGGAAAAATAAAAATCCGGCAACGGAGTGATACAGTAAGGACAAGGGCGTCACGAATTATATTCGTGCGCCCTTTTATGATATGATATCAGGGTCAAAAAATCAAAAAGTCGTTCGTGCCTGCACGATAAGACTTTTGAACTTGGGACCTGCCAAACATGAGAAAGTAGCGATTTACATAGCAAATCAGTGGATTTCAAATGTTTGAGAATCTGATAAAAATTTGAGTGTGAGAGGGAAGAGCATGAAACATCTGGTAATTACGATTGGCTGCGAATATGGAGCCAAGGGCAATGCCATCGGTAAGAAGATTGCACAGGATCTGGGGATTAAGTTTTATGATCGTGATCTTGTGGATGAGATTATCAAAGAGGTAGGCATCCCTACAGACATTATGGACAGAGTAGAGGAAGGCGGAACCATCGCAGGTAAAGGTGCACAGGGTGATGTGAGAGGTTCCTTTTCCAAATATGCGGATCTGACAGACCGCGCCATTCATGTACAGAAGCAGATTATCCGGAAGCTGGCTCAGAAAGAAGCCTGCGTGATCATAGGACGGTCTGCAGATTATATTCTGAAAGATACAGAAGGAATCCAGCTGGTGAGAGCATTTATTTATGCACCTAATGATGTTCGCGTTCATAACATTATGGAAAGCCATAATCTTTCGGAAAAGGATGCAAAGCTTCTGCTGGATGAGAAGGATAAACGTTATCATAAGAGACATCTGGCACTGACAGGAAGTAACCGCGGTGACAGACATAACAGGGATATTCTTATTAACAGTGATTTTCTGGGAATTCAGGGAACAGCAGAATATCTGGAAGATCTGATCGCAAAAAAATACGGAAAAAAGGAGGCCTGACCTATGGAACAAAAAACATCAGAATTTGACAAAGTACTTGGTGCATGGGACATACTTGTAATTGCATTTGGCGCCATGATCGGCTGGGGCTGGGTAGTTTCTTCCGGTAACTGGATTGAATCCGGTGGTGTGCTTGGTGCAGCTATTGCATTTGCAATCGGTGGAATCATGATCTTCTTTGTAGGTCTGACTTACGCAGAGCTTACAGCAGCCATGCCTCAGTGTGGTGGTGAGCACGTATTCAGCTACAGGGCAATGGGTTCTACAGGTTCTTTTATCTGTACCTGGGCGATCATTCTTGGATATGTAAGTGTTGCCTGCTTTGAGGCATGTGCATTTCCCACAATCATCACTTATCTGTGTCCGGGGTTCCTGAAAGGATATCTCTATACAGTTGCAGGCTTTGATGTTTATGCATCCTGGCTGATCGTGGCGATTGTGATTGCTTTTCTTATTATGATAATCAACATTAATGGAGCAAAACTGCAGCAGTTTTGCAGACTGTTCTTACCTGTATTATCGCGGTGCCGGAATTATTCTGATCGTGGCTTCTGTGGTTACAGGAAGTGTGGATAATCTTCAGGGACAGATGTTTGTTGGAAACGGTACCGGTGAAGCAATGAAAAGTATTATTAAGGTTGCAGTTATCACTCCGTTTTTCTTTATTGGTTTTGATGTTATCCCACAGGCAGCAGAGGAGATTAATGTTCCGCTGAAAAAAATCGGTAAAATGATGATCCTCTCTGTTGTGCTGGCTGTTGTATTTTACGCACTGGTTATTCTTGCAGTAGGTTTTATCCTGAATCCGGCAGAGATTATTGAGTCTCAGCAGGGAACAGGACTTGTAACAGCAGATGCCATGGCCAAGGCTTTCGGGACAAAGATTATGGCCAAGGTTATCATTGTAGGTGGAATGTGTGGTATTATTACATCATGGAACTCCTTCCTCCTTGGCGGTTCCCGTGCCATGTACTCTATGGCAGAATCCTACATGATTCCTCCGTTTTTGCAAAGCTTCATCCGAAGCACAAAACGCCGGTTAATTCTCTGTATCTGATCGGTGCCCTGACTATGCTGGCTCCTTTTGCAGGAAGAACAATGATGGTCTGGATCTGTGATGCAGGTAACTTCGGATGCTGCCTTGCATACTGTATGGTCTCTGTCTCTTTCCTGATCCTTCGTAAAAAGGAACCGGATATGGCAAGACCTTACAAAGTAGGCCACTACAAATTTGTAGGTTTTATGGCAGTAGTCATGTCAGGGCTGATGCTTCTGGTTTACTGTATTCCGGGTTCCGGTGGAAGTCTGGTATTTCAGGAATGGCTTATGGTAGGTAGCTGGAGTTTACTTGGAGTTGTATTTTATGCGATCTGTAAACGTAAATATAAAGAAGACTTTGGTAAACTTATTGAACTGATCTCTGATGAGGATGCAGCAAGTCTTATGCCGGAGGCTGATGATGAAGAGCTTGATGTGGTAATCGATGCGGCTATTGACAGGGTGCTTTCCTCTATGGCATAACGCTATAAATGACATGACGATTATTTTGGGTAACAGAGTTTTGAATTTGTGCAGGGTAGATGCCCTGCACATTGCAATATTGAAAAAATACAGGAAAAGAGGCAGAAATTAATGAATCCATTTGAATTTTTTTATTCCTCAGAATATTACAGTCGGTGCAGGTACTCTGGCGAAGCTCCGGAATGTGCCAAAAAGCTTGGAGGTTCTCATGCAATGCTGATCTCAGGACCAACTCTCCGGAAATGGGAGTTGTGGATAAGGCGGCGGATTATCTGAAGACGCCGGAATGGCAGTGGATATTTTTACAGATGTAGAAGCCAATCCGTCTGTCACCACAGTGGAAAAAGCGACAGAAGCGTATAAGGATTCCGGCGCAGATTTTATCGTTGCGCTGGGCGGTGGTTCTCCTATGGATGTGGCAAAAGCAGTGGGAGTTACGGCTAAATATGGCGGCAGTATTACAGAATATGAGGGGGCACATAAGGTTCCCGGAAAAATTGTTCCGCTGATCGCAATCCCGACTACTGCGGGAACCGGCTCAGAGGTTACGGCATTTTCTGTTATCACTGACCACAGCAGAGATTATAAGCTGACGGTATTCAGTTATGAACTTCTTCCTGCATATGCGATCCTGGATCCTGAGCTTCTCACCTCTGCTCCGGCATCTGTGGCAGCAGCCTGCGGAATCGATGCATTTATTCATGCGGAGGAGCTTATGTTTCCACAGCAGCATCTCCGTTTTCTGACGCAATGGCAGAGAAAGCAATGGAGCTGATCGGTGGAAATATCCGCCGTTTTGTGGCAAGACGTACAGATCTGGAGGCAGCAGAAGCAATGCTTACGGGATCTCTTTTTGCAGGAATCGCCTTTTCCTTTGCAAGACTTGGAAATGTCCATGCCATGAGCCATCCGGTAAGTGCTTTCTTTAATGTAGCACATGGAGTGGCAAATGCAGTTCTTCTTCCCGTGATCGCAGAATATAATGCGCTGGCAGATCATGGCAGATATCTGAAGATTTATAATTATATCAGCCCGATCCCTGCATATGAGGATGAATTCGAACCACTGATGCTGGTGGATGCCATCAGGGAATTAAACGAGGATATCGGAATCCCGGAAGACCTGACCACAGCCATCCGCCAGGCAAAGAAGGGAGAAGAGATTTCTGATAAGGAGATTGAAAGCAAGATTGATGCCATGGCAGATGACGCCATGAAGAGCGGAAATATTGCAGTAAATCCAAGATCCTCCAGGAAACAGGATATTGTGGAATTGTATCATAAGGCTTTATAAATTCAGATAAAGAGGAATGCAGTATTTTATGTAATTGCTACAGGTTAACAGAAAGTATTGATTAAAATATCTGTTATTATAAAAAACGTGCAGAAACATTGAAGTCGACAGATAACTTCAGGTTTGAAGATTTATCTCGATTTTAAAATGTATCTGCACGTTGTTTTTTTGAGAAATTTCCATTGTATAACTTGCCTGATAGAAAGAAAGATTATATAGTATTAATCAAAATATAGTAAAGTAATGTGAGTCAAAATATTGATTGTTCAGGAGGATTTTATGGCAAAGAAGAAAATATATGCAGTACGCAAGGGACATAAAACAGGACTTTTTGCTACATGGGCGGAGTGCCAGAAGGCAGTAAGCGGATATTCAGGAGCTGAGTTTCGGGGATTTACAGAGAAAGAGGAAGCATTGGCTTTTCTGAACATGGAGACAACAGGAAATGTATCCGGTGATAAAGCAAAAGAGGCGGCAGGAATCGTGGAAGTACCTGAAAATATGGTCATTGCTTATGTAGATGGAAGTTTCGAGAAAAGTATTGGCAGATATGCCTTTGGTTGTGTGATCCTTACACCGGATGGACAGGAAATCCGTAAATCCGGCAGCGGCAGTGATTCTGCAGGAGTCGCGATCCGAAATGTGGCAGGAGAGATGCTTGGTTCCATGACTGCAGTAAACTGGGCCATAGAAAACAAATATCCAGCTGTGGAAATCCGCTATGATTACGAAGGTGTAGAGAAGTGGGTAACAGGTGTGTGGAGAGCCAAAACACCTCTGACCAGCAAATATGCTGCTCATATGCAGGAAGCAGGAAAGAAAAGTAAAGATTTCTTTTTGTAAAATAGCAGCTCATACGGGCAATCACTACAATGAAGAGGCAGATCAGCTGGCTAAGAGTGCATTGCTTAAAATGGATGAAGAAGTACGAATATAAAAATCTTATCGCTGAAAGGCGATTTCCAAAGGGATGAAAAATTTATGTGGATGACAATTTGAGTGATCCTCAGGGAAATCAATATACGGAAGTGGAAAAATAAAAAGCAACTGTGTTACCATTGAAACTGTTAGCTGAAATTTTTATCAAGTAACAGTTTCAATTGACAGGTAACGCAGCTGTTTTTGCTTATGAAAGTGTCATATCCCCGTCTTTCACCCATCCAAGCTTACGGATAAACATGTTGATGAGCGGACACAGGATTGCAGGCAGGATAAAGGAAATCAGCAAAAGTCCGGTCCAGTCCCAGCCTGTGACAGCTGTTTTTGTTCCTGCGGCAATATCATTCATCCATCCGGTGTAGACACCAATCTGTCCTACGAAACCACAGGTACCCATACCGGAAGAAACCGGAGTACCGTTCATCTGAAGTTTGAACAGACAGGTTGCAAGAGGTCCGGTTATGGCAGAAGTAAGGATCGGTGCAATCCAAATGCGTGGATTTTTTACGATATTTCCCATCTGGAGCATGGATGTTCCGATTCCCTGAGAAACAAGACCACCCCATTTATTTTCGCGGAAGGACATTACTGCGAAACCTACCATTTGTGCACAGCAGCCTGCTACAGCAGCTCCTCCGGCAAGTCCGGTAAGGCCAAGCGCAGCACAGATTGCGCAGATGAGATAGGAAGTGTCAGTGCAATACCCACAAATACAGAAACAAGGATTCCCATCAGGAACGGCTGCAGGTTGGTTGCCCACATAATAATATTTCCCACTTTCATTGCTGCACTTCCAAGTGCCGGAGCCCACCATGCGGACAGGGCAACACCTACACCGATCGTGACAAGTGGAGTGACCAGAATATCAATTTTGGTTTCCTTAGATACTGCTTTTCCGATTTCGGAAGCGAAGATGGCTACAAATAATACAGCCAGCGGTCCGCCTGCACCGCCTAATGCGTTAGATGCAAAGCCAACAGTGATCAGTGAAAACAACACCAACGGCGGACAATGCAGCGCATAGCCGATGGCGACAGCCATGGCAGGACCACTCATTGCAGATGCCAGAGAGCCTACGGTATACTGGGTGTCGTTTACAGTTGCCACAGCAGTGGTCAGAAATGAAATATGAAACTGTGTTCCAAGTGTGTTGATGATCGTGCCGATCAGCAAGGAGCAGAAAAGACCCTGCGCCATGGCACCAAGGGCATCGATTCCATAACGTTTTATGGAGATTTCGATGTCTTTGCGTCTGAGAAATGCTTTAAACTTTTCCATAGATTACTTTCTCCTGTTTTTATTATGTATAGAAGGGTGTATATACACTATATACGCTTTTCTCATTATAGTCACATTCACGGAGTAAATCAAGTAGTTTTGTAACTGTTCACACACCACTATCCCGCGAAGTGTTTTGGCATGAAATATGCAAAAATCCCGAGACATACAAGCCAAATTCCATTGCCGCAGCAATCTGGAATGAATTTTGGCTACGTTACTGTGAACGGAGTGAACAGTAACGTAGTTTGAAAATATTAGGAAACAATTTACAGAAAGAATATTGTAAAGTATTTTACTGTCTGATATGATAGAAAGAGTTAATTTTACGGAGGAAAAAGAGATGAGTGAATGGATCAGAAAAATAAACTGGAAGTATGTGGTCGTAATGTTGATTGGAAATATAATCCTTGGTTTGGGAATTGCGATATTTAAACTTTCCGGACTTGGAAATGACCCTTTCAGCGGAATGGTAATGGCACTGGCAGAATGTGTGGGAATTGAATATGCCGTTTTTTAATTCTTCTGAATCTGGGATTTTTTGTAATAGAAATTATCTGGGGAAGAAAGCTTATCGGATTGGGAACGATC
>ENA-OQAS01001265-OQAS01001265.1-human-gut-metagenome-genome-assembly--contig:-NODE-1265-length-12128-cov-4.194734_pt1 | contig 12128 bp, 17 predicted proteins | sample MGYA00242733_ERZ504523 | MGnify/ENA primary metagenome ERZ504523 (study PRJEB26092, sample SAMD00036239) | human gut metagenome | host: Homo sapiens | study: EMG produced TPA metagenomics assembly of... | reverse complement strand
GCTGGATTATGCAAATTCTGCGGGGAAAAATATACCTGTGCACTGGCTTATCGCAAAAAGCTCAGCTATATCCGGAATCTCTTCAAAAATGAAGATTATGTGGAACTGGAAAAAGCATTTGCAGGATATACCAGGATGAATGATCGCTGTCTGAAATATGAAGAAGCATTTGAAACAGATCCGGAGGTTTTTGACCTGTATCTTAAGTATCTGGAAAAAACAGGAAGGATCTCGTATATGGAGAAGGTAAAAAAATATGTCTAAGGTCAAGCTTACAGATTATGTTGTGGAATTTTTGCAGAAAAAAGGGATCCATGATTCTTTGGATACCAGGGAACCATGATCGCACATCTGGTAGATTCCATTGAGAAGAATCCCCATGCAAGAAGTCATTCCAGCTATCATGAGCAGGGAGCTGCTTTTGCCGCCTGCGGTTATGCTCAGGCAAAGAATGCCTGCGGCTGTGCTATGCCACCAGTGGTCCGGGAGCTGCCAATCTGCTTTCTGGTGTGGCAGATGCGTATTTCGATTCTCTTCCGGTGATCTTTATCACCGGACAGCTGAATACCTATGAATATTCCGGTATTACAGGCCTTCGTCAGCAGGGCTTTCAGGAGATCGATATGGTTTCCATGGCAAAGCGGTAACCAAGTACGCGGTGCAGGTCCGTGATCCGAAAAATATCGTTCGTGAACTGAATCTTGCATGGCAGATCGCCAATACAGGACGGAAGGGGCCGGTTCTTATCGATCTTCCTATGAATGTGCAGAGAGGCGAGGTGGAAGATCCGGCTTATGATATGGAATTTTCCGAGGAAGAGATCGAGACAGCTGTATATGGAAAAAATGATCCGGAAAACGGGGCAGCCTTTTACAGGGATGCAGTTGCAAAGGCGGATTCTTCTGATGGAGCAGAGGCGGCAGAATATATTCTGAATAAGATCAGGACTGCAAAACGGCCGGTATTTATGATCGGTCACGGAGCTTCCGGAGAAGCAGAAAAAATGCTCACAGATCTGGCGCGTGCCCATCACATTCCGGTGATCACAAGTGTACTTGCACGTTCCGCACTGAGCTTTGATGATCCTTTGAACTTCGGGTGCATCGGAGGTGCCTATGGACACCGGTATGCAAATATGATCGCCAATGCAAAAAGCGACCTTCTGCTCTGCTTTGGAATTTCCCTGTGTACCCGTCAGATTGGTACTAAGGTTCATGAGTTTGCGAAGAATGCCGAAATCATCCGTGTGGATATTGATCCTTATAATCTTCAAAGAGAGATCCATGAGGGAAGAGAAGGTGAGAAATGCTTTTGCGTCAGCGCAGAGACTGTGGTGCGTAAGCTGACAGAGCAGCAGGCACAGATCGGTTCCTATGAGGAATGGCTTGCTGTCTGCCAGAAGATCCGTAAGGAACTCTGGAAAGTGGACGATGAGACACCGCAGCGTTATCCGAACCGCATGATCGCATACTTGAGTGATCAGCTTTCCGATACCGGAGCGGTTGCTGTGGATGTGGGACAGCATATGGTATGGAGCTATCAGTCCTTCCACAATCAGCAGGGGCAGAAGACACTTTTTTCCGGCGGACATGGTGCTATGGGATATGCACTTCCGGCGGCTATCGGAGCTTATTATGCTACCGGCAAGCCGGTGGCATGTATCTGTGGAGACGGAGCCTTCCAGATGAATATCCAGGAGCTGCAGTGGGTGAAGCGCGAGAATATCCCGGTGAAGATGATCGTAATGAATAATGAGGCACTGGGAATGATCCGTCATCTTCAGAGAGATTATTTTGACTGTGTATATGCGGATACCTCCGATGGCAGCGGATTCTCATCCTGCGATTTTACAGATGTGGCGCAGGCTTACGGAATTCCTGCAAAGCGCATCCAGGGAGAAGACGTGGAAAAATATGCCGGTGGATTCCTGGAGCAGAACGGGCCGGAGCTTCTGGAGATCATGCTGGAGCATGGAACCTACGCATACCCGAAGACCTGTCTGGCGAGCCGATCCACAATCAGCAGCCTTATATACCGAAACCGATATTTGATGAACTGATGGAGCTGTAAAATGGGAAAAATAACTGTGATCACAGGCGGTACCTCCGGAATCGGAAGAGGGATCGCCGAAAAGATCCTGGCAGAGTCAGCAAAAGCTGACAGGATCTTCGTAACATATGGACATGATGAGAAGAAGGCACTGTCGTTTCAGGAGAGCCTTCCTGAGGAAAAAAGATCTCAGGTGACTTTGATAAAGGCAGATATGTCTTCCTATGAAGAGATGATGGTTTTTGTGGAGGAGCTGAAAAAGCAGACAGACCATATTGACTGGCTTGTAAGCAATGCCGGCATCAGTACCTACGCAAAATATGAAGACTACAGCTTTGAGGAGTGGACACGGATCGTAAACACCAATCTTTCCGTACCTGTATTTATGGTCAAAGAGCTGAGATCCATGATGGTAGAGGGCGGCAGTGTGCTCTTTACCGGTTCCTATGCAGGACAGCAGGCGTATTCTTCCTCCTTGTATATGGAGTCACCAAGCAGCCATCCATTTTCTGACAAGATCCCTGGTAAAGGAATTTGAGCCAAAGGCATCACAGTCAACGCTATTGCACCTGGCTTCATCGAAACTCCGTGGCACAGCGCCCGCACCCAGGAGAGCTATGACCGTATCAACCGGAAGATCGCACTCCACAGGTTTGGAACTGTGGAGGAAGTGGCGGATATGGCTTATGCAGTGCTGTCTAACGGATATATGAACGGCAGTGTGGTGGTATCCATGGAGGATATGACTATTTTTAATAGAAGTTGAAAGTGTGCAGGAAGACAGAAGAAGACATGTTGTGCCTGCACATAAGGGTCTTCTTATTACTTTCTGTACAGGGGCGACGTCCCGAAAACGAAATGCAGCGAAGCAGAATCGGGTTTGCGCACTTGAGAAGTCCGTACGGAATCTGTGAAATTCTTTATATTTAAGCGAAAAAGGCTTGACTTGCACACCTGCTCTGTGATAAAATTGACGAGCGACATGGAAGTTAGGTCTTTTTATGCCCGAAAATGACGACGGATATACGTTCCGGGCGGCATAGAAGACCATGCAAATGAAAACACTGGAGGTGGAAGTTGTGCGCGTTAAGATTACATTAGCATGCACCGAGTGCAAGCAGCGTAACTACAATATGACGAAGGAGAAAAAGAACCATCCTGAGAGAATGGAGACCAAGAAATATTGTAAGTTCTGTCATACACACACTCTGCACAAGGAAACAAAGTAATCACAGAGATTTGTGAGGTTATGCTATGGAAAAACAGAAATCTGAGGATAAGCCGCAGAAGAAAAGTTGGTTTCAGGGACTTCAGTCAGAATTTGAGAAGATTGTCTGGACAGACCGTCCCACACTGGCAAAGCAGACTGTTGTGGTCGTGATCATCACGATCATCCTGGCAGTGGTTATCAGTGTAATGGATTCCGGAATTCTGGAATTCATTAATTTCTTAATGAAGTAAGGACAAGGTGATTATATGTCAGAAGCAGCAAATGGTACGTTGTCCATACCTATTCCGGGTATGAGAACAAGGTAAAAGCCAACATTGAAAAGACGATCGAGAACAGACACCTGGAAGACCAGATCCTGGAGGTACGTGTTCCGCTGCAGGATGTAGTGGAGATGAAGAACGGAACCTCAAGACAGGTTCAGAAAAAGATGTTTCCAGGCTATGTGCTTCTCAATATGGTGATGAATGACGATACCTGGTACGTTGTCCGTAATACCCGCGGTGTTACAGGATTCGTAGGACCGGGATCAAAGCCTGTGCCTCTTACAGAAGAGGAAATGATGCCGCTTGGTATCCAGAAACCGGATATCGAAGTGGACTTCGCAGAGGGCGACATGGTAGTCGTTACCGGTGGTGCATGGAAAGATACCGCAGGTGTGATCACAGGTATCAACATGCAGAAACAGACGGTAACGATCAATGTTGAGCTTTTCGGTCGTGAAACACCGGTAGAAATAAGTTTCACAGAAATCAAAAAAGCTGAGTAATTCAAAAACAAGGTAACAGCAAGTGGAGGGACACACCCCCGCCAATACCACATAGGAGGTGCCGAAAATGGCAAAGAAGTAACAGGATATATCAAATTACAGATTCCGGCTGGTAAAGCAACTCCAGCACCACCTGTAGGTCCGGCTCTTGGACAGCATGGTGTAAACATCGTACAGTTTACTAAGGAGTTCAACGCAAGAACAGCTGATCAGGGAGATCTTATCATCCCGGTTGTCATCACTGTTTACGCTGACAGAAGTTTCAGCTTCATAACCAAGACTCCGCCGGCAGCAGTTCTTCTTAAGAAAGCTGCAAACATCAAATCTGGTTCCGGTACACCGAACAAGACCAAAGTAGCTAAAGTTACTAAGGCACAGGTTCAGGAGATCGCTGAGCTGAAGATGAAAGACCTCAATGCAGCATCCATCGAGGCTGCTATGAGCATGATCGCCGGTACAGCAAGAAGTATGGGAATCGAAGTCGTAGACTAATAAATACCGAAGCTTAAGTTCGGGGTTCCCGTAGAAAAAGTGAAATTTTCAAGTGGGAGGGCTTTTCCCCGCAAATACCACAGGAGGTTATAGAAATGAAACGAGGAAAGAAATATGTGGAAGCTGCGAAAGCAGTAGACCGCGCAACATTATATGATGCACCAGAGGCTATCAGCCTTGTTAAAAAAGCAGCTGTAGCTAAGTTCGACGAGACCATCGAAGTTCACATCCGTACAGGCTGCGATGGACGTCACGCAGATCAGCAGATCCGTGGAGCAGTTGTTCTGCCACACGGAACAGGTAAAAAAGTTCGTGTACTTGTATTTGCTAAAGATGCTAAGGCAGAAGAGGCAAAGGCAGCAGGAGCAGACTTCGTAGGAGCTGAGGACTCATTCCGAAGATCCAGAACGAGGGATGGCTTGACTTTGACGTTGTAGTTGCAACACCGGATATGATGGGCGTTGTAGGTCGTCTTGGTCGTGTACTTGGACCGAAAGGTTTAATGCCAAACCCGAAAGCTGGTACTGTAACAATGGACGTAACAAAAGCTGTTAACGACATTAAAGCAGGTAAGATCGAGTATCGTCTTGACAAATCCAACATCATCCATGTTCCGATCGGAAAGGCTTCCTTTACCGAGGAGCAGTTAAGCGACAACTTCCAGACGCTTATGGGAGCTATCACAAAGGCTAGACCTAGCACACTGAAAGGTCAGTATCTGAAGAGCGTTACAATCGCTCCGACAATGGGACCTGGTGTTAAGCTTAACCCGATTAAATTAGCTCAGTAATAAATTTTAAATACCTGTACAGAGGAAACTTTGTATGGGGTATTTTTTTATACATTTATACACCTTGATTTTTTGGGGCAAAAATCCTACAATAAGGCACAAACAGAGTTGTAACAGACCGAAAGCTCATCAGAGCTTTTTCATATAGATTTTACAGAAGACAATAATAATCATGTTAATATAAAAAAGGTGGGGAAAACGTTTCTGTAAGTAAAACTTACAGATGAATTTGTCGGAACAGGGAGTATAAATTGAGATCAAAAAAGCGTAAAGCGAAGAAAATAAAAAAACAGGTAAACAAAATAAAAATGATACTCTGCCTGGTGGTAGAGGCTATCGTGATCCTGACACTTATAGTGATCATCGGCTGGAATAAAGGGGTAGGTGACTGGATGGAGTCTCTGCAGAGACCGGTTGTCCGTAAGCTTGAGATGAGCGGTATCAACAGTCCCTACGCAGTGCTGATGCAGGTAAAAGGCGGAAAGATCATCGGAAATATGAAGGGCGATGAGAAGATCTATCCGGCTTCCATGACGAAGATCATGACGGTGATCGTGGCTATTGAGAACCTGGATGATCTGGATCAGGAGATCACTCTGACCCAGGAAATGTTCCAGGGGCTTTATGAGCAGGATGCCACCCAGGCAGGCTTTCAGCCCGGTGAGACCGTGCGGGCCATCGACCTTCTTTATGGTGCCATGCTGCCATCCGGTGCGGAGTGCTGTATCGCACTGGCGGATACCGTAGGCGGTTCCAGGGATGGATTTGTGGAGCTGATGAATAAGAAGGCACAGAGGATTGGAATGAATGGTACACATTTCTGTGATACGACAGGGCTTCATGATCCGGATCATTACAGTACAGTGAGAGATATTGCGGTGCTGCTCAGGTATGCACTTCGGAACGATACGTTCAGAGAGATCATTGAGAGTCCGCGGCATTCCACAGGAGTGACGAATATCCATCCAGCGGGATCACATATTACAGCACCATGTTCAAAAATCTTTCTGACCCTTCCGTTACCGGTGGCAAGATCCTGGGCGCAAGACAGGATATACCAGCGAGGCGGGTCTATGTCTTGCAAGCTTTGCAGAGATCTACGACAGGGAATACATACTGGTAACGGCAGGCGCATCGGGAAATACCGGAAGCCCACTCCATGTGGAGGATGCGGTGACGATCTATAACCGCCTTGGAAAAGCTATTGAGGCACAGATGACAGGCAGTGATGGATCGGAGTCTTGAAAAGATAAAGGATAAATTTTGTGTATCGCGAAGTGTGTTGCAGAGAACGGAGTGAACAGTAATATTTTTGGATAAATAAACACTGGCACAGAGGTGTATGCTGCTGTATTGGCAGCATAACGCTTCTGTGCCGTTTTTTGATTCTTCAAAATGAAATCGTATAGCGGGAACCTGCAATGTATTCACGGCTGATGTAAAGCGGTTTTCCATCAGGAGCTTCCATATAGGAATCCAGGATCAGCACGGGATCGCCGGAAGACAGACGCAAAGTTTTTGCCATATCCGGGGAGGCTGCAGTAACAGAAATGGTGCTGCGGCTGGATTCTGCGATCGTACAGCGGTAGGTGTTTTTTATATATTCAAAAAAAGAACCGTTTTCTACAGCGTTCGGATCAAAATCCGGGAAAAGCCGTGTGGGGAGCCAGGTGTGAACATAAATAACCGGAATACTGTCAGCCAGAAGAAGACGTTCCAGGAAAAAAACTTCCTCATCCGAAGTAAGCTGCAGAAAATCAGAGGTTACGCTGTTTGCAGGTTTTTTGCAGAAGGACAGTACGTGAGATTCCGGAATACGGTCATTCTGACGGCAGGATTCGGAAAAGCTCATATTTTTCTGGGATTCAAATTTCCGGAAGATCATGGGGGATTTTACAAAGGTTCCTTTTCCCTGATGCTTGATAAGATAGCCTGTGTGCAAAGCTCCTCCACGGTACGTCGGACAGTGATCCGGCTGACATGGTAAAGATCGGCAAGCTCCGGCTCAGGAGGGATTTTTTCTCCGGGCTTATAAGTACCGTTTTTGATCTGCTGGGTGATGATATCCATAAGCTGCTTGTAAAGCGGCTGGATTGAATTTTTATTTAACATGAAAATATCCTTTCTGAGGTTGTTCATAAAAGATATTTTACTATAGTGCGGATGTATTTGTCCAGTAAGGGACAAACCTCTGCAGTGCGTCAGAAGGTATATTGGATGAATAATTAATCATAAATAATGAATATACTCTTTACTATAACGTTATAATATGTTATATTCTTCAAAAAGGTAAAATGCAAAAGTACAAGAAGGAGAAATTTATCTGAAAATCCGAAAAAACCTGTATTTTCAATGGATTCAGAGGATTACCAGACGAATTTCCACGAAAACCGGAGGATGAAAATGGACGCAGTAAAAATCGTAAATAAGATCAACAAAGAGCATGGAACAATCAAAAATGTGTATTTTCTTGCATGCGGAGGATCTCTTGTGGATCTGTATCCGGGATATTATTTTGTCCGTGCGGAATCCGCAGTGATGGATGCACAGTGGATCCCTGCAAGAGAGTTTGCACTGACACCGCCGAAGAAGCTGGGAAAAGACAGTCTTCTGATCATCTGCTCCCACAGTGGCAAGACAAAGGAGTGTCTGGAGGCAGCAAAAACAGGAATGGATGCAGGTGCGGCTGTTGTTACAATGACACATGCGCCAGGTTCCCCATGTGATACCGATAAATGGATCTCCGTTGTATACGACTGGGCACCGGGGGTAAAGGAAGCAGAGAAGCCTCAGGGAATCGTACTTCGTATTCTTAATGAGCTGATGAAGGTACAGGAGCCGGGATATAAGCTTTACGATAAGATCGTGGAAGGCTTTGAAAAGATCGATGATGTTATTGCAGCTGCAGTGAAGGATCAGCAGAATGCAGCATGGCTTTTTGCAGAAAAATATTCAGAGGAACCGAACCTCTATATCATGGCATCGGGAGCTTCCTATTCTCAGGCATATGGCTTTGCGATCTGCTCACTTCAGGAAATGCAGTGGATGGATTGCGGATATCTGAACAGTGCGGAATATTTCCACGGACGTTTGAGGTAACGGATGAGGATCATCTTTATATCCTTATGATGAGCCGGGGCAGAAACCGTATGATGGATGAGCGTGTGCTGACTTTCCTTGAAAAATACGGAAAGAAATACGAAGTGATCGATGCAGATAAGCTTGGTATGGAAGCAATTGATGACAGCTGTGTGGAATATTTTACCCCGATGCTGTTCTACACCATGACGACCGTTTACCGTACCGCTCTCCAGGATAAACGCCGTCATCCGCTGGATATGAGAAGATATATGGGCGTTGTAGAGTACTAAAGGTGCTGCTGTGCCTGTGCACAGAGAAAGGGAAAATATGAGTAAATACAGTACAAAGCTTCTTGGCTTCGGAGACAATGTAGTGGATATCTATGATCATCTGAAAACCATGTATCCAGGCGGAAACTGCGTAAACGTCAGTGTTTACGGAAAGATGGCCGGATGTGAAAAAACAGCGTATATGGGATATTTCGGAGATGACGACAGAGCAGAACTGATCATGGATACACTGGAAAAAATCGGCGTGGAAACCGTAAAGTGCAGACAGCTGCACGGCGAGAACGGTTATTCCAGGATCACATTAAAAGACGGAGACCGTGAGTTCCTGGATTTTAATGATGGTGGTATCCGTGGAAAAACACCGTATGTCCTTGATCGTTTTGATCTGGAATATATGAAAGGCTTTGATGTGGTACATAGCGGAAATTACTCTTTTACGGAGGAAGAGCTGCATAAGATCAAAGAGGCGGGAATTCCGGTTTCTTTTGACTTTTCTGATGATTCCACAGAGGAATATTATGAAAAAACAGCACCGGAGGTTACTTACGCATTTTGCTCCTTTGACGGAACCGACCAGGAGGCAGAAGAGCATCTGAAAAAGATCATTTCCATGGGGCCGAAGCTTGCCATGGCCTCCAGAGGAGCCAGGGGCTGCATTCTTTATGACGGAAGGAATTTTTACCGACAGCCGGCAGCGCCACTTACGGAAGTAAAAGATACTCTTGGCGCCGGGGATTCACTGATCGCATCTTTCCTTACCGGGTATATCGGAAGAATGAAAAACGGCATGGCGGAGGAAACCGCGATCTGTGAAAGTCTTGAAGAGGCAGCTGCTTTTGCAGCGGGCATCTGTGGCATGGAAGGTGCTTTTGGCTACGGAAAAAAATATGAATAGCAGGAGGGGAAAATAATGGGACGCAATGGAAAAAGCAGAGCTCTTATCTGTTTTGTACTGTGTATGATCATGGCTTTGCCGGTATATTTCAGCAGTGCAGTGGCAGTAAAAGCGGCAGAACAGCAGACCATCGTCATAGGAACGAACGCAGAGTATTCACCGTTTGAATACCTGGATGATAATGGAAATATTACAGGTTTTGATTACGATCTTCTGGAGCGATCGCCAAGGAAGAAAACGTAAAGCTGGTATGGAAGGATATGCCTTTGATTCCCTGATGGGTTCCATGGAGCTGGTGATGTACAGGTGATCGCAGCCGGGATCGGACCTACGGAGGACCGTAAAAAAGCGTTGATTTTTCCGATGTTTATTACACCGGTACACAGTGCATCATCAGCCGTAAGGATAATCCGATCAAGGATTTTGAGGAGATGTCCGGAAAAACCGTTGCAGTTCTGGAGGGTGCACAGAGTGATATGATCGCATCCGGCGAGACTACCGATTACGGTGAAGTTAAGGATGCCAAAGTAAAAAGATTTAAAAACGCTTCCAGCGCAGTCATGGAGCTGAAAAACGGTGGAGCAGATGCAGTTCTGATCGACAATATCATGGCTGAGATCTACTGCAAACAGAACTCAGATCTGCAGTATGAGTCCGTGCCAAGTACAGCAGAGGATACGTTTTCTGCATTGAAAAAGGAAACACAGAGCTTGTCCAGATCATCAATGACGGGCTTGCAAAAGTAAAAAAATCCGGGGAATATGATGATCTTTATCAGAAGTATTTTGTGGACACACTTGAAAACAGCGAGGATGTGACAGATGTAGCAGCAACCGATGGTTTTCTGGGACTTTTAAGCTTTATTTTCCTTCAGGATAATCGTTGGAAGTTTTATATTAATGGTCTTGGGATTACACTGATCGTTTCCCTTTTGTCAGTGATCGTAGGTATCCTGATCGGTCTTGTAGTGGCTCTGGTACGTCTTGGAGCTGCGAAAAAAGGCAGAAGAACCATTCTTTCCACGATCGCGGATATTTATGTTGATGTGATTCGTGGAACACCGTCAGTCCTTCAGCTGATGATCATCTATTTTGCAGTGTTCCACAGCAGGCTGGGATATGTGGCAGCAGTGGTCAGCTTCGGTATCAACAGCGGTGCATATGTTTCCGAGGTTATCCGCGGAGGTATTTTATCTGTAGACAAGGGCCAGAGCGAGGCAGGTCGTTCTCTGGGCCTTGGGTATAAAGATACCATGCGTTTCATTATCATTCCGCAGGCTGTAAAAACCATCCTTCCGGCAATGGGTAATGAGTTTATCCAGCTGATCAAAGAAACATCTATTTTAGGTTATGTAGGTATCATGGATCTGACAAAAGCGGCAAGCTATGTTTCTTCCCGTACTTATCAGATGTTCATACCGCTGATCGTTGCAGGTATCATGTATTATCTGATCGTGAAGTGCCTGAGCCTTTTGCTGAAGAGATTTGAAAGGAGACTGAGAGAAAGTGATTGATGTTAAAAATCTGAAAAAGTCCTTCGGGGACGTACACGTATTAAAGGGAATCACAACTCACGTAAACAAGGGTGAGTGTATCTGCATCATCGGTCCGTCCGGCTCCGGAAAATCTACATTTTTGCGCTGTCTGAACCTTCTGGAAAAACCGGAGGAAGGCGAGATCACCGTAAACGGACAGCAGCTTCTGGATCCGAAGCTGGATGTAGATAAATTCAGGGAAAATGTGGGAATGGTTTTTCAGCATTTTAATCTGTTTCCAAATATGACAGTATTGAAAAATATCACCCTTGCGCCGGTGCGCCTTGGCAAATGGAATGTAGCGGAAGCTGATCAGAAGGCGAGGGCTCTTTTGAAAAGAGTCGGCCTTGAAGAAAAAGCCGATGTCTATCCCGGAAAGCTTTCAGGCGGACAGAAGCAGAGGGTTGCCATTGCCAGAGCCCTTGCAATGAATCCCCAGGTGCTTCTGTTCGACGAGCCGACATCAGTCTTGATCCGGAGATGGTCGGAGAGGTTCTTGAGGTTATGAAGGAGCTTGCAAAAGAAGGCATGACCATGCTGGTGGTTACCCATGAGATGGGATTTGCAAGGGAGGTCAGCGACAGAGTGCTCTTTATGGATGATGGGGTGATTCTTGAGGATAGAAATCCGAAAGAACTGTTTGGGGATCCTCGAGAGGAAAGGACGAAGGAGTTTCTTTCCAAAGTGTTGTAGGTTTTTTGGGTAAAAAAGTTCTGTTTTGAAAAAACGGGGAAATTCGTGGGGAGGGGAGCACTCGGAGTTGCGAAGCCCGTTTCCAATGCCATTTAGATAGAACATTTTGTAGATGATTCTTTATGTTACATTCTGTAATGTTTGATATTTGGAGTGCTTTGAGAGGAAAAAATACGCAAACTTCCCCTTTGGGGTAGAAATCGTACTTTTATCCTTTAAATAACTTGTGTTTTATCAAAGTAATAGTATTCTTATATTAGGACACTCGGTATGCAAAGCTTACAAAGCCTTTCCTCTTTTTGGTACG
>ENA-OQAS01001264-OQAS01001264.1-human-gut-metagenome-genome-assembly--contig:-NODE-1264-length-12129-cov-2.109898_pt1 | contig 12129 bp, 16 predicted proteins | sample MGYA00242733_ERZ504523 | MGnify/ENA primary metagenome ERZ504523 (study PRJEB26092, sample SAMD00036239) | human gut metagenome | host: Homo sapiens | study: EMG produced TPA metagenomics assembly of... | reverse complement strand
ATATTGGTACGGTCACAAGTTACGGCATTTTCAAGCTGTTTATCCACTCGATTGTTCTTCAAAACAACGCTATACTTATTGTATGATTCGTCTTTCTTAGAAGTGTTTATCACATTTCCGATAAATGCATGGCAATAGGTCTGCTCCATATCAGCAACCTTATCCGTAACCTCGTCAGGAGAAGTATATATATAATTTATGGCAATATTGCTTACACTATTATTTTCGATGAGCGTATTCCGTTCGTAAGATTGCAAATAACCGATAAAACCTCCCATCATATAGGCTTCATCCATACTTGAAAGTTTATCGAGTGTTATATCCGATGCAGAACATCCGCGGATAATCAAATCTTCTGCTGTTGTTATCATAACCCGCCAGCCGCCGGCCTTTTGCTCACTATATATCCTGGCATTCTTCACGTGGCAGTTTTCCACCAATCCGGCGTCCAATCGTCCTATTAATGCTGCACCACGGAAACAAGTTACTGTTGCCCCATCAATAGTAAGATCTTTCACCGTACCGTTGAGTACATAAAACAGACCACCATAATAATTTCCTTTAGTATTCGTTTTATTCGTAACATTATCAACATAAAGATTACGGATGGTGTGGTTGCCACCGTCAAACTCTTCAAGGTTGGTTTCTCCGTTTTTGAGTGCATTGTATTCTGCATTCATCGGTTCCCAAAGATTTTCACTGCTTCCGTTGAGGTCTATATCGGCAGTTAATACAATTTTCCGGCACTTCTTTTGGGTTACCAAAGCACCGGCCGCCTTAAGCTGTGCGGCAGTGGAAACGCTGTAAACAGTAACATAACCGCCGTTGTCTGTAAAGTTGATATTGTTTACCGTTCCATAAATTTCCACATTGCCTTTCTTAACGGTCAAATCTGCAACTGTAACATCTTTCCCCACAATCAGCGTATTATCCGCTGTAGTAGCCTCAACAGCCGTATAAGACTGTCCGTTCAACGTTACGGTAGATTCCGAAGCGTCAATGATTATCTTACTGACGGAAGGGGCGGTTATATTCAGTTCCTTAGGAGCATTTTTACTATCCCCACCGGTTTCTGTCGCATAATTAATGGTTATGTCATTCGATGTTTCAGGCAATGTTATGGATACCGCAACATCCTCGCTCTCATATTTGGGCAGTGAAATAGTGGCTGCTTCTTTCGGTGCTTCCATTACAACCACATTAGTATTGGTTTCAAGGCTTCAGCCACTTCGCTTACGGATGCTACCTCTATTACTTTTTCACTTAAAGCAGGAGAAGAGAATGCAGGAGTAACCATTACGTTTACCTTACCGTCAACCGTCAGTAAATTACCCGTTACATTCGTCTTGTAGTTACGCTGAACAGGAATGTTATTCAGGGCTTTCGTAGTAATCTGTCCACCGGCAGCGTTGTATACGGCAAGCGTCATATTTACCAGATGTTGTCCGCCCGCAGTATTCGGTGCAAAGAGATAGTCCACAGTCAGGTTACCGTTGGCATCCGCCACAGCCGAAGCCGCTTTGTAAGCTACAGCCGTCGGTTCGCCGAGCAAGTCACCCGTGGCTGCATTAAAACCGGTATAAAGGTTCTTGAATGACAAACCAGCCGTTACCGGAACAAATGCGTCTTTTTGATTGTCAGGAATAGAAGCCAAATCTTCCGTTTTGATGTTCAACTGTCCGAACGGGCGGGTCAGCTCCACACTTTCAGAAAAAGCATTAGTCACCAGCTTCTCCAGACTGGCAAAGAAAGCATCCCGCGTATCGTCCTTACCGCTTCCGTTATAATCCCCTTGCATGGAAATGTTACGAAGGTCGGCAGTGTTGTAATGCAAATCGGTCTTTATGGCATCATCTTCCACTGACTCGACGTGGTCTGCCCAGAATACGAACTTATAAGTCTGTGAAGTAACCAGGCGGACATCAAAGCCGGCCGTCAGACCATCCGATTGAATCGCACCTATCTGCCGGCTATAAGTTCGTCGTTCAGGTAGATTTCCATGATACAACGGTTCACCGATGTACCGTCACCCGCCGTTGCAGCACGGGTTACAGCATTGTTCCCGTTCCCAGGCAACTGTACACTGAAAGAGGCGGCTACTTCGCCGTTTCTTCCGCCATTCGCCAGCTCGTCACTCTGACAGGCTGCGAATACAAGCAGGATAATACCTGCCATTAATAAAAAACACTTTTTCATGTTCGTTTTGTTTAAAATGAGACATCTGTTTATTCTGTTTGAATAAGTCACGTTTAAATAAGCCGTCAGGGAACCACCACATTTATCTCTCCATCGAAACCGGGTTGATACCAATGCCGGGAGCGAACTCACGGGTAAGAAACGCATCACGCACCGTAGTAATCCTATTCCGTCTGACGGGCACTTCCACGCCGCCGACCCGGTTCACTCCTGTCCCTTTTCGTTGCAGATAACCATTTCCAGCGTAACGGAAGACTCCGTACATTCACCAGCACATAGTCGAAAGCCAGACAAGCCTCATTGTTGGAAATAACAATGGGAACGGAAGTAAATTGTATACCTGTGACCGCCTCATTGGGACGGTTGGAAACGACATTAAAACCTGTGGGGAAATAACCGGTGTAACCCAGTTGCACCGTAAAATCTTCTATGCCTGCAGGACGGACAGACTTCATTTGTTCCAACTTGTTGAGGTACTTGATGACATCGGTAGTAATCAACTCTATTTTCGCCAGCGGACGTTCCAATTGTATCTCTTCGCGATGACGGGCTGCCAAATGGCAACGATAAGGAGTAAGGTCGAGGGTTGCCTGCCCGCAAAACACATCTTTATAGTCGGTTCCACCCGTATAATCGCCTTTCAGCTTGACGGCAGCAAAATCGGAAGTGGTATAAAACAGTCGGCAGCAGTATTGTCGGAAACCTCGGCAGCAAGTACAAAGTCCCGCCATGCCACCACCCGATAGTTACGTGCATGAAGTTCACATTCCAATGCCACTTCTCCTGCATCTCCTTCCTCACAAATCAACTGACGGCGGAATTGCAGGCTTTGGTCGAACCTGTCATCGGCATATACTTCCACAATATAACGCACCTTGTAACTTGTGCACACCGGCGGTACGTGTAGAGAACTCAGGAATATCGAACTGTGTCATATCGGAACCGGGTAGCAGGACAATTTCAGTATGTACGGTTGTAGGGTCTATCCCATCGCCTTCCGGCAATTCGCGTACGCTGCATCCTCCCCACAAGAGTGCAGACAGCAGCTACAGACAGCCACAAACAGTCGTTTCATCGCCGGCCTCCTTTCCAATCAATACGGTAGCCCACTGAAATACCCGCATGGTCGATGCCGAAAAAATTCTTATGACGAGTATCGACATAAGCACCACCGGGAATATTGAAAAAGCGGTCATAATCCAGATAAGCATATCCCGCTCCCAAAGAAAACTCCAGACACCAGCACCCGCCTTTTCCGAGTGAAAGCCGGTAACCGGCAGTAAGCCCCATGTTCAGCAATGGAGTACCCGTATCGCTATTCTGATAGCGATATGTACTGTTCTTAAGAGCATAGTTGTAAGAAGCCACCCCGATATGCACACCGGTAAAAAGACCATCCACCTGCGAACCAATAACGCACTTCGGGCTGCACGCAGAAAGTGCGCAGCTTGCGGGAAGAAGTAAAATAATTGAAAGGAGAATAGTAAAAAGGAATAAGGACAGAAATTGCAGGCGAAATATCATACTCCACCGCTACGTTCATAACCGCCATTCCCCACGCCACAGCATTGGTCTTCAGCAACAACGAATGGTTATTGCGCCCGATGCTCGAATTCGGACTGAATGTTCGCCCGGCGTAGTACAAGGTATCTTCCCCATTACCGGCTTTTACATACCCATCAATCGGAGTCATGAGAAATATGCACAACAGAAACAGCAACAATCTTATCTGCATAAACGTCTTATAAACTTCTGTCTGCACAGGCAGACCGGAAGCGTGCGTCCTCCAAACTCCGAAAGGACCGGTTAGAAAACAGAAACGTGGAGCTGCGTGCTGTTTCTAAATGGAGGCCCTAGGAATAGCCCTTTAACGAAAACAGACAGCAGTCCCACGCTACAAACGTGAGAATCCACTGTGCTGTCCTCGTTAAATAATGAAAATTTCCTAGGTTTCCATTTAGAGGACAAAGCACAACGCTTCTAATATATTTTTCTCCTTAAAAAATCAAGCTACAGTCGCTACCGAACTTCAATGCAAAGTTATAGAAATATAATTAGAATGAAAATTTTCACGCCATTTTTTGCAAAAAAGCATAGAAATCGTGCTCCACGAGTTGTAGAACAAAAATATTATCCATAAGTTTGCATGAGAGACTATTTTTTCGTTTATGAAAAGCTACATATTTTTAGACCGGATATGCTTTTTCGCCCATCACGGTGTAGGCGAACAGGAAACACTGGCAGGTAACGAATTCACCGTCAGCCTGCGACTGCAAGTAAACATCGCACATGCCATGCAGACCGATGATGTGGCGGACACCGTGAGCTATGCAGATGTGTATGAACCGTAAAGGCAGAAATGAAAGTTCCTTCCAAGCTATTGGAACATGTCGGAGGACGTATTGTGAAACGGTTGTTCGGCGACTTTCCCCAAATAGAAAATATTGAATTAAAGTTATCAAAGCGCAATCCGCCAATGGGGGCAGACATCGAAGCGGCGGGAATAGAGATTTGCATCTCACGGGAAGCGACAGCAATAGCTACTTAAAACAAAAGCAACCCTGTACAGGCACTTCGGACATCCCCGCCTCATTATATGCACAGAATGAATTATTGCTTCTTCTTTCTTTTCTTAGCCGATTCAACCGCCTCGGCAACGACTTGCTTGTTCTCGAACCTCTTGGCATAGTTGCTATAATCGGGAACAGTACGTTCATAAGTAGGATCAAGGAAGAGCGGACTCGAATGATATGGTCTGCCGTACTGCGGTTACAGCAAAACACGATGTTCTCCACGCTGGCAAGACGGGTCAAAGCCTTAACATCCGTATCGTGCGGCTGTAAAGTCATGGGATCTGTAAAGAAGAAAAGATAATCAATTTCCCCGTCCACAATGCGCGAGCCCATTTGCTGGTCACCACCCAAAGGACCGGATTTGAGAATGGTAAAATCCCATTCGACATCGGGATGCTTCTCTTTCAATGCTGCCAAAATAAGGTTCCCGTAGTACCCGTACAATAGAACTTATGCCCCATAAGCAATTCCGAATTCCAAAGTACCCACTCTATGAGGTCTTTCTTCATGGCATCATGCGCCACCAGGCCAATCTTTCTAACCAATTTTTCCATAAGCAAATAACTTTTACAAAACAAACAATCAAGAATAGATAACAGTTCCTACAACTGAGAGAAAAATTTCTTCCCACGCAGATAAAACCCTACCAAGATACTACTTTTTACCCGTTCGGGAATCATCGGGAGTGATGTTTTTTCAAGTTCTCTTTACGGGCATCCGCAAACGAAGGACGGAGCAAATGGAATGCACGACGTGCGCGAAGCACTGCCCACATATTGGAAAACTGCCCTTTGAGCAGAAAACTCAAAGCCGCAACATAATCAAGCACTGCGCGCACACGCATTACAGACCCCAATTCTTCTTGCGGCAGATTCTTATAGAGCATTACAAGATTGTTACGGAAATTGAGAAAAGTCTTATGAGGATTCTCCTTTTTCAAGGTTGCACCGCCTACATGATAAACGGTACTTTGGGGTACACAAACCAGCATCCGCCCGCGGGCACGAAGTCGCCAGCACAAGTCTATCTCTTCCATATGAGCGAAAAAACGTCCATCCAATCCACCGGCATCCAAATAGTCTTTCCGACGGATAAACAAGGCAGCGCCTGTAGCCCAAAACACAGGAACGACAGTATCATACTGTCCGTTGTCTTTCTCTACTGCACTCATTATCCGCCCCCGGCAAAAGGGATAACCGTAACGGTCTATAAATCCGCCGGCCGCTCCTGCATATTCGAACAGTTCCTTTTGCCGCCAACTCCGGATTTTAGGCTGGCATGCCGCAACTTCAGGATGAGCGTCCATGTAGCTTACAAGTGGCACCAACCAGTGTTCGGTCACTTCCACATCGGAATTAAGCAGCACCACATACTCTGCGGACACCTGCTGCAAGGCAAGGTTGTACCCTTCGGCAAAACCGAGGTTCTCTTTTAATATAATAAGATGCACATCAGGAAACTCTTGGCGAAGCATATCAACGGAAGCATCTGTCGAACCGTTATCCGCCACATAAATTTTCGCACCTTCCGTCTTGGAATAGCGCACTATGGAAGGAAGAAACGAACGAAGCATTTCACACCCATTCCAGTTCAATATGACAACGGCCATTTTATCCATGTTGTATGGTATCCTCACGCTTTAGTTTCCAACGCTTATGCGACCAGAACCAATAAGCCGGTTCTCTACGGATTGTCTGTTCCAGGCGACGGGCAAAAAGTTCCGTTATCTCACCGTCGGCAGTCGCTTTCGGAGTTTCGGTTATCAGATCAAACCGAACCCGGCAATATCCCCTTCCCTGCTTTTGCAGTTCACAGTAGAATACAGGAAAGTCCATAAGTTTGGCAATACGTTCGGCACCATCCATAAAGACGGTATCCTGATTCAGGAAAGTTGTCCAGTAATGCGCCTCGTTAGGATTGGGCGACTGGTCGGTTATCATACCTACCGCCACACGCTTGTTGTCACGGCACAGTTTTATAATCTCGCGCGCCGTAGAATGTTTGGCCACATTGTAACCGCCAAAACGGGTACGGATGCGTTTAAACATAGCATCCATATATTTATTATGCAACGGTTTATAGATTTGCACCGGTATATCTCCCTCTTGCATGATACTGCTCATTCCCGTAATCCACTCAAAGTTAGCATAGTGCGGTATCAGCAACACAATACCCCCATGTTTTTCAATCATGGCAAGATACTCTTCCTTATTGTCATATTCCATGCGTCGGCAGAGTTCCTTGAAAGACATACGCAGCATCTTCACCTCCTCCAACATATAATCACAGATATAACGGTAGAACTCACGTTCTATATCCCGCAGTTCAGCCGCGGATTTTTCAGGAAACGCATTGCATAAATTAGCACGTACTACTCTGCGCCGATAGTGCACGACGTGATGCATCAAAAAGCAAAGCCCGTCGGACAGTATATAAAGTACCTTAAAAGGCAATAAGGCCAACAGCCACATGCCGCATAAGTCAACCAATAAATCAATCTTGATTTCACCTTGTCAATTCCTTATTACAGATTACTGAGTAAATCACTTATCGCCAAACGCTCCCGAAAGCGCCGTGCCTTCTTCATTAAAATCGCCCATACGCACCGGAATTACCTGATTATCCAACGCATCATCATGCGGCACTTCCACCCGGATGTAATTCGGAGTGAAGCCGTGCATCGGCGTTCCCGGTTTAGAACGTTCCAACAGCACAGGCATTGTCTGCCCGATATGGCGGGCATAAAACGCACGTGTCTTTTCGTCCGACAAATCCAGCAGAAGCCGGCTGCGTCTGTGCTTTTCCTCGGAAGACACCACATGCTCTATCTTCAAAGCCTGCGTACCCGGACGTCGGAATAGCTGAACACATGAAGCTGCGTCACATCCAGACTTTGAATAAACCGGTATGCCTGCTCAAAGTATTCTTCCGTTTCTCCACGCGTTCCTACGATCACGTCCACACCGATAAAGGCATCAGGCATCACTTCCTTTATCCGTTTCACTTTAGAAGCAAACAACGCCGTATCATATCGTCTGCGCATCAGTTTCAGCACTTCATCACTACCCGATTGCAACGGAATATGGAAATGAGGCATAAACCGCTTGGAACGGGATACGAACTCAATGATTTCGTCCGTCAGCAAGTTAGGTTCAATAGAAGATATGCGATAGCGCTCAATGCCTTCCACATCGTCCAACGCCTTTACCAGGTCGAAGAAAGTTTCTCCCGTCGACTTTCCGAAATCGCCGATATTTACCCCTGTCAATACAATCTCCTTACCGCCTTCGGCGGCTGCCTGACGAGCCTGTTCCACCAAAGATGCGATGCTTCCGTTACGACTGCGGCCGCGGGCAAAAGGAATGGTGCAATAGAACAGTAATAATCGCAACCGTCCTGCACTTTCAGGAAGAAGCGGGTAGGTCGCCACGCGAACACGACGGAGCGAACGACCGGATATCTTTCAAGGCAGAGGTATGTGCCTCTCCGCTTTCGTGCTTCCGCAAATCGCCCAAATACTGAAGCAGGTCTTTCTTCTGCTCCGCACCCAGCACTACATCCACACCTTCTATCTTTGCTACGGCATCCGGCTTCAACTGGGCATAGCACCCCGTTACCACCACAAAAGCTCCCGGATGCTGCTTCACCAAACGATGAATCGCCTGGCGGCACTTCTTATCCGCCACTTCGGTGACCGAACAGGTGTTTACCACACATATATCCGCCTTCTCTCCCTTGCGCACCGTACGCACGCCTGCCTCCCGCAAAACCTTACCGATAGTCGAAGTTTCCGAGAAATTCAGTTTACACCCCAACGTATAGTAAACCGCTGTCTTATCTTGAAATATATTGGTATCTATCATGAGTCTAAATCACATTTTCACGACAAAGGTACACATTATTATTATATTTTTCCTACTTTTGCACAATTCATCAAAAAACGTGCAATGATACAAGAAAACTTTATCAAGCTATACGAGCATAGTTTCCGCGAGAATTGGGATCTTCCCTGTTACAACCGATTATGGAGAAAACGAAGTTATACCTATGGAGAAGTAGCGCAGGAAATTGCCAAATTACACCTTCTGTTCAAGTATTGCAGCCTGCGCCGCGGCGATAAGATAGCGATTATCGGCAAGAATAATGCCCGTTGGTGCATCGCTTATATGGCGGTTATCACCTATGGCGGCATCGTGGTTCCTATTCTGCAGGATTTCAACCCCAATGATGTACATCACATCGTCAATCATTCCGAATCGGTATTCCTCTTCACCAGTGATGCCATCTGGGAGCATCTGGAAGAAGAACGGCTTACCGGATTGCGCGGTGTGTTCTCTCTCAACGATTTTCGCTGTTTGTACCAGCGTGACGGAGAGACTATCCAACGTTTCCTCAAACATCTGGGTGATAAAATGGAAGAAACTTATCCGAATGGTTTCACACGGGAAGATGTAACTTATACCGACCTCTCCAACGACAAAATAATGTTGTTGAACTATACTTCGGGTACAACAGGCTTCAGTAAAGGCGTCATGCTAACAGGAAATAATCTGGCAGGTAACGTAACTTTCGGTATACGTACCGAACTGCTGAAGAAAGGAGATAAAGTACTCTCTTTTCTACCACTGGCACACGCTTATGGTTGCGCTTTCGACTTCCTGACCGCTACGGCCGTGGGTACACATGTCACACTGTTAGGAAAAGTTCCTTCTCCCAAAATCCTGATGAAGCGTTGAAGAAGTAAAGCCAAACCTGATTATAACCGTCCCCCTTGTTATCGAAAAGATATACAAGAACGTCATCCAGCCTATTATCAACAAAAAGTCCATGAAATGGGCGCTCAGCATTCCTTTGCTGGACGGACAGATATATGGGCAAATCCGGAAGAAATTGGTAGATGCGTTAGGTGGCCGATTCAAAGAAGTGATTATCGGTGGCGCTGCCATGAATCCGGAAGTGGAAGAATTCTTCCATCGCATCAAATTTCCTTTCACCATCGGCTACGGCATGACGGAATGCGCCCCGCTTATCAGCTACGCTCCTGGAACGAATTCGTAACACTTCTTCCGGACGGGTACTTGATATTATGGAAGCCCGCATCTATAAAGAAAATCCGGATGACAGACTTGGCGAAATACAGGTACGCGGTGAGAATGTAATGGTTGGATATTATAAAAAATCCGGAAGCTACCAAAGAAGGTTTTTACTGAAGACGGTTGGCTACGTACCGGCGACTTAGTACTTGGACGAGCATAACAACCTTTTATATCCGTGGGCGCAGCAAAACTATGATTCTTAGCTCCAGCGGACAAAATATTTCCCGGAAGAAATAGAAGCCCGCCTCAACAATATGCCGTTCGTTCTGGAAAGCCTTGTGATTGAGCGCAACAGGAAATTGGTAGCTTTGGTCTATGCCGACTATGAAGCACTGGATTCTTTAGGGTTGAACAATCCGGAAAACCTGAAGACCATCATGGATGAAAATCTCAAGAATCTGAACAACAGCGTTGCCGCTTACGAAAAAAGTCAGCCAAATACAGCTTTATCCTACAGAATTTGAGAAAACCCCGAAAAGAAGTATCAAAAGGTATTTATACAACAGCATTGCAGAGGATTAATATGTTATAGAACATGCTTGAAGAGGGCAAAATGGGCTTTCCTCAAAAAAAAGTATAAAAAAAGTTGGGTTTTGGAGAACAACATATCCAAAAAGTACATACCTTTGCAGCGTTTTAATAAAGCAATTGATTGTATTACGTTTTAAAAGTAAAGAAAATGAAAAAATTAGTTTTGATGGCCGTAGCTATCGTAGCAGTATCTTTCGCATCTTGTGGTAACAAAGCAGCTAACGCTGAACAAGCAACAGCTGATTCAATCCGTATCGCTGACTCAATCGCAGCTGTAGAAGCTGCAGCAGCTGAGGCAGCAGCATCAGTAGCTGATACTACTGCAACAGATAGCGCAGCAGTTGTAGCTGAATAATTTCAGAACAACAATTAGAGAGAATTGAAAGTCTGACGTACGAAAGTACGGACAGACTTTTTTATATCCAATCAGCACAAGAAGACATCTTGCCATTTAAACATCTGTCTTATCATGAAACATCACTCCATCCCAAATGAATAACCGGGAAAAGGAGAAAATCAAAAAAGTCCGGCTTCTTTTCAGAAACCGGACTTCTCCTTTTATATAGAATTCTATATTTATGCTTCCTCAGCAACTACTTCAAAAGGAATTTCCACAGAAACTTCCTTGTGCAGCTTAACGATAGCCTTGTAGTTACCAACTTCTTTCACTGCATCCTTAACAACGATAATCTTACGGTCGATGTTGTGACCCAGTTTAGCCAGCTCGTCAGCAATCTGGATGTTGCCTACAGAACCGAAGATAGTACCTGTAGCACTAACCTTAGTAGCAATCTTCAAGGATACGCCTTCCAGCTTAGCAGCCAGTTCTTCAGCATCCTTTTTGATTTTCTCCAGCTTGTGAGCGCGTTGTTTCAGCTCTTCAGCCAGCATTTTCTTTGCAGAAGGAGAAGCGATGACAGCTTTTCCTGTCGGGATGAGGTAGTTACGACCATAACCGGATTTAACGGTTACGATGTCGTTCTTATAACCCAAGTTTACGATGTCTTCTTTCAATATAATTTCCATACTTTCCTCCTCCTATTATTTCATCATGTCAGTTACATAAGGCAGCAACGCCAAGTGACGTGCTCTCTTCACAGCTTGAGCTACACGACGTTGGAACTTCAAAGAAGTACCGGTAATACGACGCGGAAGGATTTTACCTTGCTCATTCAAGAATTTCTTCAAGAATTCAGGGTCTTTGTAGTCGATGTACTTAATACCGCTCTTTTTGAAACGGCAGTATTTTTTCTTCTTAACGTCTACTGAGGGCGGAGTTAAATATCTGATTTCTGATTGAACTTGTTGTGCCATGATTAATCCTCCTTTTTAGTTGATTTAACACTTCTTCTCTTCGCAGCGTACTCTGCAGCGTACTTGTCTTGCTTGAAAGTCAAGAAACGGATTACGCGCTCGTCACGACGGAAGTTGATTTCCAATTTCTCAATTACAGTAGGTTCTGCATTGAACTCAATCAGCTGATAGAAACCGGTTGACTTCTTCTGGATAGGATAAGCCAGCTTTTTCAGTCCCCAGTTTTCTTCATTTACAATCTCAGCACCTTCAGCAGTAAGGATGCCTTTGAATTTTTCTACCGCTTCCTTCATCTGAACATCAGACAAAACGGGAGTCAAAATGAAACGGTTTCGTATTGATTCATACTCGTTTAATTAAATAAATAAATTATTTGTTTATTAAATGCGGGTGCAAAGGTAGGCATTTTATTTGAACTG